>Ga0070726_10001747_pt1 | contig 21036 bp, 14 predicted proteins | sample tdAd471_FD_67275 | JGI IMG/M metagenome (GOLD analysis project Ga0070726, IMG submission 67275) | Marine sediment microbial communities from the Atlantic coast under amendment with organic carbon and nitrate - tdAd47.1 | ecosystem: Environmental > Aquatic > Marine > Coastal > Sediment | place... | reverse complement strand
CCGTCGCCTGCGGCTTCGGGTTAAACGATCAACCGGGATCCCGATACGAACCTGCGAAACCGACCACTAACGATGCGGGACTTCTGGCGAAGTCCACTACGGAATGTTCGACCATAAATTTCAGAGCGATTCTTTAGTACTCAGGCACCGGACGCGACGCGTCAGCTTCATTCCATGATTCCACTTCGTGACAATATTCCGTCCCGCACGGCGCCCTTCGTTAATCATGCGCTGGTCGGCGTGTGCTCCGTCGTCTTTCTGCTGCAGGTCTTCGAACCGAGCGATCAGCCGTCTCTGGTTGAACGCTTCGCGATGGTGCCGGCACGCGTCGTGGATCCTGATGCTCCTGTCACGACGAGGAGTATCCGCGAGGTGCAGACGCCGCTGGGGCGGCAGCGTTTTCTGGAAGAGCGACCGATGGCTCCGGCGGCCATCCCTCCGTGGCTCACGCTGCTGACCTGCACCTTCCTGCACGGCGGCTGGATGCACTTTCTCGGCAACATGTGGGTGCTGTGGATCTTCGGTGACAACGTCGAGGACCGATATGGGCATGTCGGGTATCTGATTTTCTACCTGGCCTGCGGAGTGGCCGCGAGCGCTGCTCATTTCCTGGTCGATCGCTCGTCGACGATGCCGACGGTGGGAGCCAGCGGCGCGATTGCCGGCGTCATGGGCGCGTACTTTCTGCTTTATCCGCGAGCGCGAGTGCTCTGTCTTGTGCCCATCTTTTTCTTCCTGCAGATCATGTGGCTGCCGGCTCCGATCTTTCTGGGCATCTGGTTTCTCATTCAGTTTTTCCAGGGCACGGCGTCTATCACGTCGATGCATTCCGGAGGGGTTGCCTGGTGGGCGCATATTGGCGGGTTCGTTGCGGGCCTCGCTGTGACACTGTGGCTGCGGAATCATCAGCGGTTGAAAGGGGCCGTGCAGACGCGCCGACCGGGCAGCGATCGCGTCGTCTCTGTTCGTTCGAGGCCGGGATCGCCCTGGCAGTGACGTCGGCTGCCGTGGGCAGCGCGGCAGGTGCGGCGAGGCCGTTATTGACGTGAGCACCGGTGGTAGCCGCGTTCGGGCAGAACGCGGTCCGGTTTCGACTCCCGCGTTCTGCGCGAACGCGGCGACGCAGGCTCATCAGTGGGTGACTTTTCCGATCCCGATTTCGGTACGTGGTTGCGGCCTGCAAAGCTCTGCGGTACACCCCCCGCGAACAATTCCAGTGGGTTTGACGGGAGACGCTCATGACCGGCCTGAGAAACACTGCCACGCGCGACAGCGGCGATCGCAGTCGCTGCTCCCGTTTCGCCTTCGCGAGCGTGGTGAACCGCCTGCCGTCGCTGGCCGTGTTCGTTGTTCTTGCAGGAATGATCAGTCGAATGTCGTACTCCGACGAGCCGCCGCAGAACACAAGCACGTTTGAAACTCCGCGAGCTGAGTTGCTGAAGTTCTTCGCGTCTGAGTTCGTTGCGATCACGCCGGGCAAAGGGAAGTATCCGGCGGCGTTTGAAATGGGCTCGAACGACGGGCCGTCGACCGAACAGCCGGTGCATCGCGTCACGCTGCAGCAGCCATTCGCCATCGCGCGCTACGAAGTGACGCAGAATCTCTACGCCGCCGTGATGGGAAAGAACCCAAGTCGCTGGAAGGGGCCGCGCAATTCCGTCGAGATGTTTACGTGGGCCGAAGCCGTGTCGTTCTGTGAGAAGGCGACGCAACTGTTGCGCGAAGCCGGCCTGATCGGCGACGACGAGGTCGTTCGTTTGCCGACTGAAGCCGAGTGGGAATACTGCTGTCGAGCCGGTACCGCGACACGCTACAGCTTCGGTGATGAGGCTCGAAAGGATGGCGACAAGGACGCCACAGCCTCGTTGCTCGACGACTTTGCCTGGCACACGGGCAACGCCGCCGGCAACGATCCGCCCGTCGGCGCCTTGAAGCCGAACGCCTGGGGACTGTATGACTTCCACGGTTATCTCTGGGAGTTCGTCCAGGACGACTGGTCCGGAGATTACACGGGGGCGCCGACCGATGGTTCGGCATGGGCAGCAGACGCGTCGGCGACGCCGCGGCATGTGGTTCGCGGTGGCTCCTGGCGGGAACGATTCGACCGGCTGACATCCGCTGCGCGGATGCCTGTCAGCTCAGATTTCAAACGAGACGATGTTGGTTTTCGCTGCGTGCGGGCAAAGGCCAACTGAAACATCCATCGCACAATGCCGGAAGAAACCCACTCCACGACGGAGGCTTCCGGACATGAACTATCGGGGTTTCAGGATCAGATTTATGAGTTCTCAAGAGACGCAGAACACGGACGCTCAGACGGAACAGGTCGCCGCCGACCAGTCGCAGACCGAATCCAGCAACGCCGCAGAAGCTGCAACCGCGGCTGCCGCACTCGCTGAGGCCGCACCCGCCGATGCTGCCCCGGCAGCGACTGTGCCGACGCAGCCAGAGCCAGCTTCCCAGGAAGAACAGCCGGTGGCTCCTGAAGCGCCCGTCGCAGAAGCGCCGGCGGTCGAGGCCACTCCGGTCGATGCGTCGTCTGGAGACAACGTCGCGCCAGCAGCGGAAGCAGCTACATCCATTCCGGCGGAAGCGGCCCCGGCTGAGGAAGCAGCGCCGACTGCGGAAGCTTCCGTGTCTGAAGGGGATGCTTCTGAGGCGCGTAAGCTTGCCCTGAAGCCCAGCGGTGAGAAGGACGGCAGGGCCGTCGGCAGTGTCATCAGTTCGGGTGACGACATCACTGATCAGGACATCGACTACGCGGCGGCAGCCATTGCGGCTGTTGCGAGTGACACGGCAGCGCCGAGTGAAATCGAGATTCCCAGGGACGTCGATCTCGGCGACCTCGAATCAGAAATCGAAGCGGCGATGCAGAACGAGGCGGCAACGGTGGATCCCAGCGATCCATCGCAGCAGGAACTGCCTCATCAGGGAGCCCGCATTCAGGGTGTCATTCAGTCTGTGCACGGCGACGATGTCTTCGTCGATCTCGGCGTTCGACTTCCGGGCGTGCTGCAGGTTCGCCAGTTTGAAGGCACCGAGCCTCCGGAAGTCGGCAAGCAGATTCAGGTCGTCGTCCGCAAGGTCGATGAGAACGAAGGGCTGATCACAGTCAACCTGCCCAGCGGCAAGCAGAAGGGCGGCAACTGGGATTCTCTGGAGTCCGGCCAGGTGGTCGACTGCATGGTCAACAAGACGAACAAAGGCGGGCTGGAAATTACCGTTGGCAGCACGCGCGGGTTTCTGCCAGCTGGCCAGGTTGATCTCCGGTATGTTGACAATCTTGAGTCGTACGTTGGCCAGAAGCTGACCGTCAAAATCACCGAGGCGAATCCGAAGAAGCGGAACCTGGTCGTCAGTCGCCGAGCGCTGCTGCTCGAAGAGCGACGCGAAGCCGCGAAGGACTTCTGGGAGAACATCGAAGAAGGGGCCGAGTTCACCGGGACCGTCAAGACGATCAAGGACTACGGTGCTTTTGTGGATCTTGGTGGGGCGGACGGGTTCCTGCACATCGGTCAGATCTCGTGGACTCACATCAAGCATCCGAACGAGGTGCTCACTGAGGGCCAGCAGATTGAGGTGAAGGTCACCAAGCTGGAACGCGACAAAAAGCGGATCGGCCTGACGATGAAGGGATTGACACAGAATCCCTGGGAGCTGGCCGCCGAGCGTTACACACCGGATTCGACGATCACCGGCACGGTCACACGCACGACCGATTTCGGCGCATTTGTCGAGCTGGAGCCGGGAATCGAAGGGCTCATCCACATCAGCGAACTCGACTGGAAACGCGTCCGCCGCGCCAGCGATGTCGTGACCGAAGGCTCTGAGATCAGTGCCAAAGTTCTCGACTTCGATGGCAACCGACGGCGGATCAGTCTGTCGCTGAAAGCGTTGACCGAAGACCCGCGGAAGGCGGAAGAGGAAGCGCTCGACAAGGCCGCCGACGAAGAAGCCGCGAAGCTGGCCAAACGCCGTCCGCGAAACGATCTCAAGGGCGGTATCGGCAGTCCCGCGGCGGGCGGAGGCCTGTTCGGCAACCCGAACGACTTCAGCTAGCCGATGGCTGCAGCTCGACGATGGGTCATCGTTGCCGTCGCTGTTTTGTCAGCGGCAGCGCTGGCCTTTCTCTGGCTCTCGGAGATCCCGCTGGGGATCTCCGGTGAGTGGACCTGGCAGCGCATTCCGTTCGACCCCGGCGGTGGTGAATTGCTGCTCGCGCTGGCGGAAATGGCGATCGTCGGCGCCGTTCTGCTGCTGATCTTCTGGGGCGGCCTGCAGCGCATCGCCATCTGCTCGCGCCGCGAACTGACCGCGTGGCTGGCCGGCCTCACGGCTGCGGGATTTGTCTGGCTGTCAGCTGCGCAGAGCGTGCCCCCGTCGCCGTGGGACAGTGGGAAGATCCCGTTCGTCGTTTATTACCCAGGCATCTCCGGCTACTTCCACAAGGCCCGGTACGAGATCGATGAAACGTCTCGATTTCTCAAAGACTACGAAGCGCTGATGTCCGAAGGCGACGTGCTGCACGTCGGCACGCATCCGCCGGGGCTGTTTCTGCTCTATCGTGGTTTGTGGCGGCTGATGGACGCATCGCCGAGCCTGTGCGAACTGGCCGAGGCGACAATGCCGGAGTCCGTGCAGGAATCGTTCACGACGATCGAGGCCAATCTTCGAACGCGCGGCCGGAGTTTTTCGTCAGTGGACAAAGCGACGATCTGGATGGCGGCGGCGATCACACAACTGGCCTGTGCCGCAACCGTGCTGCCGCTGTTCGTGCTGACCCGGTTGGCAGCGCCGCGCGACGCGGCCTGGCGGGCAGTCGTCTTCTGGCCACTGTTGCCGGCGCTGACCATCTTTCTGCCGAAGTCGGACGTGCTGTTCACGTTTCCCGCTGCGAGCCTGCTCGCCTGCTGGCTGCTCGCCGTCCGCAAACAGTCTGTTGTGCTGGGGGCGCTTTCCGGCGCGATCGGCTGGGGCTGCCTGTTATTGAGCCTCGCGTTCCTCCCGATCGGACTGATGGCGGTTCTCTGCAGTCTGGCTGCGGTTCAAGTTTCGGCTGCCGGTGAGGGGGGAGACACTGCGGTTCCCAGTCCGTGGTGCATTTCCCGACCGAGGTGCCTGTCCGGTCTGACCTGGCAGGCTCTGCTCCGGCCCGTTATCGGAGGCCTGGCCGCGTTTGTTGCATTGACGGTTGGGCTGGCGGTGCTGGCTGACGTGAACCTCGGTCGCGTCTGGCTGCTGAACTATCAGAACCATGCCGGCTTCTATGCTCAGTTCGAGCGGACCTGGTGGAAGTGGTTGCTCGTGAATCCTGTCGAGCTGGCCTTCGCCTGCGGACTTCCCGTGGCGGTGCTGGCCGTCGTGTCGGTCTGGCGGTCAGTGGCAGGTGGCAAGGGCCTGGCGCTCCGCTGGCAGTCGCTGAGCGTCGTTGTCGTCTGGGGGCTGCTCTGGTTGAGCGGCAAGAACTCGGGTGAAGCGGCCCGCTTGTGGATTCCGCTCCTGCCCGTTCTTGTCTGGCAGCTGGCGGTCGGTTTCGAATGCTCGCCGACTTCGACTGAGCGTGAGATTTCGACTTCGTCTGAGCCCGCGATTTCGTTGCGAAATCCCACCGACCGCAACTGGCTGATTCTGCTGGTTCTGCAGATGGCGGTCTGCTCGCTGACGGCTTTGCGAGTCACCGGTTTCCACTTCAACGCCGGACCACCGTTGCTCTAACTGACGATTTCGAGTCGCACGGAGCGCGTCGAGTTGTGGCCGAGTGTCGTGTCGATTGCAGCTCGAGGCTTCGACCCACTCATCGCCGGGACACGAGCAACAGCCGAGTCGCCAGGTCCCGATCTCGGACAGGGGAACTGCTGGAGAGTTACGGCCTGCAGACCTGCAAGGGGCACCGAGCCCGCTCGGGTCTCTCCACTGTTGAAGTGGGCCTCTGCCGAGACGCTCGTTAACCGAGGACGGAGAAGTAGCAGCGGACGGCAAAGTCGATGCTGTCTTTCGTCAGCTGCATCGGCACTTCCTCATACAGGCAGAAGTTGCGGATCTGCAGCAGCAGGTCGCGCGGATGGCAGGCTCGGAGCGGTCGGCTGGTTCGTTGATAGTGCGTATGGATCAGGTAGTCGACGGCTTCCCGGCGGTAATCAACGCCCAGGCTGCGACACATGATCTGAAACAGTTCATGGAACTGTTCGGGTGACGGATTCGGAACCTCGACCTTGTACGGAATGCGGCGCAGGAAGGCGTCGTCGACAAGGTCGCGCGGCTCCAGATTCGTCGAGAAGATGACCAGCTGGTCGAACGGAACCTGGACCTTCTTGCCGTTGGGCAGATTCAACAGGTCGTAGCGTTTTTCGAGTGGCACGATCCAGCGGTTGAGCAGTTCGTCAACAGGCATGCGCTGGCGACCGAAGTCGTCGATCAGCAGCACGCCGCCGTTGCTCTTGAGCTGCAGCGGAGCCTCACTGATGTGCGAACCCGAATCCTCACTGACCTCGAGTTCGGACATCGTCAGTTCGCCCCCCGCGATGACTGTCGGACGGCGAATGCAGACCCAGCGTTGATCGAATTCTGCAGCGTCAATTCCGAGGCACTCGGCGGAAGTCGGGTCGACCGGTGTGTGCATTGACGGGTCGAAGACGCGGATGACATGGCCGTCGGCCAGCAGAGCCCGCGGAATCCACATCGGTCTTCCGAAGGCGCGCGCGACTCGTTCGGCGATGCTGGTCTTCCCGTTGCCCGGTTCGCCGAACAGAAACAGACCGCGTCCGGAATTGATCGCGGGGCCAAGAATCCGCAGCAGCGTCGGGTCGATCAGCAGATCATCAAAGGCGCGTTTGAGATCCCGCTTTCGAACGTGCACGTCAGCGACGCTCTGCTGACTCATCATCTCGTTGTATTGCCGGATCGGTACGGGGGCCGCTCCGAAATAGGTGCATTCCCGCGAGTACTCGCGCGCGAGCTTCATCCCGCGTTCGGTGATCAGATACGTGTAATCGCCCGCGACGGCTTCGCCCTTGAGCACGACCATCTGTTCGCGACGCAGATCAGCCAGCAGGGCTTCGACGAGTGGAAACAGCAGCCGGATGTGGTTAGCGATGGCCCGACCCTGCAACGCGCCGCGCGCTGCCAGCAGTTTCAGGATCAGGCGGGTCAGCCAGTCTGACGAGATTCCGACCGCACGCAGACTACGCGCGACCGGCGGGAACGCCAGCGCTTCGTCATCGACCTGCCTGCTGCGCGGGCTTGCTGCTCGAGTGAGAACGGTCGCGTCAGGCGAGCTTCCGCCGGAAACCGGCTGTTCCCGTTCCGTCGCGAGTTCTGCTCGCACTGCGGACGCATCGATCGCCAGCTGGTCCCTGCTTGTCTCGGTCGCTGGTCGCTGAGCTTCAGGCGGTGCGGCAACCGGGCCCGCCAGAGGCGCGGACGTGTGGACAGATTCTGTTGTCGGAGGCGCGTTGCGATGACCTTCCGGCTTGCGAAGATCTGCCCACAGGTCGTCGAGGAAGTCATGGATCGGCTGTGTGGGCTCGGACATCGGCGGGTCCCTGTGACCGGAAAGCCTGTAAGAAGCACGCGGATCTGCGCGATTGGCGGCGTCGCAACTCTACGTCGTGGATCCGGGACGCTTGTCTTTTCCGGAACCTTGTCACGCCGGGCTGGCACCGGATGCAACGCTTCTTCCGATTCTGAGCCCCGGTCGCGTGCAGCGCAGGTCCGAGGGGCCTGACCGCAGCCAGCCCTGGGCGCACCCTGAGAAGAGATGCCCCGCACCGCTCGAAAGCTCCGCAGGGACCGCTCGATGGTTCATGAATCAGGGGCCGCCCCTGCAAGTCTCCGGCTCTTGAGTGCCAGACGTCCAGGACTTCGTCGTGGGCTGACATGGCACCGGCGCTTCGGGCCTTTGGAACGTGTTCGAAACAGCTTCCCGTTTATTGTGGCAGGCCGCTCCGCGGCGTCAGCCTGGTCATTGGGCTGACCTCGCGGAGCGAGGTGCCACTATGGGGAAGTTGTTTCCGACACGATTCGTAGAGAAAGCGAGAGCGTCTGGCGTTCACCAATTGCAGGCACCGTTCCGCTGCAGACACCGTTCCGCTCTCAGCCTTGCGTGGCTGCCCGTCCCGCGCCCAGAGGCGTCTTCCGGGCGCCTGCAGCGCTGGCGGGATGCATGAAATGGCGGATCAGCGATCGCTCGGTGAGCAGGCCAACGCCTTCGCCGTTGGGATTCTGCAGAACAGCAATCGCGGACGACGCATCGCGCAGGGCCAGCAGCGCTTCCAGTCGCGTTGCGGTTTCCGGAAGGGGGACGACCGGAGTGACGAGTGACGTGACGGGCTGCGTCGACATCTGCAGGTCGAGCACGCGCAGATAGCCCGTGCAGTCGCGGTCCGAGCCCTTCGCGAACACCGGCACTCGAACGAGGCCGTGAGTCCGGGCGTAGTCCAGAATGGACTCGCGGTCTGTTCCCTCTTCGACGCCACGCACCTGCTCGATGGGAATCATCAGATCGGCTGGCGGCAGAGTGGCTTCGTGCAGCAGGCCGTGAATGAGTTGCCCCTGTTCGGCGGTGAGCAGGCCGTGCTCATGACCTTTGCTGAGCACCTGAATCAGTCGGTGGCGTCCGAGCACGAAGTCCATGCGATGCCGCGTCATGCCGCTCAGTCGCTCGATCATTCGCGTCATCCAGACCAGCGGCACCGACATGGGAATGAAGATCCGGTAACACAGATCGAACCAGCGAAGGCTGCGCCGCAGCAGAGTGGTGGGCGCTCGAAAGTAAAGGTTCTTCGGCATCAACTCGCCGAACAGAAAGATCACCGGCGCGAACAGCAGTGTGGTGACAACGTCGACCGCGGCACCTTCCGCCTCAAGGAGCGCGCTCGCACCGAGGCCGATCGCCAGCGTCGTCAGGTAGTTGGCAATGTTGTTTCCGACGAGTGTCGTTGCGACGAAGTACTCGGGATGCTGCACGAACCACATGAGTCGCGCGGCGACGGAATCGCCCGTGTGCGCGTCGATGCTCAGCCGCAGAAAGTTGACGCGGTAGAAGCCGGTTTCGGAACCGCTGAAGAAAGCCGACAGCCGGCATCCGATCACAAACAGCACAACCGCCACGGTGAAAACGAGGAAGGACATTTCAACGCTCTCCTTCCAGGCGAGTCACCAGGGCGCGAAAGTGGCCGGGGCGGCGCGTTTCAATGATCCGCAGTTTCAGACCGTTCCAGAGACACTCGTCGCCGACTTCCGGAATCCGTTCCAGCTCGTCAAAGAAAACGCCCGCGACCGTGATCAGGCCGTCTTCATCCGGTTCGTACTGGAGTCCCAGCTTGCGGCACAGGTAACGCAGCGATGTGATGCTGTCGACGTGCCAGCTTCCCGGAGCGACGTTCAGCACGGGATCACGCTGCAGCACGCGTCTGGCCCGGCTGGGATCGGCAGCCAGAATTGTGTCGACAATGTCCTCGTAAGTGGCGATGCCGATCGTGTCACCGTACTCGTTGACGACGGCTGCGACCGAGCACTTCCGCTTCTCAATCTGGTGCAGGACATACGCCGCCGTTGCGCACCAGGGAGCATGCACCACCGGCTCGGCCGTCAGCTCGAGGTGGTCGTCCGGAAACGACGAAAAATGGCCGAGCGGAATCGCGCCGTCGATCGTCTCGCCGTCCGCTTTGAGCACGGCGAGGTAATCCGTCGCCTTGTTCGAATCCCGCAAGTCCGACAGATCGATCGGCGGCTGCAGTGCCGGAAACGTTCCGCGCGGTCGCATCACTTCTTCGATCGGAATCTCGGACAGGTCGAGAATATTGTGCAGCACGATGCGTTCCTGCCGGATCACGTCCCGGTTGCCGGCGGAGTTGTCGATCGCCTGTTCAAGGTCCTCGGGGTTGAGAAACTGCTCTTTCTGAATGTGCGGCCAGAACATTCTCCGCAGGGACCGCGTCACCGTGCGGAACATCGGTGCGAGTGGGTCGAAGACTCGGACGGCGGTCGCCAGGGGCACGCTGACCAGCCGGGCCAGACTCTGTCGAAACAGGACGGCGCCGCTCTTCGGCATGACCTCGCCGCAGATGATCATCAACGTGACGCTCAGAATGCTGAAGACGCCGGCCGCCGCCGCATGTTTGTGCTCGATCAGTCGGCCGGAAATCACGATGCCGCACGCGAAGAACGACAGGTTAATCAACAGGTTCCAGAACAGCACCGCGGTCAGCAGGCGGTCGGGGTCGCGCAGGAGCGCGGCGACGCGCTTCTCACTGCGACGCTTGCTGCGACCGAACGCCTGGACCTCGTCCGAAGACAGAAAGAACAGCGCCGTTTCGCTCGACGAGAAGAACGCCGAGCCGCCCAGCAGGCAGACCATCACCAGGGCGGGCGTCAGCAGGCCGGGAGTTTCGAGAAACGCGTCCATGTGCACTCGATGCGGTGCGCTCGTGGCGGGATCAGCCTTTGTCGACCGTGCTGCGACCGAGCGCGACGTCAAACTCGCTGACGGCCGGGATCAGCATGGCCAGAGTCGTAAAGCCGTACGCGACAGTCACAGCCAGACACACTCCGAGCGTGCCGCCGAGCAGGAACGTCGTCAGGGCGTAAAACGTGATGAACGGTAGAGCGAACCCGGACAGCCGCAGCGCCTGCGACGGGTTGTGGTGCGTCAGCGACTGAACCAGCGCCAGTCCGCCCGCGAGGATAAAGATCAGGAACGCCTGGAACTGGCTGGCGAACGAGTCCCGAGTTTCCACCAGCAGGATCATCAGAATGAAGATACCGACGAACAGAAAGAAGATCGTGCCCATGCTGTTCGCGATCGCCCGCCGGGAACTCCCATAACCAAATCCCGAATGCAGACCGAGCATTGATGCGAACGCGACAAGGATCAGATAGCCGCCGCACAGATAAACCGCGTCCTCGTTCGAGATCGCGTTCTCCGCTGAGAACCAGATGCCCAGCAGCAGCGGCACGAGGATCAGCTCTTTCGTGTTGTAGAGCACGCCGCCGAGCTTCCCGTACACAAACTCTTTCGACGTAATGTCCGTCGCGATCAGCAGGTCGAGCGTCTTGCCGTCGCGCTCGCTGGTGATCGCCGTCACCGCCTGGGCATTGATCAGCAGCAACGCGAGAATCACCAGACCGAGGAACGCGAACGCTGGGCCGGAGAGCATCCCCAGCACCAGCTCGCCACTGCCGCCGCCCCTGATCGACTGCGAAAAGATGAACGCCGCGATCACCAGAAACGCAAGCTTGATGAAGATGATCCGCCGCCCGTAAGCGCGCGTCATAATCTCACGCCAGATCACCGGGTTCGACCAGATGCGGCGATGCCGGACCACATTGCGAGTCGCTCCGTCGTCGGACTTCTGCTTCGTTTCTTCCGGCTTGATGAATACCGCTCGCGACGGATTCCAGATCCGCAGCCGGTTGATCGAAACGCCCGCCATCGCGGCGGCCAGAACTCCGAGCGCGACCACCGAACTCAATGCCGACACACTGCCCGCCGGTCCGACCTCCGGAGACGCCAGCGGCGACATGATGCCCGCGATCGCCCGGAACGGACTGAGCATTGTCACTGTATCTGCGAGCACCGACTGTGGCGCGACGACGGCCAGCACGGCCTCGATCACGCCGATGTAAACAACGACGCCCAGCACCGACGTCGCCAGCGTCTGAAACGTCTTCTCACGCTTGAAGGCGACCATCGCCGCCCAGCTTCCGGACAGAGCCGCCGTGACAACACACAGCGCGAACAGCCACAGAATCTGCGACGTCGCGATGCCTCCCAGAAACTGCAGGAAGACCAAGACCGGCACAGAGACCAGAATAAGCGTGCCGACCTGCAGCAGGCTGGCAAACAGCTTGCCGAGCACGATTTCGTGATTCGACAGGTCGGTCATCAACAGCAGAATCAGCGTCTGCCGGTCCTTTTCCTGAGCGATGCTGCCCGCCGTGAACAGCAGCGAGAAAAACAGCACCAGCGTCAGCTGCACGAAGCCGAGAATCTGAAACGTCAACGTCCCGAAGCTCGCCATCGCCCCGTTGCCGCGCACATCCTGATACCCGAACGTCGTCTGCCCCGCCGTCCAGATCAGAATGAACAGCAGCCCGATATACCCCGAGCGAACCAGGTAATGCCGCAACTGCCGAGGCTGCGTCAACGCCTCACGACTGAAAATCGGACCTGCGAACAAGACGAATCTTCCTGTGATCAATGCGAAGCGGAACAACGACCGAGAAGAACTTCCGGAAAGCCGGGCAGTATAGCAGTCCGCCTCAAAAGAACAGCCGCCCGCCCGCTTCGACGCCCCGTATTAAGCGTTTCTGAACAGGACCACAAGCAGTGGCAGACCGTCTTGCGTCACAGCGAGATTCGACAGGTCCACAAACAAAAGCTATCCGTCCGCAATCAGTCGACAGTCGCGAAACACGATGAGAAACATCGGAAGGTTCCGCTCATCGAGAAGTGTTAATTGTGTCAACGGCCGATCCGCTTCCACAGGGGCCACCATGCCTGCTCTCGTCAGGAAGTCCCGCGCGCGGTCGATTTCCCGTGACTCATCGCTGAGACTCCAATCCGCGATCGGACTCAAAACGTGATACTGAAGAGCCACGACGCCAGAGAATTGGAGCTGAAATACGGACGACTCTGACTCAGAAAACATTACCGCCACATCTGAGCCACGGCACTGGATCGACGATACGACTGCATCGAGAAACCCGAGTTCTTCGAAGATGCTCTGCATGTCACATTCCCTCGCTAACGGTCGCCTTTGCATCTCTAGGACGAGTTGATAGCATGATATCAACCCGTCCCAGAGGAGAGCAGGATGCCTAACCTATTGATTCGCGATGTTCCCGACCCGATCCGCACGCAGATCCAGCGTGAGCGTAAGCGCCGATTGATGAGCCAGAACGCGTACCTTGTATCGGTGCTGTCTGAGGCCGTCGAGAATCAGAAGGGGCGTTCTCTTTTCGATCAGATCGATGACTCCGATCAATCTGACCAATCAGTCGTTCGGACTGAGGTCAAATACTCGGTTCCGTTCACGTTTATTGACCTGTTCTCAGGCATTGGTGGAATGCGTCTGGGGCTTGAGTCTGTCGGCGGCAAATGCCTTTTTTCGTGTGAAGTCGATCCACACGCACAGAAAACATATCACGCATGGTTTGGCGAGAATCCTGCCGGCGACGTCACCGAACTGACAAAGAAGTCGGACATCCCTCCGCACGACGTACTGGCCGCAGGATTTCCCTGTCAGCCGTTTTCGCTGGCGGGAGTCTCCAAGAAGAACAGCCTTGGCCGCGAGCACGGTTTCAAGGACCGCACGCAGGGGACGCTCTTCTTCCACCTCGCGACGATCATCGAACTCCACCGCCCACCCGTAGTGTTGCTTGAGAACGTCAAGAATCTCCGGTCACACAACAAAGGTGATACTTGGAAGACGATCGCTGGTACGCTCGATGATCTTGACTACGAAATCTTCAGCGACGTCATCGACGCGTCGTCATGGGTTCCTCAGCACCGCGAACGAGTACTGATTGTCGGCTTCGATCGAAAGGAATTCGGCAATGCTCCACCTTTTCGGTTTGCGGAACTACCGGACGGTCCGCAGCCGCAGCTTCGTGACATTCTTGAAGAGTCACCCGATCCGAAGTACACGCTGACGGACCATTTGTGGCAGTACCTGCAGGATTACGCGGAACGGCACCGTCAAAAGGGCAACGGCTTCGGCTGCAGTGTTGCTGATCCGTCGGGAATCACCAGGACGCTCAGTGCCCGCTACTACAAGGACGGCTCGGAAGTTCTCATTCCGCAAGGCAAAAAGAAGAACCCCCGCCGGCTGACACCCAGGGAAGCGGGAAGACTGATGGGTTTCCCTGAACACCTTATTGATCGTATGCTTAGATGTCCTCAGGTTGTTTCGGACACGCAGGCTTACAAGCAGTTTGGAAATGCTGTTGTGCCAGCCGTAATCGAATCTGTGGCGAAGCAGATCGTCGAAGTGATGCACTGGCAGCTACTGAGCAAGAACAAGAACGGTTGCCTCCTCAAGCGATAGGAGACCGCATTGAATCCGGCGATTGTTGAGCGAGCCATTGATGATTGCCGTCGAGTCGGCACAGCGCTGCTGAAGTTCCTGTCGACAAATGATGTGCCACGTCCCAGGAGCCACCAGTTTGGAGTCTATCTTCCCAAGCACGTCTGGCAGTTGTTCACTCCGCATCCGCCCGAGCGAGGCGACAATCAGAAATCATGGCCGACAATTATCTGGCCGGACGGTTTAGAAACAGAGTCGTGCGTTACCTGGTATGGCCGGAAGAAACAGGAATACCGGCTGACTCGATTCGGGCGTGGATTCCCGCATCTGACAACGGACCAGATTGGCTCTCTGTTTGTTCTGATTCCTGAATCGCACGACCGCTTCATCGCGTACGTCTTTGACTATGAAGACGAGATTGACGGAGTCTTCGCCGGACTCGGTGTCGAAGTCGTGCAGGGCTGGGGTTGCGTTTTTGATGCAACCAGCACTGAACCAGAGACCCAGGAAGACTGCCTTTCGCGGCAATTCGCTCAGTTCTGTCGAGATCTCACTGAGTTTCCGAGCACCGCCGAGATTTCGACCGCCGCTCAAGCTGCCGTTCAAAGTTGTGATTTGCGATTTGCGTCCTTGTCGCGAGACGATCAACTCATGGCATTCGTGCAGGCCGAGTATGACCTGTTTCGACTGGTCGAACGCCTTATCTGTGGAAATCAGATTCAGGGGCGTCTCTTCAGGACCATTGACGAGTTCCTCGATATAGCGCTGACGGTTTTAAATCGACGCAAGGTTCGAGCCGGTCGCGCACTGGAAAACCACTTTGAGTATCTGCTTCGAGAAGCGGAGCTGAGCTTCGATATTCGCTCGCAGATCAAAGGCCGTCCGGACGTGATCCTTCCAAGTATCGAAGCATACTACGACTCAGATTTCCCTGCAGAGCAACTCATCGCAATTGGGATCAAGACAACATGCAAAGACCGATGGCGCCAAATTTTGCCTGAAGCAGAACGGGCTGGGTGTCGTTTTCTTGTGACCTTGCAGCAGGGAATCTCAACGAAGCAGCTTGACGAGATGACGGATGCCGGAGTGACTGTCGTCGTTCCTCGCTCATTGCATGATGCTTTTGCCCGTTCAGATCGTGCTCGGTTGATGACCGTGGAAGAACTCTTTGAAGTCATCATTGACATTCAGTCGTGAGCCTTCGGCTGATTGCAGTTTTCTGTCATGAAGCTGCCTCCCCGCGGTTGTTGGTCAGTAGATGAGATCTCAGACACGATGCGGAAGCCGGTGTAGCAGGATGAGTCGGTGGCTTCGGCGAAGGCTCGCCAGGAGGTGCGGGCGGTGATGGGGCTGGTGGTCCAGGCGCCGCCTCGCATGGAGCGCCAGTTGCCGTACTGGTCGTTGAGAGTTTTCTCCGGGCCTTGCGGATCAACGGTGACGGCGGGCTGGGTGAGGCTGCCTTTCTTTTGTGCGGCGGCAGTCAGGTCTGAGTAGTACTCGACGGTGTAGCGGTCGGAGCACCATTCCCAGGCGTTGCCGTGTGTGTCGAACAGGCCCCAGGGATTCGGTTTCAGGCTGCCGGTTGGAGCAGTGTAGACGAAGCCGTCTCCATTGCCGGGTTCCAGGCCGGCGATGCGCTGGCGGCTGACCATGCCGGGGTGAGCGGCTTCGAGGGCTGCGTCGGCGACGTTTCCGTACGCGTAGACCGAGTCAGGTTCGTGGCCGCCAACGTACATCGTTGTCGTACCGGCGCGAGCGGCGTATTCCCATTCGGCTTCGGTTGGCAGGCGATAGACGCGGTCTTCTTTCTCGCTCAGCCACTGACAGAAGGCGACGGCGTCGTGCCAACTGACGCAGACAATCGGATGGTTGTCCGTCTGGGGAAAGCCGGGAGTTCGCCAGGTGCAGTCGGGGCGGTTCTGAAACTGCTTCAGGCCGGACGGTTCGTTCGGCAGAAACTTGAGAGCTCCGCGTCCGCTGGTCTCGGCGGTTGTGCGGTAGTTTGTGGCGTCGACGAAGGCTCGAAACTGAGCGACCGTGACTTCCCGCTCGCCGATCAGAAACGGCTTGCTGATGCGCACCGGGTGAGCCGGGCTGATTCCGTGGTTGCGGTTGCGGGCGGTCGTTGAAAGCGGGTGGTACTTACCGATCAGATTCTGGTCAGCGGCGCCGCGCAGGTACTCGCCCGGTTCAATCCGGACGAGTCGCAGGCCGATCGAGTTGGGCTCGGCGGCGGAGGAGCAGCGCGCCAGTGACGCGGCGAGAATGCAGACAGCGATCAGCAGTCGACGACTCATCTCAGCCCACCAGTTCTGCAATGACGCCCGTGCTGTCCTGGAAGTTGCCGGGCACAGTGACACCGAAGCGGTCGAGCAGCGTGTGCCAGACGCTGGCCAGCGGCGTATTGTCGGGCAGTTGCAGATGGCCCTGGTGCCGCAGGCCGAGCGCTCTGCCGCCGGACACGAGCGTTGGCAGGCGGTCGCGGCTGTGCCCGATACCCATTCCGCTGCCGAGCCCCAGCACGGCGTGATCGAGCAGCGACGCGTCGCCTTCCCTGATCGACGCCAGCCGGCTCAGGAAGTACGACCAGTGCTGCATGTAGTACTCGTCGGCCTGAGCCAGGTCTTCGAGGTTCTTCGGATCGTTGCCGTGATGCGTCAGTGCGTGGTAGTCGCGCAGGTTCCACTCGGCGAACGTCCCGCCGCGCAGTTCGGCGCGGACGACGTACGAAGCAACTCGCGTCGAGTCCGTCTGAAACGCGAGAGCGATCAGGTCGTACATCAGCCGGGCATAGGCCTCGTATGAAAACGGTTCGTTCTGCTCAGGCGTCATCGACTTCGAGTAATCGCCGATGCCGCCCAGCTCGGGAGTCGGGCGGCTTTTCTTCGACCACTCGACGACGCGTTCGAGTTCCCGCTCAAGTTCCCGCACCGAAGTCAGGTACTGGTCGAGCTGTGCTTTGTCCGCCTGGCCGAGCTTCTTCTGCAGACGTTGCGTGTCGTCGCTGACGAGATCGAGAATGCTGCGCCGCAGCTGCCACTCGACGGACTGCTGACTTTTCTGTTCGGCGGTGGGCTCGAAGAACAGTCGCTGAAACAGAGCTGCCGGATCGTTCTCAGGGGCGAGCGGTACGCCCTGGCGATTGAACGACAGCGTGCCGAGCACCTGGCTGCCGAAGCCGGTGCCCTTTCGCACGGACATCTGCAAAGACGGAAACCGCGTCTGCTGACCGGCGACTTCAGCCGCGAGCTGATCGACCGAGATGCTTTGCCGCTCGTCCATCGGAACGCCGGTCGCAAACGGATACGTCCCGCGATGCCCGCCGCCGTGTTCGAGATATGTGCCCGACAGCACGGTGAAGTTGCCGCGATGCTTTTCGAGCGGTCGCAGAATACGAGGCATCTTGAAGTCCGGCCCGGCATCTTCCGGAAAGAACTGCCGCACGTTCATGCCCATGCCGAGATAGAAGATGCCGAACCGGGGGACCCGCTGCGGCTCGGGCAGAGCGAACGCCGAGCTGGGCATCATCGCTTCGAGATACGGCAAGGCGAGCGCCGCCCCGACGCCTCGCAGGACGTGCCGTCGTGGGATCAGAGTCTTCTTCTGCATGGATCTCTGCCGGAAATTGATGGATATCAACATTCGTTTAACGCCCAGCCGCAGGCGCCGGCCACCTCCGGCCATCGCTTTCTGGTGGCCGGCGCCTGCGGCTGGGCGTTAAACGAGTCTCTACTTTGTCTGGAAGGCGTCAGTTTGAACGAGGGACTGGATGACGGATTCGATGGTGTTTCCGGTCTCGCCGGCCTGCCTGGCGACGGTTTCGATTTCTGGGTGGTCGCGCGGTTCGACCGGGCGACCGGTTGCGTACACGAAGAGTTTTTCGGCGAACGCGCGGCGGAAGCGGTCCTGCTGTTGCACGAGCAGCGATTTGAATTCGGCGAATGTCTCGAACGATTCGCCGTTAGGCAGCGTTCCGGAGACGACGATCGGCGGTGTGTTGTCGCCGCGAAAGTCTTCGCCGTTCTGGCGAGTTCGCCAGGCTCCGGTGGCGTCGAAGTTTTCGAGTGCCAGGCCGTAAGGGTCGATGCCGCGATGACAATTCGCGCAGGCTTCAATCTGCTGATGCTGCAGCAGCCGATCGCGAACGGTCAGGCGTTCGCCTTCGATGTTCGGCTCGATTTCGCCCGCGTTGGGAGGCGGCGGAGCGGGCGGGTCGTTGAAGAGGACTTCGCGAATGTAGACGCCTCGCGTCACCGGCTTCGTGCGGATTCCATCCGAGCCCAGCAGATGCACTCCCGCCTGGCCGAGCAGTCCGCCACGCGGCGATTCAGCCGGCAACAGCACGCGGCGGAACTCGTCGCCCTTGACCGGAGGCAGACCGTAAAAGCTGGCCAGCCGTTCGTTGGCCATGACGAAGTCGGAATCGAGGAACTCGAGAATGCTGAGCTGTTCTGTCAGGACTTCGCGGAAGAACGCTTTCGTTTCGCCGACCATGTCGTCGCGCAGTCGAGGATCGAAGCTGCGATAGATGCGACTGTCCGGCGTGAAGTTGAGGAACTCGCTGGTTCGCAACCACTGAGCCGCGAAGCCGTCGGTCAGAGCGATCGCCTTTTTGTCGGCGAGCATTCGCGTGACCTGGTGCCGAAGGACATCGGGTTTTCGCAGCGACTTTGACTCGGCGAGCGAGAACAGTTCGTCGTCCGGCATACTCGACCAGAGGAAGTACGACAGGCGCGACGCCAGTTCGTAATCGTTGAGGCGGCGGCTTGCTGGGGCGTTGCCGGGTTCGAGCAGGTAAAGAAAGTCTGGCGACGTCAGGACGTAAGTCAGGCCGACTGCGATGGCTTCTTTGAACGGGGTGCCGCTGTCGAGTTCGCCGGAGACGAATTCGGCAACACGGTCGACTTCGTGATTCTCGACCGGACGGCGGAATGCTCGCGGCAGCAGGCGGGCGAAGATTTCGCGAGCGTATTCGTGGGGCGCGTCGGACTCGTCGCCTTTGAACAGCAGGTTCGTGTGACTGGCCGGCGGCCACGCGTCGTACAGCGGGCCTTCGACTTCCATCCAGTCGAGATACAGCTTCGGATACTTGCTGAGGTCGAGCAGTGCTTTCGTCGGCTGCGTGTAGTCAACGTACCCCTCGGCAAGCATCCGCGCCTGAATTCGCAGCCCGGTCGCGAAGTCGCCGGCTTTGGCCGCAGCCTCGGCGGCTTTGACCATTTCCGAGTGTCCCGGAATGCCCTGGCGGAAACCGCCCGGACCGTTCAGCAGGCCGATCGAGAAATACGGCGCCGGCGTGATTTCGCCGAGCGCGACGAACGGCATCGTCACGGAGTACGTCTGCGGCGACTCCGCAACTTCCAGTTCCATCAGCCGCGGTTCCCGCCCCTGAACACGGTCGACATACATCGTGACCGGGACGTCTTTCCCGGCGTGATCGGCGGAGGCTCGGACGCGAATCGTGTAGCGGCCAGTAGTCGGGAAGATTGCTGTGTTGCCTTCATAGTCGAGCTGGTCGCGGACTCGCGTCGAGCCGGAGACGATTTCGATATCACTCTCCCGCTCGCGGACGGTCGGCGATGTGAGGACGTAAGCGGTGTTGCCGAGACTCGTTTCCTCGAACTCGAAGTGAGCGACCTGCGTTGGAAACTCGGGCGGCCCGTCGACCATTACTCGCGACGCGATGTCCTGCGCGACGCGGTAATAGTTGTCGAGCAGCGACGGGTCGAGCATCAGTGTCGAGCCGACTTTGTCAAAGCCGTCGTACGTCGCGTCGGGCGGGAGCAGTTCGGCGGGACTCTCACCGGGCAGGAACTCGATCTTCAGCAGGTCGCGGACGGTGTTCGCGTACTCGGTCCGGTTCAGCCGCCGCAGCAGGACTCGTCCGCCGGAACTGATCGCTCGCTGCTGAGCGGCTCGCAGTTCACTGGCAATCCAGCCGACCAGGCGCGCGTGCTGTTTGGGATCCGGACGCGGCTCACCTTCGGGTGGCATCTCGCCGAGGTTGAGGTTGTCCATCACCTCGATCCAGATGCCCGCCGTGCGTGCCGTATCAAAGTCCGGTGTCAGCTCGTCGAGTCGCAGGTCGGACTCGTGTTTCTTCGCCCCGTGACAGCGTTCGCAGTGCTGCTTCAGAAACGGGCGAACGACCGTGCTCCATGAGTTCGCGTCGGCAGCTCGCAGAGGCAGCGAGAACGTCGCGAGCAGCAACGCTGAGGTCACTCGAATGAGTAGTCGGCGACTGAGCGACATGGCGACCGGGGATTGCAGGCTGACTGAGGTAGCTGATTGATTTCGCGGTCGATTGTTCGGGCACTCGATCTCGAAGGCAAGTGCCAGGCTCTGTTGGTCGATCCGTAGCTACGCTTGCCAGAGCGGGGGTTTCCCGCGGTCTGGCGACCGCAGCTACGTCCGAATCACGATTGATCAACACTGCCTACCTCAGCCAGCGAGGGGCGATCTGGTCGGGTTCGTCGGCGGTGCTCAGCCAGTGCAGCAGGCGGTCTTTCATTTCGTAGACGATCTGCTGGTGCTCGGGGCTGTCGGCGAGGTTGGTCTCTTCGCCGGGATCGTTCTGCAGGTCGTAGAGCTCCTCGCCGTTGCCGGGGTAATAGTTGAGCTTCCAGCGACGCGTGCGAACCATCTTGGCGTCGGGGTGGCGGACGCCCTTGATGCCTTCGCCTTTGATGAACGCGAAGTCCAGGCGACCGCTGGTGATGACCTCGGGGATGACGTTCTCGCTGAAGACGCACTCGCGCGGTGTGTAAGGTCGGTCGGAGTCCGTGATCAGTGGGACCAGACTGCGGCCCTGGTTCGCGTACGGTTCGTCGAGTCCCGCGAGTTCAAACAGGGTCGGCAGCACGTCGACGGACTCGACCAGTTCGTTGTGTTGTGCAGCTTTGACAGAGGGAGGGTACCAGACAATCAGCGGCACGCGGACAGAGGACTCGAAGAAGCAGTTCTTGCCCTGCAGGCCGTGTTCGAGAAGCTGGTCGCCGTGGTCTGAGCT
>Ga0070726_10001744_pt1 | contig 21049 bp, 3 predicted proteins | sample tdAd471_FD_67275 | JGI IMG/M metagenome (GOLD analysis project Ga0070726, IMG submission 67275) | Marine sediment microbial communities from the Atlantic coast under amendment with organic carbon and nitrate - tdAd47.1 | ecosystem: Environmental > Aquatic > Marine > Coastal > Sediment | place... | reverse complement strand
CGTGCGGCAGAACCCGCCGTCGCACGCCCGCGACCGACAGTCGCTGTCTTCGAGGCAGGCGGCCCCGCCGAGGCACGCCTCGCAGGTGCCGCCGCCGCAGTCGACATCTGTCTCGCGCCCGTTCTGCGCCTCGTCGTCGCACGCTGCCGCCACACAGGTGCCGTCGGCGCACGTCCCGCTCTCGCAGTCGTCGCCGTCCTGGCACGCGAGCCCGTCGGCACACGGGGCGCAGGTCTCGCCGCCGCAATCGACGTCCGTCTCGTCGTCGCCCTGCGCGCCGTCCTCGCACGGCGCCACGCAGGCGGCGCCGTCCGGCGTCGCGAGGCAGAGCTCGCCGGTGGCGATGCAGTCGGCGCGCTGTTCTTCGTAGGTGCACGTGCCGTCCTGGCAGGTGCCCGGCGAGAGCGCGACCACGAGCTCGTCTCGCTCGCAGTACGCGTCCGGCGGATCGTCGCAGGTCACCCCGTCGCACGGGTCCGGCTCGCTCAGGCAGGCGCCGTCCGCGCAGCCGAACGCGCACTCCTCGAGGCTCGGGGGATAGAAGCACACGCCTTCGCGGCACGACCCCATCGGCTGAAACCGGATGGCCGAGTCGCCTTCGCAGGCGGACGCCGGGGGCGTGGTGCACGAAGCGTCGTCGCAGGACGTACCACCCCCGTCACCGCCACAGGCGACGACGAGAGCGCCCAGCGCGACCGCCCCGATGAGGGCGGGCAGCGAGATTCTCATCATGGTTCCTGGCTCGATTCGATCAGAGGTCGGCCGTGTACACGAGGCGCTCGTAGGCGCTGCTGCTGTTCAGGCTCCGGTTGGACCCGCAGGACCAGCCTCCGTTCAGGTTGCTGCTGCCGGTGTGCCAGCAGAGCCGGTTCTCGGTACCGCCATCGGTCGCGGTGTCGCACGAGTTGCGGCTGATCGAACGACCCTGGGGCGCGAAGCCCCACGACTCGTTGCGGCCCCAGTACCACCCGACGCCGTTGGCGTTGTGCGGCGTGTTGCTCTCGTCCGTGTCGAAGAGCACGTCTTCGCGCGGCGCGTGCGCCGCCACGATGAGCGTGTCCGTCCCCGTCCGACGACAGGCCAGCATGAGGTGCGAGCCGGCGCAGGCCGACGCCACCGACGCGAGCGAGGTGCCGCTGCGGTTGTACGTCTCCGAGAAGCACTGCTCCCACCCGCCGAGGTCGGCGATGGCGACGTTCGTCCGCACGCCCTCGAACGAGAGCGCGCCGGCGCCCTCGGGCACGACCATCTTCACGAGCACGGCGCTGCCGCCGCGGGACGCGAGGACGGTCCGCGTGTCGGTCTCGATCGTCCCGTCCGCCAGCGCGGTGACTGAGCCGGTCGAGTTCGGCGTCGCCAGCGCGGCGACCCCGTCGAGCAGCACGTCCGCCGGCGCGTCGATCGTCGCCGAGCCCGACGAGAACGTCGTCGACGTCGTGCCATCGAAGAGGCCGATGGACGTCGCCCACGCCACGTCGTGCATCACGATGATGATGCCGTCCTGCGCGAGGAAGGTCTCGGCCGCGTCGGCCCACGCCTCAGCGGTGGTCGCGGTGGGGGCGTCCTCCTGCTCGAACACGATGAACACGTCGAACAGGTCGCGGTCGAGGGCCGCCTCGACGATGCCCGGGCTCGTGACCTCGGTGAGGCTGTACGCCCGGCCTTCGGCAGCCATCGCCGCCGTCAGCGCCGCCCGGGTGTCGACGAGCTCGTCATCCGCGTCGGTCGAACCGGTGTAGGCGAGCACCTGGATCGGGTCGTCGGTATCCGCCTGGGCGACCGCGTTGCCGAGGACCGTCCGCATCGACGCGTCGGCCGACCCGAAGTCGTGGCCGATGAAGAGGCCGAAGCCCCCCGTCCGGGCCGCGTCGCCGCCGCCTCCGCCGCCGCCGGCGCCCTCGTACGTCGCGTGGATGACCGGCACGTACGTCGTGCTGTACCGCGCGACGATGGTGAACGCGTCCGGCGCGAACGCTCCCGCCGTCGGGTTGAGGACGAAGCGCGTGGAGTTCGAGTACGGCACGCTGCCCACGCCGTCCGCCACCGGGTCCGCCGGCGCGAGCACCGTCGACGTGTAGCTGGAGTGCGTGAGCGACGAGTAGTTCAGCAGGCCCATGCCGTTGGCGTACTCCGCCGAGTCGAGGACGATGATGACGCCGCCCTCCTCGAGGAAGGTCTGCGCCGCCGCGCGGTACGCGGCCGCCACCGAGGTGCCGCCGCCGCGGTTCCGCTCCTGCTCGTACACGAGGAACACGTCGTACCGATCGCGGTCGAGGGTCGCCGCGACGACCGAGCGGTCCGCGACGTCCGTCCGTGTCCACGCCCGGCCCGCCGACGTCAGCTCGGACGTGATGTCGGCGTCGGTGCGCGGCTTCTCGCGGCTGAGGTCGGCGTACTCGGTGTACGCGAGCGTGCGGATCGTGCCGTCGGTGTCCGCGAGCAGCATCGCGTTGCGCAGCAGGCGACGCCACGTGGCGTTGGCGTCGTACCAGTCCGCCCCGAGGAACACGAAGTGCCCCTCGGACGCGGCGCAGGACCCGCCCTCGTCGATGGCCGTCTCGTCGCCGTTCTGCACGCCGTCGCTGCAGGTGAACTCGCACGCCGTGCCGTGCGCGCCACGGTCACATTCGCAGGTGCCGAGCCCGCCGACGCCGTCGTCGCAGGTGCCGTTGCCGTTGCACGGGTCGGCGGCCCCACCGGGGCACGCCGCGCATCCGAGGCCGTAGCGACCCGGGTCACAGTCGTCCTCGACCGTGTGCGTACCGTCGCAGTACCCGATGGTTTCGGCGCTGCCGCCGAACTGCGACCCGCCCTCGTGGTGGAAGTACCACCGCTCGCTGGCCGGGTCGTAGGTGATCGAGCACATGTCGCTCAGGTTGGTGAAGGACTGGACCGTCTCGACGACGCCCGACGCGATGGTGAGGCGCTGAATGATCTGTCCGCTGCCGCGGTAGACCACCGAACGGCTCGCGCCGTCGCCCTCCGCCACGCCCCACCGGGCGCTGTAGTTCTCACACGCCTGCGCGCTGAGGCCGAGGCCGGCGCGCAGCGTCTCGACCGAGCCCGTCGCGATGTCGACGGCGTACCAGGTGTTGCCCGACGGCGTGTACAGGATGAGCTCGCCATACCCGCTGAACCACCCCATGCCGCTCTGCACCGTGATGGACGACGAGAGCGGGCGGCAGGCACCCAGCGTTGCGAGGTTGGACGGGTTCATCTCGCAGATCGTGTTGCGCGTGCCCGTGCCGCCGAGGATCGAGTTGCCCGACCCGAGGCTGTACACGCGGCCCGTCTGCAGGTCCCAGAACATGTTGTCGCGGACGTAGCTCATGCCCGCGCCGCCAGACAGGTTCGAGGCCAGGAACCGGCCGGTGCGCGAGTCGCCCGAGTAGTACACGTAGTCCGTCGCGCCGGATGTCGACATCGCGATGCCGCCGCGGTCGTCGCCGGTGACCGAGTTGTGGTCGACCACACGGCAGTTGTCCGCGGTCAGCGAGTCGATGTTGAACCCGGCCGTGCCGAGGCAGTCCGGGCCGGCGTCGATGCCGGTCTCGGACCCGTTCTGCACGCCGTCGGAGCACGAGAACTGGCAGGCGAGACCGTGGAACCCGGCCTCGCACTCGCACAGGCCGGTGCCGTCGAGCCCGTCGTCGCACGTGCCGTTGTCGTTGCACGGCGTCGCCGCGCCGCCGAGGCACGGCTCACAGTCCGCGCCCCACTGCCCGGTCAGGCAGTCGCTGCCTGCGGTGTGCGCCGCAGGGCACGAGCCCACGATCTCGTTCGACACGCCGGACGAGAACGAGGTCGCCCCCTCGGCGTGGTAGTACCAGCGCTCGCCGCGCGGGTCGTACGTCAGCGAGCACATGTCGCTCGCGCTGCCGAGGCTGGCCACCGATGTCGCGACGCCGGTGTTCGGGTCGTACCGGTACAGGTTGTTCGAGTACCGGTAGATGACCGTCCGCGAGCTGCCCTCGCGCTCGGCGATGCCCCAGATGGCCCAGTTCTCACAGCCGTAGATGTTCGGCCGGCGGTTCGTCGCGATCTGCGTGACCTCACCGGTCGCGAGGTCGACGTCGTACCAGTTGTAGCCGGACTCGGACCACAGGATAAGGTGGCCGTAGCCGCTGAACACGCCGTTGTACGAGCTGCCGACGAACGACACGCTGCGAGACAGGTCGGTGCAGTCGCCCGTCACCGCGAACGTCGTCGGGTTCAGCGCGCAGTACCGCGTCACGGTCGTCGCGCCCGTGATCTGCGAGGCGCCGTTCATCAGCGCGTACGGCGTCCCGGTCTCCAGATCCCAGAAGATGCCGTCCTGCCGCGACGCCATCGGCGTCGGCGTGCGCACCGGCTCGGTGTTCATCCGGGCGACGCGGGAGTCGCCGTTGTAGAACACGTACGTCGTCGCGCCGTCGTACGACATCGCGATGCCGCCGCGGTCGTCGCCGGACTGGCTGGCGTGCGAGACCACGTCGCACGAGGCGGTGCTGAACGAGTTCATGCGGAACACCGGGTCGCCGGTGCACACGTCGCCCTCGTCGATGCCGGTCTCTTCGCCGTTCTGTACGCCGTCGTAGCAGTCGAACTCGCAGGCGGCGCCGTGGAACCCGAGGTCACACGCGCACTCACCGGTGCCGTTCGTGCCGTCGTCGCACGTGCCGTGGTCGTTGCAGATCGAGCCCGCGTCGCCCGGGCACGCGGCGCAGCCGAGGCCGAAGAACCCGTCCTCGCACTCCTCGACGACCGTGTGCGTACCGCCACAGTAGCCGCCGACCTCTGCGCCGGCGCCGAACTGCGAGCTGCCCTCGTGGTGGAAGTACCACCGCTCGGTGTCGGGCTCGTACGTGATCTGGCACATGTCACCGAGGTTGGTGAACGTGCTGACCGTCTCGACCTCGCGGCTCTGCAGGTCGAGCCGCTCGATCCGCTGCGTGTCGCGCGGGTAGATGACCGACCAGTCGCCGACGCCGCCCTCGGCGATGCCGTAGCGCACGCCGTAGCCTTCGCAGCCGCGACCGTTGTAGCCGAAGCCGTTGGTGATCGTCGTGACCTCGCCGGTCTCGTACTCGACCGACAGCCAGGTGCTGCCGGACGGCGAGTACACGACCGCGTGGCCATAGCCCGAGAAGATGCCCGCGCTGCTGGCCAGGTAGACCGTCGACGAGAGCGTCTGACAGTCCGTGATGGCGAAGTTGTCGGGGTTCACGCGGCAGATGCGGTTCGCGTTGCCCGTCGACATGAAGCCGCCGTTCACCGAGAACACGTACGTGTCGCCGGACTCGAGGTCCCACAGCATGTTGTCGCGGATCGACGCCACGCGCCGCCCGGACCCGAGGCCCGGCAGGTCGACGCGGCCGACGCCGGAGTCACCGCCGACGAAGAAGCGGTCGGTCGCCCCGGACGTGTGCAGCGCGATGCCCGAGCGGTGGTCACCGGACCAGGCGTTCATGTCGACGGTGCTGCACGACGACGCCGTCAGCGTGTCGATGCGCAGCCCGGACGGCTGGCGGCAGGGCCCACCGGCGTCCACCGCGGTCTCGTCGCCGTTCTGCACGTCGTCGTAGCACGAGAACTCGCACGCATCGCCGTGGAACCCGAGCTCGCAGGCGCAGGTGCCGTCGCCGAAGTAGCCGTCGTCACAGGTGCCACGGCCGCCACACGGGTCGGCGCCGCCGCCCGGGCAGAGCTCGCAGTCGACGCCCCAGCGCCCGGGCAGGCACTCGTTGCCGTCGTCCGCGACCAGCGCGGTGCAGTAGCCGAGGAACTCCGCGTACGAGCCGAACTGGTTGCCGCCCTCGCCCCAGCCGTACCAGCGCAGGCGATCGCTATCGAGCGCGATGCCGCACATGTCGCCGAGGTTGGTGAACGTGCCCATGCGCTCGGAGCTGCCCGACGAGATGTCGTACCGACGGACGCGGAACCCGTCCGACGTCGCGTACACCACGAGGTCTTCGTTGCCCGGGTCGATGAACCCGTTGAAGACGTTCGCGTTCTCGCAGGGGCGGATGCTCGGCAGCGACCGGCCGGACGCCGCCGTCTCGACCGTGCCGTCCGCGATGGTGATGCGGTACCAGGTCGAGCCGTAGTTCACGAGGACCTGACCCTCGCCCGAGAAGATGCCGGTGTAGCTGCTCACGTAGATCGAGCGCGACAGCGCGCGGCACACGCCGGTCGGGTTCAGGGTCGTCGGGTCGAGGCGGCAGATCGAGGTCAGGGTGCCGCTGCCCGCGTTGTACGGGGTCGCCCCGATGGCGAGGGTCCAGACCTCATCGGTCGCGTAGTCGACGAACATCGCCGGACGCCGGGTGACCCGCCCGCCGGGCGACAGGTCCGCCGCCGCGAACCGGCCGGTGCCGGAGTCGCCCACCGCGTACACGTTCGAGTTCGTCGCCACCATGCCGGCGAAGTCGTCACCGGTCGTCGCGCTCACCTCGACGAACTCGCAGTCTTCGTCGGTCAGGTCGAGCAGCCCGTCGATCGGGTCGCCGAGACAGGGCGTGCCGACGTCGATGCCGGTCTCGGCCCCGTTCTGCACGCCGTCGTAGCACGAGAACTGGCAGGCGTTGCCGTGGAACCCGACCTCGCAGGCGCACACGCCGTCGCCGCCGATGCCGTCGTTGCAGATGCCATTGCCGGTGCACGGGTCGTCGACGCCACCCGGGCACGGCGCACAGCCGAGCCCGTACTCGAACGGCTCGCAGCCCGTGTCGATGTCGGCGGTCGCGTCACAGTAGCCGACCACCTCGTTGCCGGAGCCGAGCCCCGAGCTGTACTCGTGCGAGAAGTACCAGCGGTCGCGCTCGGCATCGAACGTGATCGAGCACATGTCGCTGGTGCCACCGGAGTAGGACCGCAGCGTCGTCACGGACCGCGTCGCGGGCACGGCGCGGTACGTCCGGCCGCTGTAGGCGTAGACGACGGAGTAGTTGGTGCCGTCGTACTCGGCGATGCCGCTCTGGTACCAGCCCTCGCAGTACTGCCGCGCGATGTTCCAGGACGAGCGGATCGTCTGGACGTCACCGTCGCGCAGGTCGACGACGTGCCAGTTGTACCCGCTGTTCGAGAGGATGATCAGGTGACCCCAGCCCGAGTACAGGGCCGAGCCGCTGGGCACCGGGATCGACGTCGACAGCGCCGTGCAGCTGCCGTCGACCTCGAGGGTGTCCGGGTCCAGCGGGCAGAAGCGGGTCGCCGTCGTCGGTGAGGTCAGCGGCCCGAGCCCGTCGGCCAGCGCGTAGATCTGCCGGCTGTCGAGGTCCCAGAACATCGTGAACTGGCGCGTGTCGATGCGCTCGACCGGCGAGAGCGAGTCCGCGCCGACCTTCGCCGTCGCGGCGTCGCCCAGCGAGTACACCGCGTCGCCGGACATCGCGATGCCGCCCCAGTCGTCGCTGATCGTCGCGAACACGTCGACCGACGCGCAGCTCGACTGCGACAGGTCCGTGATGCGGAAGGTCTCGATGCCGACGCAGTCCGGACCGGAGTCGATGCCGGTCTCGGTACCGTTCTGCACGCCGTCGACGCAGGTGAACTCGCAGGCGTCGCCGTGGAATCCGTCGGCGCATGCGCAGGTGCCGTCGCCGGACGTCCCGTCGTCGCAGGTGCCGCGACCGTTGCACGGCGTGGCGGCGCCGCCGGGGCAGGCGCCTTCGCAGAGCTCGCCGTAGTACCCGGGCAGGCAGCCGCCGCTCGCGGACACCTCGGCCGGGCACGAGCCCATGAACTCGTCACCGCCGGCCGCCGGCGCCCACGACGGGCGACCTTCGGCGTGCCAGTACCAGCGCTCGAGCTCCGGATCGATCGTGATCGAGCACATGTCGCTCGGGCTCGTGATGTTGAAGGTGTTCGTCGCCGTGTTCTCGACCGGGTCGTAGCGGACGACCCAGCCGTTGTAGACGTAGAGCACCGTCCGATCGTCGCCGGACCGCTCGGCGATGCCCCAGCGCGCCCAGTTCTCACAGCCCTGGATGGCCGGGTTGCGACCGGACGCGATCTCGGTGACCTCGCCGGTCTCGTAGTCCACGTCCCACCAGATGCCGCCCGACCACTGCAGCAGGATCGCGTGGCCGTGGCCGCTGAAGATGCCCGACGAGCTGCTCATCGAGATGGACCGCGACAGCGCCGTGCACCGCCCCGTCGTCGCCAGCGTCGTCGGGTCGAGCTCGCAGATGGCGTTGACCGTCCCGCCCTGCCCGATCGGCGAGGTGCCGTTCGCCAGCGAGTACACCGTGCCCTCGTCGAGGTCCCACAGCAGGGCGTCCCGGCGGTACGGCGTGCTCGTCGGGCTGGTGACGCCATCCGCGTTCACGCGGGCGGTGCGGCTGTCGCCGGTGTAGAAGAAGTTCGTGGTGTCGCCGCTGCGCGACATCGCCACGCCGCCGCGGTCGTCGCCGCTGTAGGCCGAGTGCTGGACGATGTCGCAGGACCCGGTCGACATCGATTCGACGACGAACTCGTCCTCGCCGACACACGGCGGGCCGATGTCGATGCCGGTCTCGGCGCCGTTCTGCACGCCGTCGTAGCAGGTGAACTCGCACGTTGTGCCGTGGTAGCCGAGCTCGCAGTCGCACACGCCGTCGCCGGCGACGCCGTCGTTGCACTCGCCCTGCGGGCCGCACGGGTCCGCCGCGGTGCCGGGGCACGCGGCGCAGCCGATGCCGTAGAACCCGGGCTCGCACTCGTCGAACACGGTCGACGAACCACCGCAGTAGCCGACGGTCTCGCTCGAGCCGCCGAACTGGGCGGCGCCTTCGTAGTGGAAGTACCAGCGATCGCGCTCGGGCTCCCACGTGATCGAGCACATGTCGCCGAGGTTCGAGAACTGGTGCACGACCTCCTGCAGGCCGCTGGAGATCGTCATCCGGCGCAGGGCATTGGCGTTCGGGTAGAGCACGCTCCGGTTCGAACCCGAACCCTCGGCGATGCCCCACGTGGCGCCCCAGGTCTCACAACCCGGGCGGCTGAAGCCGAGCCCCGACCGCAGCTCTTCGACCGTGCCGTCCGAGAGGTCGACCGCGTACCAGCGGTTGCCGCTCGACGTGTAGACGATGAGCTCGCCGTAACCCGAGAAGATGCCCGTGTTCGACGTCAGCGGCAGCGCCGTCGACAGCGCCGTGCACGGCGTGCTCACCGCGAGGGTGTCCGGGTCCAGCTCGCAGAAGTGCGTGGTCGTGCGCCCGGACGTCAGCGGGATCGAGCCGCTGTACGCCAGGGTGTAGAGGCGACCGGACTCCATGTCCCAGAACATCGCGTCGCGACGCGCGACGCGGCGGCCGCTGCCGTCGAGGTTCGCGGTCACCCGCGCCGTGCCCGAGTCGCCCGTGTAGTACAGGTAGTCGGTCGCGCCTCGGGTCTGCATGGCGAGCCCGCCGCGGTCGTCGCCCGACCAGGCGTTCACGTCCATGATCTCGCAGGCGGTGTCGTCCACCGACACGACCGAGAAGCCGGGCTCTGCCGTGCACGACGGGCCGGAGTCGACGCCGGTCTCGTCGCCATTCTGCACGTCGTCGAAGCACGAGAACTGGCACGCGTCGCCGTGGAACCCGAAGTCGCAGGCGCACGTGCCCTCGCCACCGAGGCCGTCGTCACAGACGCCGTCGCCGTTGCACGGGTCCGCGCCGCCACCGGGGCACTGCTCGCAGTCCTCACCAAACGTGCCGGGCAGGCAGTCGAAGCCGTCGACGAGGACGGCGTCGCAGTAGCCGATCGCCTCGCTGAACGAGCCGAAGCGCGAGCTGCCCTCGTGTTGGAAGTACCACCGCTCGAGATCGACGTGGATGCCGATGCTGCACATGTCGCTGAGGTTGTCGATCGTGCCGACGCGCTCGACGGACCCGTCGCCCACGTTGTACCGGCCGATCTGGCGGTTGCCGATCGCACGGACGTAGACGACCGACGGGATCTCCCCGCCCTCGTCGATGCCCCAGTAGGCCCACGTCTCGCAGCCCTGGATGTTCGGCGGGGTGCGGCCCGTCGCGACCTGCTCGACGGTGCCGTCGGACACGTCGATGGTCCACCAGGTGCCGCCGTAGTTCACCGTCACGCGACCCGGGCCCGAGAAGATGCCCGTGGTCGACGACAGATAGATCGAGGTGCTGAGGGCGACGCAGTCCTGCACCGCGAGGTTGGCCGGGTTCAGCCCGCAGATCTGGTTCACCGTGCCACCGCCGCCATACGGCGAGCCGTTGTACGCCAGCGTGTAGACGTCGCCGGTCTGCGTGTCCGAGAACATCGCGTAGCGGGACGCCTGACGCACACCGCCGCTCAGGTCGGACGTCGCGAAGCGCCCGGTGCCCGAGTCGCCGGTGTACCAGACATGGTCGCTGCCGACCGCGAGCCCGCCCCGGTCGTCGCCGGTGATCGCGTTGTGGTCGATGACGCGGCAGTTGTCGGCGGTGAGGTCCGTGACGCCGGTGAGGCGCTCGCCGCGGCAGATCGCGCCGGTGTCGATGCCGGTCTCGTCGCCGTTCTGGACGCCGTCGTAGCACGAGAACTCACACGCCGTGCCGTGGAACCCGAGGTCGCACTCGCAGGTGCCGGACCCGGCCGATCCCTCGTCGCAGACGCCGTTCTCGGAGCACGGCGTGTCGGCCCCACCGGGGCACTCGGCGCACCCGAGCCCGAACCGGCCCGGGTCGCAGCCGCCGACGACGCGGTGATCGCCGCCGCACACCCCGAGGGTCTCGGCCGATCCACCGAACTGGGCCGCGCCCTCGTACGTGAAGTACCAGCTCGAGCCTTCGACGTCGTACGTGATCGCGCAGGCGTCGCCGATGTTGGTGAACCGCTGCACGACCTCGGTCGCGTTGTCGTCCAGATGACGACGAATGACCTGGTTCGCGTAGATGTACAGCACGCGAAGGTCGCCCGGCGACCCCTCGGCGATGCCGTACGTCGCCCAGCCTTCGCAGGACGAACGCGCGAAGTTCACGCCCTGGTTCACGATGGTGACCTCACCGTCCTCCAGGTCGATGTGGTACCAGCGGTAGCCGCTCTGGCTGTACACGATGAGCTGGCCGTAGCCCGAGAACACACCGGCGGGCGTGCCGATGGCCAGGTTGCTGCTCAGGGTGGTGCACGGGCCGGACACGGCGAGCGTGTCGGGGTCGAGCGGGCAGAACGACGTGATGGTCGTCGGGCCGGTGATCGGCGTGCCGGCGCCATACGCCAGCGTGTACAGCGTGCCGTCCTCGAGGTCCCAGAACGTGCCGACGCGGCGGTTCGCCATGCGGGTCGGCGACGAGAGGTCACTCGCACCGGCGCGCGCGGTGCCCGAGTCACCGGTGGTGTAGACCCACGCGTCATCGCCGGAGGTCGACAGCGCGAGGCCGCCGTAGTCGTCGCCCGCCGTGCTGTTCACGTCGACGATGCGACACTCGGACACGCCAAGGTCGAGGATCTCGAGGCCTTCGGGGGCGACGCAGGGGCCGCCGGCGTCGACCGCCGTCTCGTCGCCGTTCTGCTCTTCGTCCGAGCACGAGAACTGGCAGGCGGCGCCGTGGAACCCGAAGTCGCAGGCGCAGGTGCCGTCGCCGCTGACGCCGTCGCTGCAGGTGCCGCGCTCGTTGCAGGGCGTGCCGGGCTCGCCGGGGCAGAGCTCACAGTCGGCGCCCCAGCGTCCGTCAATGCAGGCGAAACCAGCGCCCGCTTCGATGTCGCACGAGACGAGCGACTCGGAGCCGCCGCCGGGGAACCGGGGGTTGTTGCCTTCGAAGAGGAAGAACCAGCGGTCGCGGACCGGGTCGACGGTGAACGTGCACATGTCGCCGATGACGTTCTCGACGGTCGTGATCTCTTCGTACGTACGGTCGACCGGCCAGTACCGGGCGACGCGACCCGTGCCGCTGCTGCGCGAGTACAGGATGGACCGGCGCGCGCCGCGCTCGGCGACACCCCAGTGCGCCCAGTTCTCGCACCCGTAGAGGGCCGGCGGCGTCGCGCCGCTGGCGAACGCGTCGACCTCGCCGGACTCGACGTTCACGGCATACCAGTTGCCGTTCGTGTACAGCACCACCTCTTCGTAGCCGGAGTAGATGCCCACCGAGCCGGACAGGTTGACCGCGGTGTCCATCGCCGTGCAGCTGCCCGCGACGAGGTTCAGGTTCGTGTCGAGCTCGCAGAAGCTGTTGACCGTACCGGCGCCGGTGCGCGGGGCGTTGTTGTACGCCAGCGTGTAGACCGTGCGCGTCGAAAGGTCCGAGAAGAGCGCCTCGCGTCGCGTCGGGACGCGGACCCCGCCAGACAGGTCGGACGCGCTGAACCGACCGGTGCCCGAGTCGCCGTTGTAGAACACCGACGTCTCGCTGATCGCCATGCCGCCTCGGTCGTCGCCGGTGACGGACACCGGGTCGATCGCGCGGCAGTTCTCGAAGCCCATGTCGGTGACGGTGAACTCGAACGCGCCGCGGCAGGGGCCGCCGTCGTCGATCGCGGTCTCTTCGCCGTTCTGCACGCCGTCGTAGCAGCTCAGGTCACACGCCGGGCCGTGGTAGCCCGACGCGCACGCGCAGACGCCGGTGCCGCTGATGCCGTCGTCACAGACGCCGTTGCCGCTGCACGGGTCGGCCGCGCCACCGGGGCACGGCGCGCAGCCGAACCCGTAGAACCCGTCGAGGCAGCCGCCGGACACCGTCGACGAGGCGTCGCAGTACCCGAGCATCTCGTTGCCCGACGCCAGCGACGACGAGCCCTCGTGGTGCCAGAACCAGCGCTCGGCGTCGTGGTCGAACGTGATCGAGCACATGTCGCTCAGCGACGGGAACGACCGCAGGGTCTCGACCGAGCCCGTGTCGAGCGACAGGCGGTCGATGCGGTTCGCGTAGGCGTACACGACCGAGCGGTAGCCGTCGTCGTCGTACTCCGCGATGCCGTAGAACGCCCACCCTTCGCAGTTGTTGCGGTTGATCGCACGCCCCGTCGCCAGCGTCTCGACCGAGCCGTCGACCGGGTCGATGCCGTACCAGACGTTGCCCGACGGGTTGTACACCACGACCTCGCCGCGTCCCGAGAAGACGCCCGAGCCGTTCGGCAGGTTGAGCGACGACGCGAGGTCGACGCAGTCCGTCGACATCTCGAGGGTGTCGTCGTCCATCCGGCAGATCCCGTCGACGATGCCGGCCCCGGGGATGGCGCCGCCGTCGCGGGTGAAGGTGTAGAGCGCGTTGTTCGCGAGGTCGGCGAAGACGCCGGGGCGGCGGGTCATGCCGTTCGCCGGCGAGAGCGTCGACGCACCGACGCGGACCGTCTGCGAGTCACCCACGTAGAACAGGTTGTCGCCGCCGAGGGCGATGCCGCCGTAGTCGTCGCCGGACGTGGCGTTCACGTCGACGGCGTTGCACCCCGTGTCGCCGATCGAGTCGATGACGAACGTCTCGCGGCCTCGGCAGGACGGGCCGGCGTCGACGCCGGTCTCGTCGCCGTTCTGATCGCCGTCGAAGCACGAGAACTCACACGCCGAGCCGTGGTAGCCGTCGTCGCAGGCGCAGGTGCCGTCGCCCGCGAGCCCGTCGGCGCACACACCGCGGGCGTTGCACGGGTCCTCGGCGCCGCCCGGGCACGGCGTGCAGTCGTCGCCGAAGAGCCCCGGCAGGCAGTCGGTACCGGCGGCGTGTTCACCGTCGCAGTAGGCGAGAATCTCGGTCCCGCCGACGAACGACACCGACGCCTCGGAGTGGAAGTACCACCGCGAGACCTCGGGCGCGTACGTCACCGAGCACATGTCGCCGATCGACGGGAACGAGCGCACCGTCTGCACCCGCGCGTCGTCCAGGTCGAGGCGGTCGAGGCGGTTCGAGTAGGCGTAGATGACGCTGCGGGACTCGCCCTCGCGCTCGGCCACACCCCAGGTCGCCCAGGTCTCGCACCCGTTGCGGGTGAGCCCGACGCCGGACGTGATCGTCGTGACGGTGCCGGACGCGATGTCGATGTCGTACCAGGTGTTGCCCGTCGACGTGAACACGATCAGATGGCCGTAGCCGCTGAAGATGCCCGCGCTGTTCACCGGGATGGACGTCGACAGGTTGCGGCAGGTGGTCACCGCGAGGTTGTTCGGCGCCATGCGGCAGATCGCGTTCACCGTCGCGCTGCCGGTGATCGGCGACGTGTTGTACGCGAGGGTCCACGTCTCGCCGGTCGACAGGTCCCAGAACATCGCCTCACGGCGGTAGGGCATCGACGTGCGAGAGCCCGCGGCGACGTCCGCGGCGTTCACCCGGACGGTGCGCGAGTCGCCGGTGTAGTACACGTACGGCGTCGACTCGAAGTTCATGGCGATGCCACCCCGGTCGTCGCCGGAGTACGCGTCGTGGTTCACGGAGCGGCAGTTGTCGCCGGTCATGTCCTCGACGATGAACAGGTCTTCGCCGATGCAGCTCGGGCCCTCGTCGACCGAGGTCTCGTCACCGTTCTGGACGCCGTCGTAGCAGCTGAACTCGCACGTATCGCCGTGGAATCCGCGCTGGCAGGCGCAGGTGCCGGCGCCACGGCGCCCCTCGTCACAGGTGCCGTGCCCGCCGCAGATCTCGCCGCCGGACTCGGGGCAGGGATCGCAGTCGGGGCCGAAGTAGCCGACGTTGCACTGGGGCCCCTCGGTGTGTTCGCCGGGGCAGTACCCGACCGCTTGGGCGGCGGACCCGAACTGCCCGCCGCTCTCGTACTTGAAGTACACGCGCTCGCGGACGGGGTCGTACGTGATCGAGCAGGCGTCGCCGAGGTTCGTGAACGCTCGGAACAACGACGCGCCGTCGTTGATCGTGTATCGCGAGACGGTCGTGGAGTTCTGGACGTAGAGCACGCTGCGCGGCTCGCCGGACTCCGCGATGCCCCAGAACGCCCAGGACTCACAGCCCGCGTAGGCGCCGATCGACTGCCCGGTGGCGAGGCGGTCGACCTCGCCGGTCGCGACGTCGATCTCCCACCACGTCTGGTTGTAGTACAGCATCAGCTTGCCGTACCCCGAGAAGATGCCCGTGCCGCCGCCGACGGCGATCGGCGTGTCGAGGTCGACGCAGTCGCCGGTCTGCACCGCCAGGGACTCGTTCAGGGGGCAGATGGCGTTCACGGTGCCGCCGCCGTACCCGAGGGCCGAGGTGCCGTTGGCGAGGGTGTAGGTGGTGCCCGTCTCGAGGTCCCAGAAGAGCGCGTCAAGGCTCGCGACGCGGGTGCCGCCGGACAGGTCTCCGGCGGCGATCCGCGCAGTGCCGCTGTCGCCGCGATAGAAGACCGAGGTGCTGTTCATCACGAGACCGCCGCGGTCGTCGCCCGACCAGGGGTTCACGTCGCGGATCGAGCAGCCGACGTCGGACCACGCGGTGACCGTGAATGCGTCGTCACACGAGAAGGCGCAGGGGCCACCGCAGTCGATGCCGTCCTCGTCGCCGTTCTGGACGCCGTCTTCGCAGGTGTTCTCGCAGGCGATGCCGTGCGCGCCAGCGGCGCAGACGCACGACCCGTCACCGTCGACGCCTTCGGAGCACGCGCCGTTGCCGTTGCACGGCGATCCGGCCGGGCCGGGGCACCGCTCGCAGTCCGCGCCGAAGAACCCGGCCGCGCACTCTTCACACGCGTCGCCACCGCGCCCGGCGTCGCAGTCGCACAGGCCCGTCCCGCCGATGCCGTCGTTGCAGACGCCGAGGCCGCTGCACGGGTCGTCGACGCCACCGGGGCACTCGGCGCAGTCCGCGCCGAAGCGGTTGTCGACGCACGCGTCACACGCGTCGCCGACGAAGCCCTCGTCGCAGGTGCAGGCGCCGTCGCCGTCGAGGCCCTCGTCGCAGGACCCGTTGTCGGAGCACGGCGTGTCCGCACCACCGGGGCACTCGGCGCAATCCGCGCCGAACCGACCCGGGGCGCAGGCGCCGACGCACTCGCCGTCGGTGCAGACGCCGGTCTCGCAGTCTTCGCCGTCGTAGCACGGGTCGCCGCCCTCGAAGAGCCGGCATCCGTTGTTCACGACGCCGTCGCAGTCGTCGTCGATCGGGGTGTCGCAGTCTTCGGCCGTCTCGGCATAGACGACGCCGCGGAACTCGAACGGCGCGTCCGAGCCGTTCTTGAACGTGAGCATCGTGGTGTTCTCGTCGCCGGCGTCGCCCTGCGGCGCGAGGTCGCCGACCCGGAAGAGGCCGCCGTTCGACACACCCGGCGCGTCACGACCGGGCAGGGACTCCCACTCGGCGCCGTTGCCGTACGGGTAGGTGTACGGCGCGTTGTCGGGCGAGCCGACGTAGAGGATCTCGATGTGGATGTTGTCGAACGCCTCTTCGTAGAAGTTGCGCAGACCCGTCACGCCGCAGAAGACGCCGTCGATGATGTACAGGTCGTCGTATTCGGACCGGTCGGCGTCGAACTCGGGGATGCGGCACTCCGCCGGGTACGGCTCACCGGGCACCGAGCTCGCGACCGTGTCCGGGTCGGTGAACGGCTCCAGCGAGTTCGGCGGGCTCGAGTACTCGACCCCGTCCTGCACGATCACCGGCGAGCACCACGTCGCCTGCGAGACCGTGCGCAGGACGCCCTCGACGACCGGATGCGCGTCGACCACCTCGATGCGCAGGTCGTTCGTCGACGGATCCGCGTACCCCACGAACTCGAAGAGCGGCACGGCGACCGGCGTCGACGTCACCGCCGATTCGGTCACCGAGGCGTCACCGCCCGACACGTCGACGGGGGGACCCGCGTCCGGGTTCGAGGGGGACTCGGGGGCACACGCCCCCCCGGCGAACGTGCTCGCAAGGAGCACGCCGACAGCGAATCGCCGCAGCACAGACATCGCGCAACCTATGTAGGTGGATTTCTTCCACCGGCACTATACGCGCACACCCCCGATTTCGCGAGCAACACGTCGATGACCACTGGATCCTCGCACGAAACCCCTCGGATTCGTGTGTGCCACGGGGCTTGCACGACCTCGTAGAGATTCGTGCCAGTTCGTGATACGCGCGAGGATGCACACGATCGTGCAACGCGCAGATCACCGCGCGATGCACATCGAAGATCCCCCGATGATCCGCCCCGAGCGGGCGTCAGCTGTCCGGATCGACCGGGCGCGTGACGAAGGCGGCCGTGCCCTCGAACCGGAGCGCCGCGGACAGGTGCGTGCACCCGTCGTCGCCGGCGAACATGTCGGTGTTCGCTTCGAAGAACGGCTGCACCGTGCGGGTCTCGGCCGCGGCGTTCGTGTCGAGCAGCGCTTCGAGCATCAGCGGCACGTTGATCGCGCCGCCGATCATCCCGTGAAACGAGCCGTCCTCTTCGACCTGGAGCCGTACGCGAGCCACCTCGAGGGGCAGCACGATCTTCAAGTCAAGGATGTCGAGCGGGATCAGGATCTCGAGGGGGCCGGCTTCGAGCGCACCGTCGACCAGCGCGACGCCGGTCACCTCGGACACGGGGCCCTCGGTGTCGAACGCGAAGGTCTGGTCGGGCGAGATCAGGCCGGTGGTGCCCAGCTCGGGATCGAGCAGCCCGCGATAGATGCGCACCGTGACGTCGTCGTCGTTCTGCAGGTCGTCGAGGTCCGCGAGCTCGATCATGATGAGCACGCGCCCCTCGTTGATCGCGCCCTGAAGCAGCTCTTCCGTCTGCTCGCCGACGATCAAGACGATCGCGTTCCACAGCACCGCGAGCTGGTTGTCGATGCCGTCCTGCCCGGTCGAGTCGACGAGGTCCGGGTGGCCGCACGACTGCGGGTCACCGATCTCGCTGGTGCGCTCGTCGAGGTCGAAGCCATCGGCAACGCCGCCCTCCTCGCCGTAGAAGATCATCCGGCGGATGACGTTGGTGTGCGTGTTCGGCTCGATGTACCGCTCGCCGCCGAACCATTCCGGATCCGGGGGCTCGGTGACGCCGCCCTCGTCGGGCCCGGTCGTGTCGATCGCAACGTCGCCTGCAGCAGCGTCGGTGCCCGTGTCGGCACCGTCGGCGTCGGCCGACGCGTCCGTGCCCGCGGTATCCGCGCCAGCATCCGTCGTGTCGAACGGCTGGCCGTCGAACCGGTCCGCGGCCTCGTCGCCGCACGCCGCAGCGACGAGCGCGACGGTGGATGCGAGCGCAGCAGTGCGCAGCAGAGTGCTCATGCTTCGATCGCTCCCAGCCCGTTCGTCACGCGACCGGCGTCGACGCCGAACTCGCTGACGGGCACGCCCAGGGCATTCAACAGGGTGAACGGCACCAGGCTCGTGTTCTCGTTGCTCGTCGACCGGTAGTGCAGGCCCGTCCGCAGACGACCGCCCGCCGAGCCGGCGATGAGGATCGGGTACTCGTCGATCTGGTGGGTGCGACCGTACGAGACGTCGGTCGTGGCCAGGATCGCCGAGTTGTCGAGCAGCGTGCCGTCCCCCTCGGGGATCGCCGCCATCGACGACAGCATGTAGTTCAGGTCGCGCATGATCGACGTCACGATCGCGTGCACCTGCGGCTGATCGCCGGGCTCGTCGTGGGTGAGCTGGTGGTGGCCCGCCGTCGCCTCGGGGAATAGCACGTCGCTGACCGGGTGCGTGTACCAGTACGAGAGCACGCGGGTGAGGTCGCAGGCGTAGGCCATCGTCACGAGGTCGGTGACGAGCCGGGACCGCTCGCTCATCTGCGGGCGACCCTCGACGTCGGGCAGCGCCGGCGGCGCCTCGGGGCGGCTGCAGGCGGCGAGCTCCGGCGGGTCCTCTTCGAGGCGCGCGATGCGCAGCTCGAGGTCACGGACGGCATCGAGGTGCTGCTCGATGCGCTGCTGGTCCTCGACCCCCACCCGGTCCCGCAGCCGCGTGGCGTCGTCCATCACGACATCGAGCACACTGCGCCGCAGGGCGAGCGTCGGGTCGACGACCCCCTCCTCGCCCGGCTCGCGGAAGCTCGGCCCGAAGAGCCGCTCGAAGAGCGCTGCCGGGTCCGCGATGGCCGGGTTGGGCTGGTTCGGCCCGTTGTACGAGAGCGAGCGCACGCCCGGCTGGACGCCGACCTCGAGCGAGCGAAAGACCGTGTCGCCGCCGATCTCGCGTGCCAGGATCTGGTCGAGCGACGGGCCGGCGAAGGTCTCGTCCGAACCGGTGATCTGCAGGCCCTGCCCGGTGAACAGACCCGCCGGGCCGCTGATGTGCGCCGTCGGGTTGCCGGTCTTGACCTCCATGCCGCTGATCACGGTGAGGCGGTCCTTCACCGACGCGAGCGGCGCCAGCTGCTCGGACAGCTCGAAGTCCGTGCCGGTCGACGACGGGACCCACCGCTCGGGCAGGACGCCGTTGCCCCAGAAGAACGTCCCGAACCGCAGGGGGAACCCGTCGCCAGCGGCGTAGGCGACCCCGTTGGCGTCGAAGAACGCGTTCAACGGCGGCATGGCGATGGCGACCGCGGCGCCCCCGAGGAGCCCGCGCAGAAAGGTCCGCCGCGAGAGCGGACGACGTCGCAGAACGTGGCTCATAGCGGGGCTCCTGCGAGCCGGAACATCGGGCTCGCGACGATGTCGAGGATCACCGGGCGCACGAGGTAGCCGCGCGCCGCGAAGTTCGTGGCCAGGGCGTCGATCGCGTCTCGGTCCGAGAACGTCTCGACCTGCCCGGTGGCGTGACGGGTCAGCATCTGCGCCAGACACCGGGGGAAGTCCCGGTGCTCGGCGATGACCGCGCCGAGCTCGAGGGCGCCGTCGAACGCGGCACCGTCGAGCTCGCCGCTGGCGTCGATCGGGTACGGCTCGCCGCTCGAGCTGTCGAAGTCCCGGTACCGGCCGATGCCGTCGTAGTTCTCGAGCCCCAGACCGATCGGGTCGGTCAGGTTGTGGCAGCCCGCGCACGCCGGGTTCTCGAGGTGCTCGGCGACGCGGTCGCGCAGGGTCGGCGTGTCGCCGCTCGGCTCCGGGATGGACGTATCGACGTCGACCGGCGGCGGCGGGATGGTCTGGCAGAGCAGGATCTCGCGGACGGCGGCGCCCCGCAGGGTCACCGACGAGGTCACGGCGTGCGCGTGCAGCGCGAGGAACCCGGCGTGCCCGAGCAGCCCGCGGCGCGGGGTGGACTCGGGCAGCAGCACCTCGGCAAACCCGTCCGGGTTCGGCGTGGGCAGGCCGTACAGGGCGGCGAGGCGCGGGTTCAGGAAGGTCCGCCGCGTGGTCATGATCTGGCGGTAGTCCCGCGGCTCGTCGAAGACGAACGACTCGAAGACGCGCAGGGTCTCCTCGCGCGCGTCGGGCCCGAGCAGCGTGCTGTACTGCTCGAAGAGCATCGGGTCCTTCGTCAGGGCGTCGAGCTCGTACAGGTGCAGCCACTGGGTGACGAAGGTCGCGAGGCCGCGCCGCGCTCGCGGGTCGTCGAGCATGCGCTCGGCCTGGGCGACGAGGCCCTCGGTGGTGTCGAGCTCTCCGGCGGCGGCGGCCCGGAGCAGCTCGGCGTCCGGCACGCTGTCCCACAGAAAGAACGACAGCCGCGCGGCGAGCGAATAGCCGTCGAAGGTGTCGCCATCGTCGGCGGCGCGCATCTCGGACCGCCACGCGAAGTTCGGCGACTGCAGCAGGGTCGCGAGCGCGTATTCGAGTGCCGACTCCTCGGACTCGAGGGCTTCGCGGGCTGCTGCAGCGATGCCGACGATCGTGTCGACCTCGTCGGTGGTGAGCGGGCGACGCCACAGCTGCGCGCCGAGCGCGGGCAGACCCGCCTCGATGCATCCGGCCTCCAGGGTGCCGTCGCAGTCGAACCACGGGCCCCACGCTTCGGGGGACCGGGCCACCTGCTCGGCGATCGTGAAGGCGATCGACTCGAGGGCCTCGACGCCGCGCGGGCTGAACCCGGCCTCGGACGCGCCCACCGACAGGAGCCCGCCGACGTTCACCTCGGCTTCGGGCAGCGGCGGCACGACGATGTCCTCGCCGAACACGTCGTGGATGATGTGGTCCCACTGCTCGGCGCCCAGGCGGCGCAGGCGGGTGGGCATCGGGTCGGTCTCGGGGACCTCGACGACGTCGGGCAGCACCTCGGTGCCATCCGGGTCGGCGTCCTCGCCGCCGACATCGCCGACGTCGGAGTCACCGGCGTCCGTGGCGGTGTCTTCGCCGGCGTCGACCCCGTCCACGACG
>Ga0070726_10001743_pt1 | contig 21053 bp, 18 predicted proteins | sample tdAd471_FD_67275 | JGI IMG/M metagenome (GOLD analysis project Ga0070726, IMG submission 67275) | Marine sediment microbial communities from the Atlantic coast under amendment with organic carbon and nitrate - tdAd47.1 | ecosystem: Environmental > Aquatic > Marine > Coastal > Sediment | place... | reverse complement strand
GCCGTTGGTTTCTATTGCTGCCGGCACGGTGTTTCTTGGCGAGGCCCTCACCTGGAGCCTGGCTGGCGGCGGTGCCCTGGTGATCTACGGGGTCTACCTGGTTAATGCTCGGCGGGCAGTGGTTTAACACCCCCCTGGTCCCTGGCGCGCTACCAATGCAGACAGACCAGAAGGTGGTTGCGACTGGATTGGTTACAGGAACACCACTCAGTTAAAACCCTTTGGGATTAATTGTTTCGAGTCATCCCGCTCCACCAATCGCTCGTCCGGTAAACCGTCCCGTGAGAATACAGCCGGCGAGGAAGGTTCCTTCCAGTGAGCGCACGCCATTGCTACCGCCGCCGCCAAATCCAGAAGCCTCGCCCACCGCGTAGAGTCCGTCGATATTGGAACCATCGGCCTTTAACACCCGTCCTTCAAGGTCCGTCTGAATGCCGCCGAGGCTTTTTCGACAAAGGATTACCTGGCGAATCGCCATCAGCGGACCGGCGGACGGGTCACCGATCGGTTGAAAATTACAGACTTTCGGTCGGTCACCTTTCCATTGCCGCAATACTCCAATTCGCTTGATCTGCGGATCACTGCTCAACTCGGGCCCTAATTCAACCTCGGCGTCATAGGCTTCGATAGTGCTGCGCAACACGGCCCCGTCAACCTCATCGCCGCCGGTCACCTGATTCATTTTTATGGCCAGCTCTTCAGGCGTACTGGCAGTCACGGCGTCGGCTACCTCGTCACTGGCCAGATAATTAAACACCCGCTTGTTTCCCAGCAGATTTTCCTTCAGAAACGTGAAGAGTTTGCGGTCGCGCAGAGCCGGATTGTGCTCCGAGCCAGAGATCATCAGCTCTTTTTCCACTACCTTCCGGTTGAGGATGCTCCAGGAATAACCTCGAGGTTGTTGACTGACCCGCTCACAGGTCCAGCGGGTATCAAACGCACCCATCAGCGGTTCTGGACCGATGCGTTTACCCTGATAATCCGCCCAGATCGCGGACCGCGGCGGTAGCAGGGCTAGCCCATGATTCGGTTTACGCGGTTTGGGATGATGAAACCCGGTGGCGTAATTCCACATCCGCGACAGGTGAGTCACGTTGCCGCCAATACTTTCCACCTGCTGGTGCATTTTGCCGTCGGAATATTGGTGCGCCCCGGTGAGTAAGGTTTCGGGTGGCTCTCCCCACTCTTCCGGCCATAGTTTGCGCACCAGCCCCAGGTCGCCACCCACCCCGCCGGTGGCCACTATCGTATTTTCTGCGGTGATTTCAAAGGGCGCGCCATCGGTTTCACCAACACCGTGACAACCCGACACCCGTCCGGCGGTTTCGGTTAAACCCTGAACATTACGGTTAAATAGCAGGGTTAAACGGTCGCTATGGGGTTCGAGTTGTTCAATCATTCGTGTGGCCAGCGTATATCCGCCACCCCAGAGCAGGTGGTAGCGCGCCACCGAGTTACCCACTTCGTTCATGCCTCTCTCGCCCCAGGTGATCACCGGCAGAAATTTTAGTCCGCGCCCCCGTAGCCAGAAATAGATATCGTCGACGCAATGATCAACGTAGGCCCGCGCCCAGGCTTTCGGCCAGGTGTCCTCCTCATTGAACTGGCCGTAACGAATCCAGTCCTCGTAGGCCAGGTCGGGCGAGTCGTTAATGCCGGCCCGGGCCTGTTGTGGAGTGCCGGTATAAGTCATGCCGCCCAGCGCTTCGCGGGCCTGACCACCGAACACTTTCTGATCGTCGCGATCAACTAACACGACCCGTTTACCGTGCTCCAGCAGTTCAATCGCGGTGACAATGCCGGCCAGACCAGCACCGATAATCACAGCATCCGTTGTCAGCGTCTCTGTCATCATTTTGTCATCCTGAGCAGTTAAGATTAGCTGGTTATACCACGCAGCTTTCAGAGTGCTCACCCGGCCATCTCGCGGCCATACAGTGGCTCAGAAGCTGAACGCAACTCTAGCCATCAATTGGAAAATGTTCGGCCGCGAAAACCGGTCGTCTTACAGGAGGTTAACGGCATGATTCGTATCGGCATCAATGGGTTTGGCAGAATTGGCAGGCTGGCCTTTCGAGCCCTCTGGGAACGCGACGACTGCATTATTCAAAGAATCAATGATCCCGGGGGCGATGCGCAGACCCTGGCCCACCTGCTCAACTTCGATTCCGTCCACGGCCGCTGGGTCCCCGGAGCACAGGCGGACGGGGACAGTTTTCAGGTGAAAGACCAGAAGATCGCGGTGACCCACAACCGTGCACTTGAAGACACGACCTGGTCAGACTGTGACCTGGTCATTGAGGCATCCGGCACCCTGCGCAGTAGCGCGTTGCTACAGCCGATCCTCGATCAGGGCGTCAAGCGGGTCGTGGTCACTGCACCGGTTAAAGAGCCGGGAGTGCTGAACGTAGTGATGGGCGTAAACGACCACTTATTCGACCCGGACATCCATCCGATCGTAACTGCCGCCTCGTGCACCACCAATTGCCTGGCCCCCGTCGTGAAAGTCATCCACGAACATCTTGGTATTAGGCATGGCTCCATGACCACTGTTCACGCGCTCACCAACACCCAGACTATTCTTGATGCGCCCCACAAGGACCTGCGCCGCGCCCGCGCCTGTGGTAGCAGTCTGATCCCCACGTCTACCGGTTCGGCCACGGCGATCATCGAAATCTTTCCCGAACTAAAAGGCCGTCTCAACGGCCACGCGATAAGAGTCCCCTTGGCCAGTCCCTCCCTGGTTGACTCCGTATTCGAAGTGGAAACACCTACCTCTCGGGAGCAGGTTAACGAGCTGTTGCAGGCGGCGGCAGAGGGCGATTTGAGCGGCATTCTTGGCTTTGAACAGCGCCCACTGGTCTCTGTCGATTTTATCGGAGAGCCCTGTTCAGGAGTCGTTGACGCCCTCTCTACCATGGTGATCAATCAAACTCAGGTAAAAATCTACACCTGGTATGACAACGAATGGGGCTACGCCAACCGCACCGTTGAACTCGCCGCCCTGGCGGGTCGCTAGCCAACCCCTGATCCCTCAAATGGACTCCGAATAACCGCTCATGACCAATCTATCTGCTGAGCTACGTCAGTACCTGATTATCACTGCCAGCTACTGGACCTTCACCCTCACTGACGGTGCATTACGCATGCTGGTGCTGCTCTATTTTCACCAGCTCGGTTATGAGCCGCTGCAAATAGCCCTGTTGTTTATTTTTTATGAATTCTTTGGGGTTATTACCAACCTGGTCGGCGGCTGGCTCGGGGCGCGCCTGGGCCTGAACCGGACCATGAACGTTGGTCTGGCGCTGCAGGTAGTCGCGCTCGGCATGCTAATGCTCCCAAGTTCCGCGCTTACCGTGGCCTGGGTAATGGCTGCTCAGGGATTATCAGGGATTGCCAAAGACCTGAATAAAATGAGCGCCAAAAGCGCCATTAAATTTCTGGTCACCGATAACGCACAGGGCACCCTGTTCCGCTGGGTTGCACTCCTGACCGGTTCAAAAAACGCACTTAAGGGGGCGGGCTTTTTCCTCGGCGGCACGCTGCTGGTGCTGGTTGGTTTTAGAACCGCGATGGTTCTGATGGCAGCGGCACTGGCTCTTGTCTGGCTAATTAACCTCATTGCCCTTCAGAATGACCTCGGTAAATCCGCCAGCAAACCCAAATTCCGCCAGGTATTTTCCAAAAGCCCGGCCATCAATCGCCTGTCACTCTGCCGACTATTTCTATTTGCATCCCGAGATATCTGGTTTGTGATTGCTCTACCGGTTTATATGGCCTCTACCCTGAACTGGGAGTTCACGAAGGTAGGCGGATTCATGGCCATCTGGATCATCGGCTATGGCGCTGTTCAGGCTATTGCCCCTTACTTTACCGGGCTGCACACCGGCAAACTGCCCGATGGTCGAGACGCCATGCGCTGGGCCTTGCCACTAGCCGCCGCTCCGGCATTAATCGCTTTCACACTGGATAGCTCGTTTGGACCGGAGCTAATACTGGTCGCGGGGCTACTGTTGTTTGGCTTTCTATTCGCCATAAACTCTTCCCTGCACAGTTACCTGATTGTCAGTTACGCAGACCGGGACGGCGCCTCTCTGGATGTCGGCTTTTATTACATGGCCAACGCCATGGGCCGACTCATCGGCACCTTGCTCTCTGGCTGGTTGTACCAGGTATCGGGATTACCGGCCTGTCTCTGGGTTTCAGCAATTTTTATCGGGCTTACGGCCGCGTTATCGTTATCGTTGCCACGCTCCTAAATATTACTCAACCGCACCAATCTCTGCGAAGCGAGTAGAACTGACGCCCATAAATGTAAATTAACCAGAGATTTATAGCTGTTGATAAAAACCTGCCAATGAGTGACCGGAAGAAAATCCCAGTGGCGCTGAAGCTGTTGCAGGTCGTGTCTGGCGGCAGCACCCCTGGTCCAACGGCGTCGACTCTTTTCCAGATCAAGTACCGCCACCTGCACATCCGCGTCCCCGTCAGTTTTATCCACCTTTACAAAGATATGTTTGGGATACAAACAGCCGTGCTGCCAACGCCGCCGGTGCAGACATGTCAGGGTCTCCGCGAGTGTCTGCATCATCTTCTCGCCGACTTCATCGATGAGCGGCACACTGGATTTGTACCAGTTATCAAGACTCGTATAACCCGGTAATTCCTCAGTCACCAAAAGCCCCCGCCAGCGACTGTTTCGGTTGCATGTACCACTGTACACTACCGCTGGCACCCGGACATTAAGACTACGAAAAGCAGTTAATGCCTGTGTTTCACGCTGTATCGTCGGTCGGCCCAGGGGATATCGTAAGGAACGATAAAGGTGGCCCTGCTGACGCTTGCAATAAAGCAACCGTTGACCATCTGTTATGCGTTCCACACCACTTTCTCCGCTACGGCGCAGATTAGGTGCCTCGACCCAACGCCCCCGCCTGCTCCACCAGCGATCAAAATCAGGACCGCAGCTCTTTGCTTTTGCGACTGTCGCCATTATTGTTTACGCAGCACGTAAGTGCGCCACATGGCGTAAAGCGGCAGAAAATCATAATGTTTAACAATACTGAACCCCGTCTCTATAAATTCAGATTCAGCAACGGATTTAGCCAATACAAACCGATTCTGGTTTTGTCCGTTACGCCCCGATCGTGCTCGTTTCAACTCGAGGCGGCGGCGTTTCCAGGCCTTAAAATTACCGTCGACCCAAAGCGAAATGATCACCGTATCGCGGCAAACGCGATGAAGTTCCCGCAGCATTACTCGGCGATTTCTGGCGGTGGCAATATGGTGCAGCAGCCGCATGCAAAAGAGGGTATCGACTGAGCTATCGGGCATATCAATAGCAAAAGCAGAGGTCTGCAAATACTGCACGCGGTCGCCGAGTTCGGGCGGCTGGTGCTGGCTAGCAACCTTGAGCATGTCCGTCGAGTTATCGGCAGCGATTATGATCCGATTAGGCTGCTCCCCCAATAACGACAAAAAGCGACCAGCGCCACAGGGCAGATCGAGCACCAGTCCGGGCTGGCCTGCGCAAATCAACGCGTTGCGCGCAATTTTTTCATCTCGCCAATGCGACAACCGGCGTGACAAACCCGTGCGGTGTTTCGCAAAGTATTGCTCTGCGTGAGCCCGGTCGTACTTTTCCGAAAAACTCTCGGATACCGGTTTGTTCAAGTTTGAAACCATTACGGACAACTCCCAAAGCAGCAAGCAGGGTCGTCATCCCGTTAGACCCGGCGTTGTTTCCAGGTCGAAAAAATATCAACACTTTGTTAACGGATTCTTAAACAGACTTGAGTTACTCACTTTTATTCTCGGCCTTAGAGCAGTTACCGGCACAATCGTGAGATTAGAGAGTGATGTCCCATTCGCGATGCGGAAAAACCCGTCTAAATCGACAAACGGCCTGGTCGATGGCCCCTCTAAATCAGACCTTAAATTCGGCTAAACCGAACTGAAACGGGCGGTCCAAATTTTGTTTATTTCATAACCGGTCGCCTAATCAGTTATCTAGCCTAATTTTCCCCAGGCTGATGCAAAGTCGCCCGAGAAGAAAGCGACAACATCAAAAAGGCAAAAAGCAAAATTCTCCAGCTTCGTGGACGGCTTTTACCCTTGTGATAAAGGTTGACTAGTTGATCAGACCCGCCCGGTTGGTAAGGAAAGCGGCGGCTAATCCAGATTTCGGGCAATCAATAACCGCTGAACTTCGCTGGTTCCTTCGTAGATTTGCGTCACCCGTGCATCACGGTAGTGGCGCTCTACTGAGAAGTCACTCAGATATCCGTAGCCACCATGGATCTGGATGGCCTTACTGCAGACCCATTCGGCGGTTTCGCTTGCCACCAGTTTGGCCTGCGAGGCTTCGCTAATGGCGCTCTCCCCTGCCATTCGCAGGCGGGCAGCGTGGTGCACCATCAACCGGGCACCGTTGATGCGAGTGAGCATGTCGGCCAGACCGAAGGTGATGCTCTGGTGTTCGGCGATGGGTTTACCAAACTGTGTGCGTTCGCGGGCGTAATCGCGGGCCGCTTCGAAAGCGGCGCGGGCGATGCCGATACTGAGGGCGCCGATACCGATACGACCACCGGCCAGGTTGCCCAGAGCTATCGCGAGCCCCTGACCCCGCTCACCCAGCATACTCTGTCGGGGGATTCGGCACTCATCGAACCTGACGGAAGTGGTGTCCGATGCACGCTGGCCCATTTTCTGCTCTTTTGGCCCGGCCTGATAACCGGGATTATCGGTAGGCACGAGAAACGCTGAAATGCCCTTTTTGCCCAGCTCAGGGTCCGTCACTGCAAACACTAGCGCTACCTGAGCGGTTGCCCCACTACTGATGAACTGCTTAGCACCGTTGAGCACCCAGTGATCCCCTTCTTCTCGGGCCTGGGTGCGGATGCTGGCGGCATCTGACCCGGCGTGAGCTTCGGTCAGGCAGAAGGCCCCTATGGCTCGACCAGAAGCCAGCTCCGTCAGGTACTGCTGTTTCTGAATATCATTACCGAAGGTCAGGATCGGCTGACAGACCACCGAATTCTGCACCGACATAACCACCGCACAGGAGGCACAACCAGCAGCGATCTCTTCGATCGCCAGCGCGAGGCTAAGGTTGTCCAGCCCCGCTCCCTGCCATTCGTGGGGCACCGTAACCCCAAGCAGGCCGAGCTCTCCCATCTGTCGGAGCGCGGCTGCGGGATAGGTCTGATTTCGGTCCCAATCCGCCGCATTCGGCGTCAGCTGTTCGGCAGCAAACTGGTTGGCCAAATCGCGAACCATGCTTTGCTCTTCGGTATATAGAATCATTAAATTACAATCGGTTATATCGGTTTCTTAAAGTAATTCAACCGCCATTGCGGTCGCTTCCCCACCACCGATGCAGAGACTGGCGATACCGGTCTTTAGACCCCGTTTACGTAGCGCATTAAGCAGCGTGACCACAATACGAGCACCGGAAGCGCCTACCGGATGGCCCAGTGCACAGGCACCACCGTTGACGTTGGTTTTGGCGTGATCAATGTTGAGTTCTGCCATCGCCGCCATGGTGACCACAGCAAAGGCTTCATTAATCTCATATAAATCGGTGGTGCTGGAATCCCAGCCCACCATCTCGTGAAGTTTGCGAATGGCTTCCACTGGGGCTGTGGTGAACCACGCCGGGTCCTGGGCGTGACTGGTGTGACCCAGTACGCGCGCAATCGGTTTTAAACCTCGGCGATTGGCTTCGGATTCGCTCATCATCACCAGCGCCGCTGCGCCATCGGAGATGGATGAAGAGTTAGCCGCGGTGACGGTGCCATCATCAGGCTGAAAGGCCGGACGCAGCTTGGGGATTTTGGTGACATCGGACCGACCCGGCTGTTCATCGATGCTGTATTCGGTTTCTGATTTACGGCTCTTAACGGTAACCGGCACGATTTCGCCGTCGAAAGAGCCGTCTGAGCCTGCGCGCAGGGCACGGTTCACGGATTCGATGGCGAAGGCATCCTGCTGTTCGCGGGTGAAGGTATATTTGCCGGCACAGCGCTCGGCAAATGCGCCCATCATCTGACCCTCACGCACGTCCTGCAGGCCATCGACAAACATATGGTCAAGCACCTGCTGGTGACCCATGCGGTAACCCTCGCGGGCTTTGGGCAGCAGATAGGGCGCGTTGGTCATCGACTCAATGCCTCCGGCCAGGCTAATCGCCACGCTACCGCTGGCAATTTGATCAAAGCTGTACATGGCTGCTTTCATACCGGAGCCACACATTTTATTCACCGTGGTGCAGGGCACCGACAGTGGCAAATCGGCGCCCAGCACGGCCTGTCGCGCCGGGGCCTGACCCTGACCCGCGGGCAGCACACAGCCCATATGGGCATCTTCCACATCGCTGCCCTCAATGCCCGCTTCTGCCATGGCCGCTTTAATGGCGACGGAACCTAACTGCCAGGCAGTCACGCTGGCAAACTGACCCTGAAAAGAGCCAATGGGGGTGCGTTTCGCACCGACAATAACGACGGACTCGGCCATTAGAAATTACTCCTGAAAAAACACGATTAATTCGAAATTGATATATAAATTACTTTAACTAAAATCAATAAATTACTGTTCTTAATTAACTTTCACTAAATATTTCACGACCAATTAACATCCGCCTGATTTCATTGGTACCGGCACCAATGTCATAAAGCTTGGCATCACGCAGCAGTCGGCCAGTGGCAAATTCGTTAATGTAGCCGTTGCCACCCAGACTCTGTATTGCTTCCAGCGTCACCTTCACCGCACTCTCGGAGGCATAGAGCAGACAGGCGGCCGCGTCCTTACGTGAAGGACGACCGGCATCCACCGCCTCTGCTGCACGATAACTAAAGGCACGAGCAGATTGCAGGGCGGTATACATATCGGCAACCTTGCCTTCCATTAGCTCGAAAGTGCCGATGGGCCGACCAAACTGTTTGCGATCGTGGAGATAGGGCAAGGTGATATCCATCGCAGCCTGCATAATGCCAAGCGGACCACCTGAAAGGGTTACCCGCTCGGTGTCCAGGCCGCTCATCAGCACCTTGACCCCCTGGTTAACCTCACCCAGCACATTGGCCTCGGGAATTTCGCAATCTTTGAATATCAGTTCGCAGGTGTTGGAGCCACGCATGCCCAGCTTATCGAGTTTTTGCGCGGTGCTGAAGCCAGGCATTCCCTTTTCAATCAAAAACGCCGTCATTGCCCGACTACCTGCTTCGACGGGCGCGGTACGCATATAAACGATCAGTACGTCCGCATCTGGCCCGTTGGTAATCCACATTTTGTTACCATTAGCGACCCAGACGTCGCCTTTGAGTTCTGCCGAGCAGCGCATGGACCCGACAACATCGGAACCAGCACCCGGCTCCGACATGGCCAGTGCGCCCACGTGTTCTCCGCTACAGAGTTTGGGCAGGTATTTCTGCCGCTGCGCCTCTGTCCCGTTGAGATAGAGGTTGTTCACACAGAGATTCGAGTGGGCGCCGTAGGAGAGCCCAATCGAGGCCGAGCCTCGGGAAAGCTCCTCCACTGCCACCAGGTGGGATAGATAGGACAGGCCACTTCCTCCGTAGGCTTCAGGGATGGTGATACCGAGCAGCCCCATTTCACCGAGTTTTTCCCAGAGGTGCATGGGGAATTCGTTATCACGATCCGTCTGCTCGGCCAGGGGCGCCACCTCCGCGTCGGTAAACCGTTTAACGGCTTCCCGCAGGGCATCCACATCTTCATTAAGGGTTAAATCAAAAGACATCACCACTCCTAGTCGTAACAGGTAAGAATTTCATCCACCGCCAACCGCTCGGTACGGTACTTATTGACCGCGGCCTCGGGGTCACCGAAGCCGATGGAGAGACCCGACACCAGGGAATGATCCTCCGGCGGGGTAAAGTGTTTTTCAACCACATCCGGGTACATGGCCAGCGCAAACTGGGGACAGGTTTCCAGCCCCAGGCCGCGAGCGGCCAGCATCACACTCTGGATGAACATACCCATATCCACCCAGGAGCCTTTGTCCATCACATTGGGCACGTAAAAAAACAGACCAGCCGGCGCGCCAAAAAAATTAAAGTTCTGCAACATCGACTTCATCCGCGCCGGTTTGTCATCACGGGCGATGCCCTGGGCCTCATAAAGCATGTATCCACAGGTACGTCGGCGCTGCAGGTAGGGTTCGTGCCACTCCGGGGGGTAGTAGTTATAGTGGGCGCTTTCGGCCCCACCACTACTGACATGAGCAATCAGATCCTCGCTGATAGCGGTCAGCGTTTTACCGGTCACTCCCACCACCTGCCAAGGCTGACAGTTAGTACCGGAGGGCGCCCAGCGGGCAACCTCGATAACCTCAGCCAACAGGGCGGCGCTGACTGGCTTATCGAGAAACGCACGGGTAGATATCCGCTCAGATATCGCCGTTAAAACATCCATATCATCTTCCCCGTCTGAGGGTTTTAGGAATCTGAAAAGGCGGAGAGTTTACCATCGTGATTGAACTGCTTAAGGGCAACATCAGCGCAGCTAATGATCAGCAGTAATGCAGGCCTAGCCGACGATATAAAAGCTGCCTGCGGTCACTGCCTGGCAACCCGGACTGCACATTTTTGGTATTTCAGTCCCGCTTGCTGGGTAAACAGCCGCGACATTTTCGGTTCATCCATCAATAAGTTGTAAACTGCCGCGCCGGCGAATGGCGTACCAGCTTTTTTCACCACCCGGATTCCTTCTCGCTGCGCGCCTGCATCGCCAGTTTTTCATCCTTTATTACCCGTTACTGCTACCCAATGTCTTTAATTAATATTCGCGACCTGTCCCTCTCTTTCGGCAGTGACCCTCTGCTGGATGCCATCAACTTGCGCATCGAAGCCCGCGAGCGAGTTGCCCTGGTTGGCCGCAACGGTTGCGGCAAATCAACCCTGCTCAAACTGGTCGCCGGCGAACTCAATGCCGACAGCGGCAGCATCGAACGCCAGCAGGGACTGAAAGTCGCTGCCCTGGAACAGCAACCGCCTCTCGGCAAAACCGGTACGGTATTTGAATGCGTGGCCGAAGGGCTCGGCGAAGTGGGCAAATTACTGAGCGAATACGAAACCGTCACCGCCCAACTAGCGGACAATCCGGACCTGACCCGTTTTGAGCAACTTCAACACCTGATTGAGCAGGCCGGTGGCTGGCAATTTACCCCACGGATTGAAACCACCCTGTCTCGGCTTGCCCTGCCCGGCGATGCCCTGTTTGCCAGTCTGTCAGGCGGCATGCAACGGCGGGTGTTGCTAGCGCGGGCGCTGGTGCAGGAACCGGATCTCCTGCTGCTGGATGAACCGACCAACCACCTGGACATTGAAGCTATCGACTGGCTCGAGGAGTTCATGGGGTCCTTTCGGGGCGCCGTGCTGCTGGTCACCCATGACCGAACGTTTCTGCAGGCAGTAGCCACTCGCATTATCGAGATTGATCGCGGCCAGGCCACCAGTTATCCCGGTGATTACCAGACCTTTCTGCGTCGCCGACAGGAATTTCTGGATGCCGAAGCAGAGGCCAACGCAAAATTTGACCGCAAACTTGCGGAAGAAGAGAAATGGATTCGTCAGGGCATCAAGGCCCGGCGCACTCGTAACGAAGGCCGAGTAAGAGCCCTGAAAAAAATGCGCGAGGAACGCCGGCAGCGGCGAATGCAAACCGGCAGCGCCCGGGTGACGCTGGATCAGGCAGAGAATTCCGGAAAATTAGTGATCGAGGCGGATCAACTCCGTTTTAGCTGGGATCAGCAACCGGTAATCAGGCAACTTACCACCACCATTTTTCGAGGCGATCGCATCGGCATTATTGGCCCTAATGGTTGCGGCAAGTCGACACTGGTGAAATTGCTGCTCGGCGACCTGACGCCCACGTCGGGCACCATCCGCCGCGGCACAAAACTACAGCCACTCTATTTTGACCAGCTGCGGGCAAGTCTGGACCTGAAAAAGTCCGTGGTCGATAACGTTTCTGAGGGCCAGACCCACGTTGAAATTGGCGGCCAGCGCAAACACATTATGGGCTACCTGCAGGATTTTCTATTTGCGCCGGCGCGCGCTCGCACCCCGGTATCGGCTCTCTCTGGCGGGGAGCGCAGTCGAGTCATGCTGGCCAAACTCTTCACTCAGCCGGGCAACCTGCTGGTGCTCGATGAACCCACCAATGATCTCGACGTAGAAACCCTGGAACTGCTCGAAGCGCTGCTCGAAGATTATGCAGGCACTCTGTTGCTCATCAGCCATGACCGGAGTTTTCTAAACAACCTGGTCACCAGCACGCTGGTCTTTGAGAACGGCGGTGAGGTGAACGAATACGTCGGCGGCTACGACGACTGGCTGCGCCAGCGTAAACAGTTAACCGGCACTCCAACTTCGGGTGTGACCAGCAGCAGCGCCGACAGTGAATCAGGCGGCGGCACGGTCACCAAAAAAAGCAAACTGAGCTACAAGGATAAGCGCGAACTGGATCAGCTACCTGAACAGATCGCCGCGCTGGAAGACGACATTGCCAAGATTCACCAGCAAATGGCGGACAGCGAATTCTTTAAACAGCCCGCTGCCGACATCGCAGTAGTTCAACAACGGCTTGACGAGCACTCTCTTGCACTCGAAAACGCCTTCGCCCGCTGGGAGGAACTGGAACTAAAACAGGAACAGCTGGCGGAAAACTAAAAACCAGGGGAATCAGGCGACTGGCCCGAACCACTAATTCCTGAATGGACCGGGCTTCCTAGTCAGGCAAGAGTTCGCCTACGGCCACACTTAGTAGTTTTAACGCGCCCCCCACCGCACGGGCCATCTGCTGCTCAAACTCATTGGTAATGGGCACGCTACCGCGACCGGCAGCAGCGTTGACCACCACCGCCAGAAACCCGTACTCGATCCCCAGCTCTCGAGCCAGGACCGCTTCCGGCATGGCGGTCATCCCAACCAGATCACAACCATCCCGTTGCAGCCGCTCAATTTCGGCAGCGGTTTCCAGGCGCGGTCCCTGGGTCACCCCGTAAACACCGCCATTCACGCAGGACTGCTCGTTGGCCTGCGCCGCTGCCAACAGCACTTTTCGCAATCCAGCGGTAAACGGCAGCGTAAAATCAATGTGTTGTAACTCCCCAGTCGCCCCATCGAAGAAGCTGCTGTCGCGACCCCAGGTATAGTCAATTAACTGATCAGGAACCACCAGAGAGCCGGGCGCAATCAGGTCTTCTCGGATGCCGCCCACGGCACCCAAAGCCAACACCCGGGACACGCCCAGATGCTGCAACGCCCAGAGGTTGGCCCGGTAATTAACTAAATGCGGTGCAAGATTATGCTCCGCGCCATGCCGGGGCAGATGGAGTAACTGCCGCCCGTGCCACTCGACCTGAGCCAGGCCGGGGGAGTGAGGGCCATGCGGGGTGTCCAGAGTAATCGGCTCGATCCGTCGCATGGAATCGATCGAGCTGGCTCCGGAACCGGTGATTAACGCCAGCTGGTTTCGCGCTGACGGCGACGCACTAACGGTCACGATTCGGCCACCGCATAGATCGCCGGCAAATTCCGCCAGTACCCCCTGTAATCCATTCCGCAGCCAAACAGGTAACGATCAGGCGCACTGAGGCCCACGTAATCAGCGCTGATCTCCACGGCGCGCTCGCATTGCTTATCGACAAGCACTAGCGACTTAATCGATGCGGGAGCTTGTTGCTGACAAAAACCGACCATTCCCTGCAAGGTCAGCCCCCGATCAAGAATGTCGTCCACAATCAACAGGTGACGGCCAGTCAACTCAGTCGAGGGCAATACGCGCTGCTCCAGTGCGCCGCCGGTCAAACCATCGACATAACGCGTTAGCTGAAGCACATCCATCTGCAGCGGAAAATCGAGCTGTTCCATGAGTTTGGCAGCAAGGAAGCAGCCCCCTTTCAGCGCCACCAGTAGCACCGGATTAAGCTCCCTGTACTCGGCCGTTACCGTTTCAGCTAGCAACTCAATGCTTTTCTGGACAGTCTCCCGATCATAAAGCGTGACTGCCCTGGCACGAACTGACAATACCTCTTCCGTTAACTCCGTGCTCAATCAGGGTCTCTCTAGAAATGGGTTTAAGGCGCTGGCCTGTCCCGGCTAGGTCCGCCTACCTCAAAGTCCGAAAATCAGCTGGGTAGACCAAATAAATTCCGGACGTTGCCACCAGTAATCTTCCGGCGTTCTGCGTCGGTCAGGTTTTTGCTGTGATCCACCAGCATTTCCTGCGACCAGGGCCAGGTCGAATCCGAATGGGGATAGTCATTGGCCCACAGCAGGTGGTCAATATTGAGCAGGTCCTTGACCTGAAATGCGCTCCAGTCATCCTGAAAAGTGACCCAGACATTGTCACGAATATATTCGCTGGGCATTTTCGAGAAGCCTTCAATATTACCGCCTGGATTATGGAATGTCACCGCGTGATCGATACGATAGGAGTAGTGCGGCAACCAGCCGGCGTCGCCTTCGGCGCAGACCATCTTCAACCCAGGGTGGCGTTCAAAAACCCCACCGAGCACAAACAATCCAATCATGTCCTGAACCGAACGCATGATTTTGAGAAAAGCGTTAAGTGGATGCCCGCGATTAGCCTCCAGCGCTTTGGAAATTTCACCGCCGCGGGAACTGAGAATATGGAAGCAGATTGGCATATCAAGATCGACCGCACACTCCCAGAGTGCGTCGTAGTCGGGATGGTCATAATCCTCGTATTGCGGATTTCCCGGCATCATCATGCCGACGAAGCCCATTGCTTTGGCTTTTCTGAAATCTTCAATAGCGTCATCAACCGACACCATGGCTGTCTGCGCCAGACCAAATAGCCTGTCCGGCGCGTGACCACAAAAAGTTTCCAGCCAGCGGTTATAGGCCTGAAAACAGGCGTTCATGTAGTCGTAATCCAGATGGCTGCACAACACCATTCCTAAAGAGGCATAAATCACCTCTCCGCCAATACCGTCCTCGTCCTGCGCCAGCAAACGATCCGCCGGATTCCAGCCGCCCCGGGGGGTCTCATCAAAGGTCGCGCTGGCAATAAACTTTTGTTGAGCCTCATTGCGCAGACCTGCAGCGGCAATAAGCCCCACCGAGGCCGTCTTCTCCATATCGCGGACATAGTAGGTATCAAACCCATCCGGGTGGCGAACAATGCGCGGCGCCACATCCCGGTAACTGGGCTCAATATGGTCGATGTAACAATTCGGCGGCTCAACAATGTGCGAATCGGCTGAAATGTAATCAGTTGTCATGGCTCCCCCTCCCAAGGTGAGCCTGAGATTGTATCCCGAAAGCTCCGCAGTCAAACCATCCGCGGGTTGGGCTGGCGTGCTCAGGTTTCCCGACGTAACATCGAAAAAAGTTCATCTTTGAGTTTGAGGCGAATTTTCTTTCGATCTTCCAGATAATCGTCCGAGGAAGCCTCAGCACCATTTTCGATACGAACGACTTCATGATCAATGTCATGATATTCATCGAACAGACGGGCAAAATGGTTGTCATTCATCTTTAGTTCATGGATAGCATCGCGATACTCGGGAAACTCATGGATCAAATCATGCTTATCAGTCACCAACTTACTCCTTGTATAGGGGGGGCGAAACTCAGCCTAGCACACCGCTTTAGTATGGCCCCCAAAAGGCCTCCTGGACAGCGGCACCTGTTCCTGATACCCATCAAAAAGCGTTTCGTTTGACCCGCGTCAACTCCATCACCGGCGACCAGCGACTCGCACTTGAAGCGCTGCTAACCCAGGCTCGCGAGCAACGCCATCGCCGCCTGGTCTGGCTAACCGGTGACCATCAGGATTGCCTGAAAACGGCCCGAGAGATCACCCGTTTCATCGTTCCTGGTACAGTCTGGATTTCAGACCTCCCGCCCCGGGGCGTGACACATCTGGGGGCTCACAAGGCTAACGAGCTACTCGGGACTGAAATCCCCGCCCTCGTCTTCGATGCTCATCAACGTTTTAACCCCGACGCACTGGCCGCCGCCTGTGGAGCGATTCGTGCTGGCGGCCTTGCTTTACTTTTGACACCCGACGCCCTTGACTGGCCCGCCGCACCGGATCTGGATAAAGCCCGGATTGCGGTACACCCCTATGGCGCCGAACAGATTGGCAATCGGTTCATTCGTCGTCTGATCCTGCAGTTAGGAATGGACCGTCAGGTTATTCGCTGGAACTGTGGTGGTGAATGGAAATTTAACGCCGCCAGCACTGACAGTGATCAGCCGAGCGGGGCCGCTCCAACCACCCTGCCCCTGACCGGCCTGACCAACGACCAGCAGACAGCGGTCGACGCGATCACCAGTGTTGTCATTGGCCACCGACGACGACCGGCCGTGTTAATCGCCGATCGAGGGCGCGGCAAATCGGCCGCCATGGGCATCGCGGCCGCCAGCTTACTGGCGGTTCGATGTGACAAGATCCTGGTCACGGCACCCCGAAAATCGGCCTGTGATAGCCTGTTCAAACACGCCGAAACAACCCTCTCAGAGCAGGCCAGTCAAGCACCCCCAGGACTCGCTCAACTCATCTATGTTGCCCCCGATGAGCTCATTGAAAACCCGATAAGTTGTGACCTGTTATTAGTGGACGAGGCAGCTGGGTTACCTGTCCATCTGCTGCAACAACTACTCAAACACTATTCACGTATTGCGTTTGCCACGACCACCCACGGCTATGAGGGCAGTGGCCGAGGTTTTTTATTGCGCTTTACCGAACACCTTGATCAATCCACCCCGGGGTGGCGACGGATCGACCTGCAACAACCGATCCGTTATGCCGAAAACGACCCACTGGAACAGACACTGTTCCAGACCCTGGTACTCAACGCCAACCTCGACCCAAGACCCTGCCCCGAGGACCTGGATGAAGACGCTCCTACCATTACCCGGGTTAACCGTGACCAGTTAATACACGACGAAACCCAGCTTCGCGCGATCTACAGTTTGCTGGTGATGGCTCACTACCGAACGCGACCCCTTGATTTACGGCAGCTACTGGATGGGCCTAACGTACGCATCTGGACGGCGGTATGGCGGGATCAGGTGATCGCCGCAGCGCTCGTCTGCCGCGAAGGAGATATTGAGGCAGCATTAGCCAACAAAGTCTTCACTGGCGAGCGACGCCCGAGGGGCCACCTGATCGCCCAGACACTGATCGGCCACCTCGGAATCGAAAGCGCTGCCGCAATGGAGGGCGAGCGGATTATGCGCATTGTGGTTCACCCGCTCTGGCAAAACCGGGGGATTGGGCAAACGCTGGTCAAACACATTCGCGAAAGAGCGGCGACTGAAGGACTGCAATGGTGCGGATCGAGTTTTGGTGCAACTGAACCGTTACTGAGGTTCTGGTGGCGCTGCGGAATGCTACCCTTTTATATCGGTAGCCGCCGGGAGCCCAGCAGTGGCGCCCATTCGGTCATGGTGATTACCAGTGTCGATGAGGTCGGGGCATCCCTGCAGGCAGAAGCCCTGGAAAGATTTCGCACCAACCTGCCACACTGGTTGGCCGAGCCACTGCGCGGGCTGGAAACTCATTTAATCGGCGAAATCTACCGACAACTGGCGGCACCTGACGACCCGGGACGCGAAGAATCGCAATCGGCGGCGGTTCCCAGGCCTATTTCCCACCGTGAATGGCGAGCATTTGCGACCAAACAACGCAGTTACGAAGAAGCATTGCCAGTTCTGGTCGAACAATTCCTCACCGTTTTATCGAACGGACTGGCGTCGTCTCAACTGGAACCGACTGAGCTGCAGCTGTTAATCATGAAATTATTACAGAAACGCAGCTGGAAATCGGTGACGGCTCAAAGCCAGCTCACCGGTCGCGCAGAGATAATAGACGCCATGCGAAACGCCTGCAATAAATTAAGCCACCGTTGATGCCAGACCAGCCAACACCAGCAGATTGATTAATGCGTGGGCCGTTATCGGCACCAGCAGACTGTTGAACCTGAACCTCAACCACCCCAACAACAGCCCCAACAGAAATATCTCAACCTTGTCGTAGGCGTCATATTGCAGATGAATCATTGACCAGATAGCAGCGGTAACGACAATGGCACCCGCTACTCCAAGCGCGGAATTACGCAAACCAATATAGATAAACCCGCGAAAATAGACCTCTTCCGCCACCGGCGCAACAATCCCCACCGCTATCCAGAACAACACCATGGGCGTCGCGCTGGCATAAACCTGCTGTAGAAATTCAGGGTAATCCGGACGCTGAAACAGACTGCTAACCACCTGGCTCGCAACCAGAAACAGCACCGCAGTAATAAAGGCCGTTGACCAACCCGAACGGCCCGGCAGTCGCAACGCAAGATAAGTACCCCAGGTCACCGCCTTACGCCATTGAATGAACCGGATGACCACCCACAGGGTAACGATATTTGCGGCCAGGCTGGCAAAGGTCAGATAGCCGCCGTTCTGGCGCAACTGCCGATAAAACTGTGGGGAGTCAAACGTCGGGTCCTGTGCCGCTGCAAATCCTGCCATTACCATCGCAACGACCATATTGACGAATGGCAACAGCAACGCGATGACCAGCGCCAGCGCCAGTGTCTGGCCGGCACTCCAGGGCATTGAGTCGCGCCCCTCAGGCATCTGCGGGTCACTCATCCTAACCTCAGGATATGTGATAAATCGGCCTCGATTACCCTATAATCGAGGCGACCCTGAACAAACGGAACTCGGCACCGCAGATTAGCCTTCCAGCAACATTGATTCATACGGAATAACTACCTCTTTCAGGAAAGTAACCACCACTTATGCCCATTAACATTGAGTTTACCCGGCTTCGATATCGACGCACCAAAATCGTTGCAACCGTTGGCCCTGCCTGCTCAGACCCCGGGACGATTGGTCGACTGATCGAGGCGGGAGTCAACGTGTTTCGTCTCAACATGTCCCATGGCAACCATGCGAGCCATACCGAAGTTTTTCAAACCATTCGGCAGGAAAACGAGTCTCGAGGCACCCACGTCGCCATCCTCGCGGACCTGTGCGGACCAAAAATTCGGTGCGGGACCTTTGAAAACGGGGCGATTGAATTGACAGCCGGCCAGTCGGTAATCGTCACCACGGAAGACGTAACCGGCCGAGACGGCCTGATTCCATCGGCCTACGACAAGCTCCATCTGGACGCTAACCAGGGCGCGCGGATACTTTTTGACGACGGCAAGCTCGAACTCAGCGTTGAATCGATTACTGGCCGCGAACTGCAATGCCGCGTGGTGCAAGGCGGGACATTGAAAGACCGCAAAGGCATCAATATTCCCCTGTGCAAGGTATCTGCCCCGGCGCTGACCGAAAAAGATTACGCCGACGCCCGGATGATGCTTGCGCTCGGAGTCGATTTCCTCGCCCTGTCGTTCACTCGAAAGGCAGCGGATATTGAACTGCTTAAAAAAGTAGTGGATGAGTTTGACCACCCTGCGGCCATTATTGCCAAGCTGGAGAATCATGAGGGACTCCAGAATGCAGACGAAATTATTGCAGCATCCGACGGCATCATGGTGGCCAGGGGTGACATGGGTGTGGAGTTAAACCCGGAGGAAGTACCGGTTGCCCAAACGCAGCTGGTGGTCGCCGCCCGCAAACAGCGCAAACCGGTAATCGTTGCAACCCAGATGCTGGAGTCGATGATCGACAACACCCAGCCCACTCGGGCGGAAGTCAGTGATATTTCGCACGCCGTTCAAAGCGGCACGGACGCCATCATGCTCTCCGGTGAGACAGCGGCTGGCAATTACCCGGTCGAGGCGGTAGAAATGATGGATCGCATCGCCCGGCACAATGAAAGTTATCAGTGGCAAACCGAAGCATCCGGCCATTTTAAAAGCACGGAGGCGACCCCGCCCATCCCGCTGCATCATGCCATCGCCAATGCCCTTTCCACCCTTTCCCACGATCTCCAGGTCTACTGCATTTTTGTCATGTCCCGCGGCGGCACCTCGGCATTGACGGTCAGTTCAGCGCGGCCATCGGCACCGGTAATCGCCGCGTCAGCCTTTCCCCGTACCTGCCGAAAAATGAACCTGAACTGGGGGACCGTGCCGATCGAAACGGATACGGATGCCATTGAAGCCAACCCCCGACTGGCAGCGAAACTGGCACTAACGTCGTTCGGCGCGCAGCAGGGCGATCGAGTACTACTGCTTGAAGGCTTCAATGCTAATCCAAGTCTCCATGCACCCGCCATCACCGTGCTGATCGTGTAACGCAAACCCCGTCACTGAGGAACACCCTATGTCCCGTTTTAAAGATAAAGTCGCCATTGTCACTGGAGCTGCCGGCGGCATTGGAGCTGCCGCCGCAACACGCCTGGTCGACGAGGGCGCCCGGGTGATGCTGGTCGACCTGGATGCCGAAAAACTTGAACAGCTGGCTGCCACTCTGGGCGATTCAACGCGCTGGTGCAGCGCTGATGTGGGTAATGCCCAGGACTGCCAGAACTACCTGGACCAGACCATCGCGGCCTGGGGGAAAGTTGACGTGTTACTGGCTAACGCCGGGATCGAAGGCGTGGTGATGCCACTGGCTCAATACCCTCTGGAGACCTTTGAGCAGGTCATGAAAGTCAACGTCCATGGCGTCTGGAATGGCCTGCAGCAGGTAATGCCGATCATGGCAGAAAACGGCGGCGGTAGTATCGTCATTACTTCGTCGGTGGCCGGCCTGCAGGGTGCCGCCGGTATGTCTGCTTACGTAACCAGCAAACACGCGGTGGTGGGCCTGATGCGCAGCGCTGCCATTGAAGGTGCGGCGGATAATATCCGTGTTAATACCGTTAATCCGGCGCCCATCGAAACCCGTATGATGCGGAGCCTGGAACAGGGAATCAATCCGGGTAATCCCGAGGCAGTCCATGACCAGATGGGCAAGGCCATTCCCTTTGGCCGATATGGCAGTGCCGAGGAGGTCGCCAGTATGCTTCTCTATCTGGCCAGTGACGATAGTAGCTACTGCACCGGTGGAACCTATACGGTTGATGGCGCAATGAGTAGCGGCTAAAGCCGAACCTCAAGG
>Ga0070726_10001736_pt1 | contig 21108 bp, 21 predicted proteins | sample tdAd471_FD_67275 | JGI IMG/M metagenome (GOLD analysis project Ga0070726, IMG submission 67275) | Marine sediment microbial communities from the Atlantic coast under amendment with organic carbon and nitrate - tdAd47.1 | ecosystem: Environmental > Aquatic > Marine > Coastal > Sediment | place... | reverse complement strand
AATGGGCCAGCCTGGGCGAGATCCACTGGCCCGCGCCGAAGCGATATGTTTCGCCGGGCGATTTGCTCGACTTTGTCCACGAGGGCACCGTCATCCTGCTGACCGACCTGACTGTGGACGCGGAGGCATGGGAGGCGGCGGGCAAGCCCGAGACGCTCGCGTTCGACCTGAACTGCGAGTGGTTCGTCTGCAAGGAGATCTGCCTGCTGGGCGAGGGCTCAGTGTCACTTGAATTGCCAGTCACCACAGAGACCGCCTACAAGAACCGGGACGCCCTCCAGGCGTTCTCTGAAGCTCGTCGAGCGATTCCCCGTCCGTGGGAGGACGTGCCGGAGCAGATGTATCGCGCCAGGTTCGAGAGCGGGGTATTGACGCTTTCGGTTCCGCGCGCGACCCGTATGACGTATTTCCCGGCGCCCTCGAAGGAACTGGCGCTGCCGGTCGATGCGCTCACCGAGGCCGAGGCCAAGGGCGACACGCTCCGGATCCGCTATCGCGATGAGGCGTCGACTGTGGATTTCCTTGAGGGTGTGCTCGTCTTCGAGCGGGGCCAGCCCGGCGCGGGCAACCACAGCACCCACGCGATCGAAGTCCGCGTGCCCTTGCGGGACGACGCCTCGGATCCACCGAGAGAATAGAGTTGAACCACGCGCGTCGGTCTGCCCGACGTGAAGTCTGCACCGCCGGGGCGATCCCGCTTGCGGCGACCAACGCCCTTCGACGGGCGAAAAGGAGTGAAGCATGAAGAAGCGTACGAAACTGGGATTCACTGGATTGCTCGTTGCCGGTTTCGCCGCCCTCGGTGCGACCGCGACCGGGGTGGCGGTTGCCGCCCAGAGCAGCGACGCCAAGGCCAAGGTCGGCGAGAAGGCGCCCGACTTCACGCTGCCCGCACTGCAGGGCGACGAGAAGCACACCCTCAGCGAGTACACCAAGGACGGCAAGATCGTCGTGCTCGAGTGGTTCGCCCCCGATTGCCCGTATGTGGTGAAGCACTACCGCGACACCGAAAAATCCACCGTGAACAACCTTGTGAAGGAGTTCAAGGACAAGGATGTTGTCTTCCTTGCCATGAACTCAGCCGAGCCTTCCCACCCGTACGGCAACAAGGACCGCAACGTGGAGCGGGTCAACGAGTGGAAGATCAACCATCCGATGCTGGTTGATGCGGACGGCGCGGTTGGCAAGGCCTACGGCGCCCGCACTACGCCGCACATGTACATCATCGATACCGACGGTGTTCTGCGGTACGCCGGAGCGCTCGACAACGACAGCAGCGGACGCGGCATCGGCGACGTCAACTACGTCCGCCAGGCCCTCAACGAGATCCTCGCCGGCGAGACCGTCACGGTCACTGAGACCCGTCCGTACGGCTGCAGCGTGAAGTACGCGAAGTAATCTGAGCGTCTGATCTGCTCGATCAAAGCCGGGTTCGCCCGGCTTTTCTCATGCGCTCAGGCCTCGTCGTCGAGCAGGTCGTCCTCGGGCTCCTTCTTCGGAATCTCTGGACGATGCAGGAGCAGCGAGACGAACGCGAGCACGCTGAGCATCGCGATCGAGATCATGCCGACCGATTGGTACCCGTACGGTTTCCACGGGGCCGGGGTCATGATCGTGGTCGGCGTCTGGCCATCGACCCAGCCCGCTTCCATCAGGCGGTCGCGCTCGCGATCCGACGTGGGATCATCAACCAGGCGCAGGTCGACGCGTCCTTCGGTCTGCCTGAGCGCGGTCTGGATCTGGCCGAGTTGGTCGTTGAACTCCTTGGCCTTGCCGACCGAACCGGAGACGCGGAGCAACGAGCCAGCCGTGAAGATTAGTGGCAGCACCAGTCCGACATGGATGCCAATCATGCCGAGCTTGCGGTTGCTCTTGATCATCAGTGACAGCACCGCCGCGGCGACCGAGAGGGCGGCGGCGACCGCCGGGATGATCAACGCCGTCGCCGGTTTCGCACCCGGAGGGGCGACCGTCATCGTGACGAACCCGGAAACGAACAGGCAGACGGCGTACACGAGCATGGTGATGGCGAACTTGATGGGCACGGCGGGTGTCCTTTGCGGAGGGTTCGTCTGTGAGATGGATCAGGCGACTTCGGCGGTCTGCGTCGCGTGCGCCACGGCCGCCTCGGCGAGCAGTTCGACCGGGTCGAACAGCGGCAGGCGGAGCTGGCGCGGGTTGAGCATGTTGGTGGCCTCGGAGGCCCCGAGAATCATCGCCTCGCAGCCCTTGGAGGCGAGCTTCTCGACGACGCCGTTGACCAGTTCGATGGATTCCGGGCGGACCCGGCCGTAGATGGCCTCGCCGAAGATGATCCGGTCGATGGCGATGGCGTCAGCCTCATCGGGTACGTGAAGCTTGATCTTGCGCAGGCCGAGCATGGTCTGGTAGGTTGAGCCGAAGGTGACGTACTTGGTGCCGATCAGGCCGACGTGCTTGCACTGGTTGGCCTCGATGGCGTCGGCGACCAGCCCGATCATGTTGATGAACGGCAGGGGGGAGCCCGCCTCGGCGAGCTGCAGGGCGTGGTGGGTGGCGTTGTCGGGGAGCACGCAGAAGTCGGCCCCGGCCTTCTGGAGGACGGTTGCGGAGTCCCGGAGCATCGCGCCGACGGTCGGCCAGTCGTCGGCCTTGATGGCCTCGACGTAGCTCGAGAACGGCAGGTTGTGCAGCGTGATCGCCGGGCGTTGGGCCGGATCCGGGATCTCCGAGGAGCGACGCCCGATCGTGCGATAGCAGATCGACGAGCCCTCGGGGCTGACACCTACAATTCCGATGTGCTTGGCCAAGGTGCCTCCTCCGTGAGTCTCGGTCGGGACCCTAGGGTAGCCGAGACACGCGTGCTATTCGAGCGAAATCGCCGCTTTGCACCGGCTTGCCAGTAGTCTACCTGACGCGGGGTATTATTCATGAGTTCCGATCCGTTCGACATCCTGGGCATCGAGCCGGCCTTCCCGGTGGACGAGGCGGCGCTGCGCCAGGCGTGGCTGAAAGCGACGGCCAAGCACCACCCGGATCGGGCCCCGGACCCGGAGGAGGCCCATCGCAAGCTGGCCCAGGTCAACGAGGCCAATCGCGCGCTGTCAGACCCGGAGCGGGCGGCGAACGCCCTGCTGACCCGCCTCGGCGGCCCCACGCCGGACAAGCACAAGGCCCTGCCCGACGGTTTTCTCATGGAGATGCTCGAGGTCCGCGACCAGCTCGAAGAGGCGAAGCGGTCACGCGACCCGAAGGACATCGCCCGGCTTGAGGAGTGGGCCGACCAGCAGCGGGCCATGTGGATCGAGCGGGTGGACGGGCTGTTCAGGGCGCACGATGAGGGTGATGACAAGCGCGACGAGATCCGCGAGTCGCTGAACGCGTGGCGGTACATCGAGCGGCTGATCGAGCAGCTCGATCCGGATTACTCGCCTGCGCGGGCGGACTTCAATTGAGCGTCCCGGGACAGCGGTCGCGTGAGACCGTGGATGCGACCCCGCCGCATAAACCTGTTTCGTCGCATGTGCGGGGAACTGAGTTGCGACACGCTTCGTAGCGATGGTGTGCGGATGAGGAAGTTCATCAGAGTGGTGACACTACCGGGGTTCGGTGCGCTGATCTTGTTGGTGGGTACGGTCTACGGCGTCCTGTTCGCGGGTGTTCCGTATCCGGATCCCACGCCAGAACAGCAGGCCAGATACGAGTATCACTACTCGGTGTTCTCTCGGCTGTTCGACGTTGGCGCAGTTGTGTTCTTGGCTGGACTCCTCGCGGTGCCGATCGTCTTGAAGGTGACCAAGCATGCAGAGGACGAAGGGGCGGCCGAATAGGCGGGACGCTCGGAGGCCGCCGCCCGCGAGGTCTCATTCGCAGCGGTACGGGTGGACTGTGGGTGAGGCGGTGCCGTTTCCCTTTCCCCCCGGACCCCCCGATCTTGATTCAGTCAGAAAGAAAAGCCGAGACCCTGCTCTGGCTTTCTTTCTGACTGACAGACTTTTGTAGTAGCCAGAAAGAAAGAGCGTCAGCAGTGCCACCGATTTCAGGGGCTGCCGGGCTCGATCACTGCGCATCGAGCCCGAAGTCCACCGACCGTGCCTGGTGCGTAATCGCTCCGGTGCTGATGCGGTCCACGCCGGTCAACGCGATGGCACCGATGGTCTCGAGGGTGATCCCGCCGCTGGCTTCGAGGAGGATGTGGCTGCCCGCTCGGTCGCGCATGGCGACGGCCTCGCGCAGGGTGTCCGGCGGCATGTTGTCGAGCAGGACGATGTCCACGAGGCCCGGAGAGGTCTGCTCGGCAGTCAGGATCGTCTCGAACTGTTCCAGCGAGTCCACCTCGACCTCGACGAACTGCAGCATGAACCGGTCGCGTGCGGTCTTGAGCTCCCTGAGGATGCCTTCGAGGCCTCCCGTCGCCATGGCGATGTGGTTGTCCTTCACCAGCACCGCGTCGTATAGGCCGATGCGGTGCGAGTAGCCGCCGCCGCAGCGGACCGCGTACTTCTCGATGAGGCGGTGCCCCGGGGTGGTCTTGCGCGTGTCGAGCAGGCGGACGCGGTCCGGGTCGGCACCCGCAGCGCGGATGGCCTCGGCGTACGCGTCGGTGAGCGTGGCGATGCCGGAGAGGCGCGAGACGAGGTTCAGCATGGTCCGCTCGATGCCGAGCACCGCGCCCCGCGGCCCCGACAGCTCGCCCAGCAGATCGCCGGGCTCGACGCTGGCGCCGTCGGTCACCGCCGATCGCCACGCGCACGAGCCCTTGCTGAATGCGGCGCAGATCAGCGGGACGAATGCAAGCCCTGCGGCCCGAGCGGGCTGGCGGCTGCGCAGGCGCGCGGTGACGCGTGCTGCGGAGTCCGCCTCGGGCACGCAGACCAGCGACGTGACATCGCCGGTCGTGCCGAGGTCTTCCTCAACGCAGAGGTCCAGCAAGCGGCGCACGTGCCCGCTGGCGAGCACGCGTGCGGCGTAGTCGCTGAGCGACAGCGTGTTCCAGTCCGTCGCGGGTTGAGCAGAAGGCGTGGGGGAGGCCATGGCGATCAGACCGATCGGATGCGCTCGATGGCGCCCGTGGTGCTGCGCCCGGCGAGCAGTTCGACGAGGGCGATCTCGCCGCCGTAGGACTCGACGATGTCGCCGCCGACGACCTGGTCCTTGGTGTAGTCCGCGCCCTTCACGAGCACGTCCGGCCGGAGGGTCTCGATGAGTTTCAGGGGCGTGTCTTCTTCGAAGACGACGACCACGGCGACCGATTCGAGTTCGCTGAGGACGGTGACGCGATCGTCCTCATCGTGCACCGGGCGCTCGGGGCCTTTGAGGCGCCGGACCGAGGCATCGGAGTTGAGCCCGACCACGAGCAGGTCGCCGTGCTCGCGCGCCTTGCGCAGCAGCGAGATGTGACCGGCGTGGATGATGTCGAAGCAGCCGTTGGTGAAGACGATCTTCTTGCCCTCGCGCCGGGCCGCCTCGATCTCGATGCGGGCCTCGTCGAGGGTGCGACGCTTGCCGATGAGGTCCTTGGCCTGCACGAGCACGGCGTGGTAGATGCGCTCGAAGGGGATGGGCTGGACGCCAAAGACCTCGACCTCGAGGCCGGCGGCGGCGTTGGCGAAGCGGACCGAGTCGGCCCAGTCGATGCCGTTGGCCCGGGCGGCCATGAGTGCGGCGAGGACCATGTCGCCCGCGCCGGTGACGTCGTAGACCTGCCTGGCGATGGTCGGCACGGCGCAGGGCTCGGCACCGCGCTCGAGAAGCAGCGCGCCGTCCCGATCGAGCGTGAGAACGACGGCTTCGCAGTCGAGCTGGGACGCGAGGCGTTTGGCGAGCGCGGCGTTGTGCGCCGCGCGTTCGTCGGTGTTGCCCTCGGTCAGCGTGGTCAGCCCGGTGGCCCGCTCCGCCTCGGTGCGGTTGGGGGTGATGGCAGTGCAGCCGGCGTACTTGGTGTAGTCGTCGATGGAGGCGGGGTCGATGAGAATCGGCTTGCCGGCATGGCGTGCGGCTTCGATGACGCGCCGGCAGAGGTTCGGGCAGCACACGCCCTTGTTGTAGTCCTCGATGGCGACGACATCGGCCTCGGGCAGCGCCCGCGTAAACGCCTCGACGATGCGGTCGACGATCTCGTCGGCAAGCGGCTTGCGCGACTCGAAATCGACGCGGAACATCTTCTGCGGGTGACGGTGCTGGGCCAGGCCGATGAGGTTGCGCTTGACGGTAGTGGGGCGGGACGGGTCGCGGACGAGGCCGGTCGTGTCGATGGCCGAGTCGGCGAGCGCCTTCGAGAGCAGGTCGGCCTCGCGATCGTCGCCCATGACCCCGAAGCAGCGGACCTCGGCGTGCATGGCGACGAGGTCCATGCAGACGTTCGCCGCCCCGCCGGGGGTTTCGACGGTCCGCCGGGCGGTCAGTACGGGGACCGGGGCGTCGTTGGTGAGGCGCTCGGCGTCGCCGTAGACGAGCTGGTCGAGCATGAAATCGCCGACGACAAGCGCTCGGATCGGCTTCCAGTGAGCGAGTTTATTCAGCAGTTCATCCACGAGGGGATTGTAGCCGATCGGGCGAGGCCGCCGCCTTCAGCAGGGCATCACGCAGGTCGCCTTCTCCGTCGCGCACAACGATCGTAACATCGGCCACCAGCATGCGGTCGAGCAGCGGATGGTTCAGTCGCTCGATCTTCACCCAGTCCTTTCGGGTCGTCAGGATCACCCCTTCCGGCGAGGCGCGGCCGAGGCGGTCAAGATCGGTCCGCGACCAGTCGTGATGATCGGGCATGATCATGTGCGAGCGGATGTCGAGCCCGTTGCGTCGGGCCATCGCCTCGAATGCGCTGGGATTGCCGATGCCGCTGGCGAGGGTCACGGTCTCGCCTTCGAACCCGGCCGGCGACTGCCGGCGTCCCTCGAGATCGATCAGCGCGGTCCACGCGTGTTCCGACACCACAACGCCGAGCCGTGGGAATCGCTCGTGCAAGCGGCTGGTCATGGCTTCAAGCCGCCGCTCGTCGACACTTTCCGCGTGCGTCAGGATCGCGATGTGCGCTCGGTCCAGCGAGTCCACGGGCTCGCGCAGCCACCCGGCGGGCAAACAGCGGTCGGCGAAGACGTCACGCGTCGCGTCCAGAAGAACGATATCCAGGTCGCGATACAGGAAACGATGCTGGAACCCGTCGTCGAGCACGATGCACGAGCAGCCGTGCGTGTCAATCAGTTTCGTCGCGCCCGCCACCCGATCCGGTTGAGCGGCCACCGGAGTGCCCGGGCAACTCGCTTTGTATTCGAGTTCTTCGTCCGACTTGCGACCCGCTCCGGCCTTGTAGCCGCGCATCGCGATCCCCGGTCGGTGCCCGGCCTCACGCAGCAGGCGCACCACCATCGCCACGACCGGCGTCTTGCCGGTGCCGCCGACGCTGAGGTTGCCGACGCTGATGACCGGGCGATCGACGCGTTCGACTCGCCTGCCGGCGTCGAACGACCGGTTGCGCTGCGCGACGACGCGCCGGTACACCGGCTCGACGAGGGCCCCGATCGGCATCGGCACCGGTGGGCGGCTGCGACGGTCTCGACTCACCGGACCGCCTCCCGGTCGGGTCGGATGCCGAGGCGCTCGAGTTCGGGGAGCAGTCGCTTCATGGGAAGTCCCATGATCGAGGTGTCGTCGCCCGAGTACTCGATGGGCCAGCCGTCGGCGATGCGCTCGTGCAGGTTGTACGCGCCCGCCTTGCCGGCCCAGTCGCCGGTGGCGAGGTAGCGATCGATCTGCTCGGCGGAGACCTGGCCCACATGGACCTCGGACCGATCGACGAACCAGGACCGCTCGCCTTTGGCGTGGAGGCAGACGCCCGTGAGCACGCGATGCGTGCCGTCGGTCAGTGTGGTGACGATGCGCCGGGCGTCGTCGGCGTCCTTCGGCTGGCCGAGGATCTCGCCCTCGCGCTGAACGACGGTGTCGGCCGCGAGGACCACACCGGACTCACGCTGCCCATCGCCGAGGTGGTCCCAGACGGAACGGGCTTTCAACCACGCGAGCGAAGCGACCCAGCCGGTTGCTCCGACGCGCCCGCGCTGGAGCTCGCCATCGTCGATCGGCGGCTTCATCGCGCTGTGGGACAGCCCGTACTCGGCGAGCAACTGGCGACGCCTCGGGGACGTGCTGGCGAGGATCAGTCGGGGCGTCTTGATAGTCACGGGACGGTGCTTCCCGTCGGTGTGTGTGATTCGAGAATCGGTCGCAGTCGCTCGATGACTTCTCCGACGGTGATCCGCCTCATGAGTTCCAATCCGGCGTATTCCTGCTTGTGGCTGATCCCGCTGAGATCTGGTGCGTGCTGCAGCACGCTCTCACCGCGGTGGTACGGACCGACCCTGCGGGTGTCGGTGGGGCCGAACAGCGCGACGATTGGCTTGTCATAGCCGACGGCCATGTGCAGGGCGGCCGAGTCGTTGGCGAGGACCGCGCTGCTATCGCTGATCAAGTGCATGAGCCCGCCGATCGAAGTCGCGCCGATGAGGTCCGTCACGCGGGCGTCGCCGGCGAACTCGTCGGCGAGGGCCGCGCACTGGTCGCGTTCGGACGAGGCTCCGACGATGGCGATCGTGTGCGCCGTGTGGTCGAGCACCCAGCGAGTGACCTCGGCAAAGCACTCGATGGGCCAGCGCTTGCCCGGCCAGCGGCTGGTCGGGGCGATGACGAGCGGGGCCGCGCCGAGCAGTTCCGCGGGGAGTTCGTCGCGTCGGTCGGGCGGGGCGTAGAGACGCATGTCATCGACGACCGGCACTTTGATCGCCCGGACCAAGTCGAGCATCCGATCGACAGTGTGCGTCGCACCGCTGGGGCGGACACGGCTGTTGTAAAGCAGCCACGCCAGTTCGCGGGCGTCGGCGTGACCGACGCGGGTGCGGGCACCGGTCAGGCGGGCGAGCAGGCCGCTCCGGGCGAGGCCCTGGCAGTCGAGCACAAGGTCGTAGCGCGGCTCCCGAAGCGATCTGATTAGTTCACGCAGCTTGCGACGCGCCCGGCCCGTGTGCAGCCGGCTGAGCAATAGATCACGCCGGGCAAAGGGGACCGCGTTCGACAGGTCGGGATGAGCGCGGATGGCGTCGATGAACTCGGACTGGACGAGCCAGTCGATCCTCGCTTCGGGAAAAGCCCGGCGCAGGCTGACCAGCACGGGGACGCTGCGACAGACATCGCCGAGAGCGCTGGGGCGGATGATGAGGATTCGCTCGAATGCCATCGACCGGACAGGGTACCCCGACGCCGCCGGGCGGTGGGTCGGATCAGACGGTCGTGACGCGCATCACCTCGGAGACCGTGGTCAGGCCGCGACGCGCCTTGACGAGCCCGTCGTCCTGAAGTCGCGAGAGCACGCCGTCCTGGAGGCCCTGGCGGGAGATCTTGGCGGCGTTGGCCCGGTCCATGACCATCTCTCGGATGGGTTCGTTCACACGCAGCAGTTCGTACACGCCGACGCGGCCTCGGTAGCCGGTCTGAAAGCAGTTCTTGCAGCCGGCACCCCGGGTGAGTTGTTCGCCCGGCTCGAGCGAGACGCCCTCGGGCAGTTCGGACGCTTCGGGGGTGTACTTCTCAGCGCACTGGTCGCAGACGCGCCGAACCAGTCGCTGGGCAAGGACGCCTTCGACCGACGAGGCGGCGAGATAGGGCTCAACGCCCATGTCGAGGAGACGGGGGAGCGCTCCGCAGGCGTCGTTGGTATGCAGGGTGGAGAACACAAGGTGGCCGGTGAGCGAGGCCTGGACCGCGGCTTCGGCGGTTTCCTTGTCGCGGATCTCACCGATCATGATCACATCGGGGTCGTGACGCAGGATTGAGCGGAGGCCGGCGGCGAAATCGAGGCCGACCTTGTGGTTGACCTGAATCTGGTTCACCCCGCCGACGTGGTACTCCACCGGGTCCTCGACGGTGATCGCTTTGATCTCTTCGGAGACGATGCGGTTGAGCGAGCCGTAGAGCGTCGTGGACTTACCCGAGCCGGTGGGACCGGTGACGAGCAGGATGCCGTGGGGTCGGCTGATAAGCTTGTCCCACGTTGTGACGATGTGCTCGGGCATGCCCAAGTCGTCGAGCGTCATGAGCACGGCCGACTTGTTGAGGATGCGGAGCACGATTCCTTCGCCGAAGAGCATCGGGATGACGCTCACGCGCAGGTCGAACTCCTGGCCTTTCCGACGCACCGTGATGCGCCCGTCCTGTGGTTTGCGCTTCTCGGCGATGTTCAGGCTCGCCATGATCTTGATGCGGCTGACGATTGCTGAACCGAAGCTGTGGATCGTCGGCGGGACATTCGCACGCTGGAGCACACCGTCGACCCGGTAGCGGACCGACAATTTGTTCTCATAGGGCTCGATGTGGACGTCGGTCGCGCGGCTGTCGATCGCCTCGAACAAGAGCTCGTTGACGAGCTTGATGACGGAGGCTTCCTGGGCCGCTTCTGCTTCGCTGGCTTCGGCGTCCAGTTCATCGTCGGCAATGTCCGTGTCGCCGCGTCCGCGCGACATGGCGTCGAGCGTGTCGCCGCCCACGCCGTAGTGCGTCCGTATGAAGTTTCGGAGTTCCTCTTCTTCGGCGAGCACCAGTTCGATGGGGCAGCCGACCATCAGGCGGAGTTCGTCGAAAACGCTCAGGTCGAAGGGGTCGGCGGTCGCGACGCGGAGAGCCCCTGGTGAGCCGTTGGAGGCCGGCCGTCTCTCGATCGGGACGCAACGCTGGCGAAACACGATCTGGGGCGGGATCGCCTGAAGCACCTCGTCCGTAACCGCAACCTCGGTCAGGTCGATCACGGGCAGGTCGAATTGTTCCCCGATGGCGCGGGTGACCTCGTCGTCGCGGACCATTCCCCGCTTGACCAGCACCTGATCGAGACGCTCGCCGGTCTCCCGATGCTCCATCAGCGCCATTTCGAGCTGCTCGCTCGTGATCAGGCCTTGGTCGAGCAGGATGGTGGCGATTCCCATGGCATTCCTATCGTATCAACGCACCCCGCCGGATCAGCCCGATGATTTCCGGAGCGTCGTTCTCAAGCGATGGCCGTTATCGGGCTTGCTCAGGAAGTGCCCGCAACGGGGTAGGTCGCAGAGGTGCGGTCGGTTTCCCAGACCGTGACCTCGTGCAATGAACACGTACCGCCGAACGCGTCACGAGATGCCGCCTCCAGCCGCCGGTAGAAAACCTCGGCGATGTTCTCGACCGATGGGTTCACGCCGCCATCGGTGTCGAACTCGTCGGTGTCCTCGTTGAGGTGTTTGTGGTCGAACGGATCGATGACGACCTCGTCGACGAGGGTTTCCAGAGCGGCCACGGTCACTGGCTGGGTGGCCTTGGTGTCGACACGGAAGGCGGTCTCTACACGGTAGTTATGACCGTGCCCGCTGGGGTTGTTGCACCGTCCGAACACGGATCGGTTCTCATCTTCGCCGAGCGACGGGCAGTGCAGCCGGTGGGCAGCGGCGAAGTCGAACTGTTGCCGGATGATGGCATTGGGCATGTCAGAGAGCCGTCCTTCAACGCTGTAGGTGGGAGTGAGGTTCCAGCGGACGCCGGTGACAATCGGCAGAGCCGCCGCGGCCTGACGGAACAGGGCGGGGATGAGCACCGCAGGTTCGGTCTCGGGGGCGTCGGCACAACACGAGGCGATGACCGGAATGAGGTGGTCCCTGGCCAATTGATCGAGGGACTTGATGTTGATCAGGTAACCGGTCGTCGGGTCGGGTTCACCCTCGACGGTCAGGGTGAGCTCGTAGTATCGGCCAAGACCCCGCATGGCCGGCTTGCCGCCGAACCCGTTCGTTCCCTCGACGGCCGAAGCGGGGCCGTCGCCGGGATTGATGCAGAATCGAACTGTTCGCTTGAGCCTGACCATACAGAACCAATTGATAGCGTCATGAAACCGTCCGGACGAGTCCGCGAACACGACCTACAGTGAATCGTCCCATCCAGGCACCAACCCTTCCTCACTCAGGATTCGCCGGAGACCACCATGCAGATGCTCGCCCGCCCGCTCGTTCTTGTTGCGTCGGTTCCGCTTGTGCTTGCGTGCAGCTGCGCCGACCCGGATCAGAGCGCTGGTGCCGGCGAGGCAGTCTCCCCTGCCGATGCGACGGCGGCCTCCGAGGCTTCACCGGATGACTCGAACGAGCCGGCGACGGACGGTTATGTGCTGGACGCCACCGCTGAGACCATCCTCGGCGAACCGGTTGACCTGTCGGTCTACAAAGGGAAGGTGATCCTCGTCGTGAACACCGCGAGCCAGTGCGGCCTGACGCCGCAGTACGAGGAACTCCAGGCTCTGTATGAGGCCCACAAGGACGAGGGCCTGGTCGTCCTCGGGTTCCCGTCAAACGCGTTCAATCAGGAGCGCGGCACCAACGGCGAGATCGCCGAGTTCTGCGAGGCCCGGTACGGCGTCGAGTTCCCGATGTTTGCCAAGGTCTCGGTAAAGGGCGATGACGCCCACCCGCTCTACGCCAAGCTGAACGCCCTCAGCGAAGAGCCGACCTGGAACTTCACGAAGTACCTGATCGATCGCGACGGCAACTTTGTTCAGCGGTTCGAGCCGCGGACCAAGCCGACCGACGAATCACTGACCGCGAAGGTCGAATCGCTCCTCGCCCAGCCCGTGCGCGGCTGAAGTCGGGGCACTCGCGCGTCATCACGGTATATTTCGACTGTGGCGACTTTCCGTTACATCGCGACGGGCCCGTCGGGACGCACGACGGGCGTGCTGACCGCTCCATCCGAGCAGGCGGTCGTCGCCGAACTCTCAAGGCAGAATCTCGCGCCGATCAAGATCACGCCGTCCAAGGGTGCCGTCTCCGGCGGCAGCCGCGTCCCCGCGGCACAACTCGCTCTCGCGTATCGTCAGGTCGGTGACCTGCTCCGGGCCGGAGTCCCGCTGCTGCGATCGATCCGTCTTATCGGTCGCCGTCGCAGTGCGCCGAAGCTGGCCGCGGCATTTACCGAGCTCGCCGATCAGGTGGAGGATGGTGTGGAACTCGCGACCGCGATGGAGAAGCGACCCGAGGTCTTTCGCTCCATCCACATCGCGATGATTCGTGCCGGTGAGAAAGGTGGCTTTCTCGAACTGTCTCTCGAGCGGCTCGCGGCGTTCGTGCAGGGCCAGGTAGAGTTGAAGCGAAAGATCGTCGGGGCCGCGGTGTACCCCGTCATGATCGCCATCGTGGGCATGATCATCCTGCTCGCGGTGTTCGTGTTCTTCATCCCCCAGTTCCGTGAGCTCTACTCGGACCTGCCTCAGATCCCCGCGATCACTCAGGTCCTCATGGCGATCTCGGCAGCGGTCACATCCAGCTGGTACATCGGTGTGGCCGTTCTGGCCGCGCTGGTCGGCGCGATCTGGTGGGCGGCGCGGAATCCCGACTTCCGAGCCAAGTTCGGCCGGGCCGTCATCCGAACCCCAAAAGTGGGCGGTCTGCTCAAGGACCTCGCGGTGGCGCGGTTCACTCGCATCCTCGGCACCTTGCTCGCCAGCGGGGTTCCGATGCTCGCGGCCCTGCGGATCTCGAAGGACGCCGCGGGATTCGAGGCAATGGCGAGTGCTATCGAAGAGGCCACCGAAGCGGTGCGGAGCGGCGACACGCTGGCCAAACCACTCGGCGAATCCGGCCTGTTTCCGGATGATGTCCTCGAGATGATCTCGGTGGCCGAGTCGGCAAACAACCTGGACGACGTGCTGGTCGGGGTTGCGGAGACGCTGGAGAGCCGGGTAGACCGCGTTCTGACCGCGACGGTGAAAATGATCGAGCCGATCATGCTCCTGACGATCGCGGTCGCCATCGTTTTCGTGGCGATCGGGCTGCTTCTGCCGATGCTGAAGTTGACGCAGGGCATCTGAGCGTCAAGCATTCGGTATCACCCACGAGGATCGTGGGCGGTTGGTATCTCCCAGCAGACCAGAGGCGTCGAGCCTATTCAACGGAGTGAGTAATTCATGCAGCGCACTTTCTCTCGACAGTCTTCAACCTCACGCCGGCGTGCGTTCACCCTGATCGAGGTCATGATCGCGATCGCGATCGTTGTGGCGTTGATCGCGCTTGTCGGCATCAACGTGCTTGGCAACCGCGACGAGGCGAACAAGAACACGACTCGGATTCAGATGAGCAACATCGAGAACGCGCTGACCGAGTTCGAGGTCTCGTTCAATCGTTTGCCCAGCGAGGATGAGGGCCTCGAAGCGCTCTGGAACCTTGAGGCTGTCCAGGTCGAGACCGAGGAAGACGAGGCCAAGTGGCGTCGCTTCCTGACCAAGCCCGTCCCGAACGATCTGTGGGGCAACCCGTGGGGGTACCGCCCCGAATCAGAGTTCGGCCTGCGCTACGACCTCTGGTCCAACGGCCCCGACGGCGAAGAGGGCACGGACGACGACATCACCAACTGGACCGCTGAGGACGAGGCCGGCGGTGGCTTCGGTGCTCCGCCCTCGGAGTGATCGCCATGCATCCGCTCGCGACCCATCCCGATCGGACGGGTCCGTCGCGTCCGAGGCGGGCGGCGTTCACGCTCATCGAAATTCTGGTCGCGATCGGCGTGGTCGTAGCGCTGATCGCGGTCGCCGTGCCGACCATCGTGCTCTCGTTCGGCGATCGGAATCTGGAGGCCGAAGCCGAGCGACTCGGCGCGACCATGGCGAGCCTGCGCGCGGAAGCCGTCCGCCGGCGTGAGACGCTCGCTCTGTTCCTCGAACCGGCGAGCGGTGCGTTCGGTGGAGCGCTCTTCATCGGACCGCTCTCGTCGGACGAAAGTGAGTCGGTTCGCCTCCCGGGCGATCGACCGCTCGGCTGGGGCGGCCCATCGGAGGCCGGCGAGACCCCGATGCGGCGCATCTTCGAAGCCAAGCGTCCGTTCGTACTAGGCACCGAGCCGCCGGATGCCGAGTTGAATTCCATGGTTGGCAGCGGTGCTATCGGCCCCGCGACGACGGGCGAGGCGTTCGCCAATGAAGGGCCTGCGGAGCGGGTCAGAGTGGCGGTCTGTTCGGCGTCGGGCCAGATCCTCGCGTCGAGCCCGCTGTGGCTCTCCGACGAGCGGGCCATGTTCCGCGTGGAGGTCGGTAGCGGTGTCGGCAACGCCATCGTGACAGGCCCTCGGATGATCATTGCTCGCCCGCTCATAAACGAGGATGCCGAATTCGACGACGACGCCGCGTCTGCGCTACCCGATCGATCGGGTTCCGCTCCGCCCGCCGGGCCGAACGACGGGAATGACGAGCCGGAGGGGCCGTGATGAAGGCGTCCCCCTCGGACTTTCCGTTCAGAACGCGAGGCTTGCTGCTGCTCGAACTCGTCATCGCTCTGGCCATTTTCGTCACGGTCGGCACGCTGATCATGTCCAACATCCGTCAAGCGCTTCTTTCGACGCGGAACGCTCAGGACCTGCTCCGAGCCGAGGACTTTGCATCCTCCGTCCTCGCCATGGTCGAGTCGGGGATCGAATCCCCCGACAACCTTGCCGGGCCGCTGCCCGAATGGGATCCGGAGACCGGGTACTTCGACGGCGCGATGTCGGGTGCCAGCGCCATGGGATTCTCAGCGGCCACCGAGTTCTGGATTATCGAGATCGAGACCGCGGCAGCGGGCGTGCCAGGTTTCACCTCGATCATCGTCACGGTCAGTCGAGAAGACCGGCCGGGCGTTTTGGCGACGCGCGAGTCACTTGTCCCGCTGACGGAACCTCGTGCCCTTTCGCTCGCTGACAAGCGTCGGTTCCTCATCGGAGCGGCGCGATGAAACACGACCCCCGCGCACAACACGCTCGCGGATCACACGGCTTCACGCTTGTTGAGGTACTTCTCAGTGTGGTCATCTTGCTCATCCTCGCCTGGAGCATCGGTTGGGCCGTGCGCGAGATGCGAGAAAAGACGATTGTCCTTCGGCGAGCCTCGGACGATCTCACGGTCAGCACGAGTGTCTTCGAGCTTATCGACGCCTCCATGACCAGCAGCGTCGCCCTCGATCCGACGAACGGTTCAGCGGGCATCCGGGGCACGGGCAACTCAATCGAGATCGTCTCGCGAGGCGTGCTGGCTGACCTCGACGGCGACGCCGGCGCGATGTCAGGGCTCACCCGTCTGCGAATTCAGTTCGACCCGGACGCGCTTCAACTGCGGATCGGTCGCAGCGAGGCTTCTTCATCGGCCGAGATGCAGCCGGTCTCGCAGCGAATCGAGCAGATGCGGTTCCGCTATCACGACGGCCAGCAGTGGGCGGATTCGTTCGACAGCCGCGGCGCTGGCACGTTACCCGTCGCGGTGGAGGTCTCGATCTGGTTCGCGACCGCGCTCGACGATCGGGCGCTGCCGCCCGAGGCGGGCACGGCTCTGGATAGCAACGGCGACGCCTCGGGACCCGATCCGCTTGATTTCGAGGGTATGGGTGCACCGGTTCGCAGCGATTTCGACGAGGAGCCACCGCTCATCGAGCGTCGCCCCGACCGCTTCCGGATCTTCACCGTGCTCGGCGGCCCCCGCATCGATCAGACCGCCCCGCCGACCATTCCAGTGCCGGGGTTCTCACCGTGACATCATCGCGACGGGGTTCCATCCTGTTCGGCGTGTTGCTCGTAGTCGTGCTCGCGACGCTCGTCGCCAGTACCGCGATGTTCCGCGTGCGAAACAATAGCGACATCGTTCGTGCCTCGATCCGTGAAGACGCTTCGCGCTCACTGCTCCGGTCGGGGATCCGTGTCTATCTTGTCGAACTCGCCGAAGCCCGGCCGGACCTTCTCGGAGGCGGGCTGAGCTTGGGCATGAACGGCACCGGCGCAGCGATCAACCCTGTGCGCGTCAGCGACGGCCACGTGATCAGCGAAACCGGCAGACGCCGAGGTGTCGTGCGTCTGCTCGCGCACCCTTCCGGATCGCTCGTGGTTCCGGAGTCGACGCGCATTGATCTGAACCGCGCCGACCGCGACATGCTGCTCGCTCTGCCCGGAATGACCGAGACCATCGTCGACGCGATCATCGCACGCCGGGCTTCCCGCCCGTTCGAAGCGGTGGAGGAGATCCTCAGCGTGGACGGTGTCGGCTTGGACTTCCTGTTCGGCGATCTCGAACTCTGGGCCGAGCGGTATCGCCCCGCCGACGAAGCCCTCGCAGAGCGTGCCCCGGTCGAAGCCGTGGGCGCGGAGCCAGTGCTCGCCGATCTTGTCACGGTGTTCAGCGCCGATCCGAACGTGCGATCGCGCGCGAGTTCCGGCGATTCGGCGTTCGAACCGATGCCGCGCCTGTTGTTTCCTGGCGAGGTCTTCGAGCGAGAGCAGGACAGCATCCTGATTCTCCAACAGGCGACGGACCTGCTCACCGGTCCTCAGGCCGACCGTCTGGCCGGTGCAACCGACGAAGCCGGTTTGGTGCGCCGCATGGTCAACGCAATCGAGATCGAGCGATGGGCACTGCTCCTCGACTCCCTCACGCTCAACCCCGATCCGTTCCTGCTCGGGCGGGTCGATCTCACCAACGCACCGGCTCAAGTGCTCGCGTGCTTGCCCGGCCTGGATGAGGAGAGCGTGGCCGGAATCGTGCAGCGTCGCAACGAGCTTTCCGACGATGTGCTCGCGCGGGTGACATGGCCGGTCGAAGAGGGCATCGTGACCGCTGCGCAGTTCGTCGAAATGGCCCCGTGGCTTACCAACCGATCGTTGCAGTTCCGCCTGATCGTCGAAGCCGGTTACGAGGTTCCGACCGAGCAGGCGCGCTCCGGCGACTTCGCCGAACTCGAACTCGACCAACGGATTGTCGCCGAGGTCGTGGTCGACATCTCCGGCGAGCAGCCGAGGATCGCGTACTTCCGGGATGTCACGTGGCTCGCCGACGCGATCAAGATTCACTCGGCCGGGTTGCGGGATCGGGCCGCGGAGCCGGAGGAGTGGTACGATTTCGGTGACCCGTTCGCCCCGATGGAGTTCGACGACGAGCCCGCGGACGCCGGGATGGAAGGGTTCGTTCGTCCGAGCGAGCGAGCCGATCAGCAGCGGCGTGAAATGCGAAACCGGCGCCGACCAAACGCAGGCCAGCCTCAACCGGAGCAGCAGATGCCAGCAGGATCGCAGGCAGAAGGGAAAGACCGAAGGATCGGTCGGTGGAACGGCGGACCCCGCTCGGGAGGCGATTGATGGCCCGAGGCAAGCCAAAGCTGTTCATCTGCATCGGTCACCAGAGTATCGGTGTGCTCGAACTCGACGGCGCGAAGGCCGACCGGGCCGGTCAGGCATCGCTGAAGACCCGCGTCGCGAGGACGCTGCGCATCCCGCACGACATCGATCCCGCCAACGAGCGCGATCTTGCGTCGTGGCTCGCGGCGAGCCTGGAGCAGGCCGGGTGCTCGTCCAAGGGCGCCACACTTGTTCTTGAGCGCAGCGATGTCGTCGCCAAACGACTGAAACTCGAGGGCGTCGAACGGGGCGATGTCGATCTGCCGGGCATGGTCCGTTACCAGCTCATGCGCCAGGTCGCGTTCCAGACGGATGAAGCGCCGATCGACTTCATGCTGCTCCAGCCCAAGGTCCGGTCGCTCAAGGAGGTCACGGGCGAAGCCGAGGTGCTGGCCGCGACCGCTCCCATCGCGAGGGTCGATCACCTGCGAAAGGTCTGCGAGGAAGCGGGGCTCGATGTGCAGCGCATCGCCGTGCTCTCACTCGGGCTGGCCGAGATCGCGGCGAGCGCTATGGCCGATCGCGTCGGACCGACACTGGTGATCGCACCGACGCTCGACGGCATCGACTATTCGATTCACCAGGCCGGCCGGGTGCTGTCGTCGCGGTGGATCGAAACGCAGCACCGGACGAGCGAGCAGGACCTGACCGAACTCGTCGTTTCCGAAGCGCGCCGAACGCGCATGAGCCACCAGCTCACTCCGGACAGCGACGCGATTCACTCCGCGCTGATCATCTCCGAACCCGGCGGTGTCTTCGGCGACGACGAGGAGATCGCCACTCGAGTCGGCGATGTGCTCGGCGTCATCACCGAAGTCGTCGATCCGCGCTCTCAGCCGTGGCTGTCCGTGAAAGGCGAATGGGAGTCCGAGCGGTTGCTGGGGCTCATCGGCCTCGCCATCGCGTCCGCGAAAGCATCATCGGGCACCGCTGGCCAGATGCACCAGATCGACCTCGCCCACCCGATCAAGCCCGCCGACAAGTCCGCGGCTGCGCGTCAGCTGATCATGGCGGCGATCCTCCTGCTCATCGTCTCCCTCGGCGCCGTGAAGTCGTTCGGCAACCTGAAGGTGCGATCGGTCGAGGCGGATATCGATGCCCTTCGGCAAGCCCAACAGAAGGTGCAGGCCACCTACCACGAGGCTATCCGCCAGCACGCCGCCGCCGAGTACCTGCATCGGTGGAACGATGCCAGAGCTTCACCGCTGGAGCACCTCGAGCAGGTCATCGGCCTGCTCCCGTCGAACGAGGCGGTCCTGGTCAAGTCGTTCTCATGGGGTGCGCGGGCGCTCGTTGACTACCCGCGCGAGCGCGGTCAATCCGGATACACCCCGTCGAACTGGCAGGACAGCGTCGTCGTGACGATCGGGCTCGACCTCCTGGCCTCCAGTCGCGAAGTCGCCGACGCGACACGAGCGACATTCGTGGCACAACCGAGTTACACGGTGCGCACCGCTGGTCCCGATGGCGCCCGTGCGAACAACGAGAAATACCCGGAGCAGTTGGAACTCGTCATGGAGTCGCGCGAGCGGCGTCCTTCAACGGACACGCAACCAGCCGACACGGACGCCGAGAAGACGGGGGGCGAATCATGAGCCGGTCTCCGCTCATCCCCGTCGTGGTCGGCATCGCGATCATCGGCGGCGCGAACTTCTGGGCGTATCGCAACTGGTACGCCGCACCGCTTGGCGAGAAACAAGTGGAGCTGCAGCAGGTCCAGCAGCGCACACGCTCCCTGCGCGAACGCACGGCCGACATGATCAGGGCAAAGCGCGACCTGGAATCGCTTGCGAGCCGGACGCTGGGCCGAACTGCACAGACCGCAGAGGCCGCGCTGCGTTCCAAACTCAACGACATGATCCGGGCGGCCGGCCTGGAGGGAGTGCGAGTCGACACGAGAGTGGACCGCAACATGACGGTCAACCCAGCGAGCGATGCGCGCCTCGATGCGTTCAAGAGACGCGACGAGCGGGGCCGGCTGAGGTCCACGCCCGAGCCCGCTTTCGTACGGATGACCGCAACCCTCTCCGGTCAGGCCGCGACGGACAAGGTCGTCCAGGCACTCTCGCTGCTCGAATCGCAGGAGTGGTTGCAACGCCTCGTGCGGGTCCGTCTTGAGCCGCGCGATGAGGGACGCCGGGTCGACTTCGTGTTCGAGATCGAGACCGTCTACATCCCCGAGCGATCGCCGGAATCCGGGCCCGAGGTCGCCCAGGCGGAGCCCGACCGGGCGTCGCTCGCGACGGCGGTTCTCGCGCGATCGCCGTTCCGAGCTCCCGACCCGCCGCAGGCCAAGCCCGAACCCAAACCGGAGCCCAAGCCGGTCGTCCAGCGCGATCCGGAGCCGCCGCCACCGCCGCCCTACGCCAACTGGTTCGTTTCGTTTCTGCGTGACGGATCGGCCGGGCAGGAGCTCACGATCCGCAGGAGCGGCTCGAACGAAACGCGGGTTCTGCGGGTCGGCGAACGATTCCATGCCATGGAGTTCAAAGGATTTAACCGAATTCACGCCATCTTTGAACTCGAGGGAGACCGCTACCGGATCGGCGTCGGCCAGAATCTGGCGACCCGCGACAACCCGGAGGCGGTCCAGTAGACTGCGAACACCACCAACGGAGCGGTGGCGACTTCGGATCTCCCTCGCGGGGGTCACTTCAGGGAGGATTACCCGATGTTCGGACGCATGGTCGGCCTTTCGCTGTTCGCCACCGCCGTCACAGCGGGGCCGCCGGCCCACGCGGCTCAGTCTCCGGACATCGCCGGGCCCTTCCACGGCGGGGCCGACCTACTCAAAGCGAGCCGCGCGTTCCTGCCCGGCGCGGTTCAGGCCGCTCCCGACTCCGCTCAGCCGCGCGTCCGCTTCACCTTCAAAGACACCTCGATCGACGAAGTCGTCGACTTCATGGCGCGCGAGACTGGGCTGCCCGTCATCCGCGAAACGCAGGTTCCTCA
>Ga0070726_10001735_pt1 | contig 21116 bp, 17 predicted proteins | sample tdAd471_FD_67275 | JGI IMG/M metagenome (GOLD analysis project Ga0070726, IMG submission 67275) | Marine sediment microbial communities from the Atlantic coast under amendment with organic carbon and nitrate - tdAd47.1 | ecosystem: Environmental > Aquatic > Marine > Coastal > Sediment | place... | reverse complement strand
CTGCTCGGGTTGATCTGGGCAAGTTTTGCTGCCGATCGCGTGGTGAGTAGTCGGTTAGATTCATCCATGAATCGTGAGACCTGCAGTATACAAGGTTCGATCTTTACTGTTGATCAGCAAAGCGTCGAATTAACCCGGTTTGTGATCGAAGTTGATCAACTCAATTGTGATGGCGAACCAGTGACCCAGGTGAAGCGGGCGCGACTCTCCTGGTACCGGCCAGACGCATTCCTTAAGCCCGGAGAAGTCTGGCAGTTGACCACCCGATTGAAGTGTCCCCATGGGTTTGCCAATCCTGGCCTGTTTGACTATTCAGCATGGCTCGCGCATCGACAGATCGGCGCCACCGGTTATGTCGATAGCAGCGTGCCTCCGCGGCGACTGACGGCTGCCGGGGCTTCTATTGCCGGGTGGCGGGCGGATCTAGTAAAAAAGGTCACCGATGCGTTGAATGGCGACCCGCAAACGCCGTTTATAGTGGCCCTGGCCCTGGGTGAGCGAGGTGGCATTAGTGACCAGCAATGGCAGCTTATCCGGGATAGCGGTACCAGCCATTTGCTGGCTATTTCAGGAATGCATATCGGACTGGTGGGGGCTGCGTTCTGGTGGCTCGGCAGCTGGCTGTGGCGCCGTCAGCCTCACTGGTTGTTGTGGTTGCCCGCACCGCTGGCGGGGGTCTTGGTGGGCTGGTTTGCTGCACTCGGGTATGCCGTAGTCTCCGGGTTCGCGGTCCCTGCCCAGCGCGCGATTATTATGTTCACCGTGGTTGCGGTGGGTGTCCTTGCCAGGCGGGAGGTCTTTAGCCGGCGTGGTTTTTTGATTGCCCTGTTTCTGGTGCTTCTGTGGGATCCACTGGCGATATTACAGGCCGGTTTCTGGCTGTCGTTCGGTGCGTTGCTGGTGATAGCCTGGCGCCTGATGGGGCGCCAGCACCCGTCGCGATTTGTTCAGCTGGTCGAGCTTCAGATTGCGCTCTGGCTCGGATTGATGCCCCTGGTGCTGCTATTTTTTGATCAGCCTGCAGTGGCGGCGTTGCCGGCCAACCTGGTGGCCATCCCCGTGGTGACACTGGTGGTATTGCCGGCTTCGCTAATCGGGACAGGGTTACTGCTGGTGTCGCCGATGCTGGCAGAACCGTTACTGGCGCTGGCCGCATTGAGTATGGACTGGTTATGGCAGTGGCTGGAATGGGTAACGGCACTCGCTAATTCATGGAGCCATGCACTGGCGGATGCCCCGCTGCCGCCCTTGATGGTGACGACCACCTGGGGCGCTCTCCTGAGTTTTATCGGCATTCTCTGGTTACTCGCCCCACGAGGGTTTCCTGCTCGCTGGCTAGGTGCGGGATTGCTGATTCCGGCGTTGGCACCCGGAGGTTTGGCTGATGTCGGGGAAATTCGACACGGTGGGTTTAATGCCCAGGTTGTCGATGTTGGTCAGGGGCTCGCGGTGATGGTCTTCACCCAGAACAGGGCGCTGGTTTATGACGTCGGTGCGCGATTTAGCGAGCGTTTCGATGTGGGTGAAGATCTACTGGTGCCACTACTGCGTCGCCGCCAGATTCAACGGGTCGACCGGCTGGTGATTTCGCACGGGGATAGCGACCACGCCGGTGGTTTGCCCGGCTTGCTTGACCATGTTGCGGTTTCGCAGATTGATTCGGGTACGCCGGAGCAGATCGATGCAAGCATACCGGTGGGGCTCTGCGAGCCTGGTGAGCGGTGGCGCTGGGACGGGGTTCTCTTTGAATACCTGCATTTTTCTTCTTTGGGTAACCAGGCGGATAATGACCGCTCCTGCGTGTTACGGGTAGGCGGCCCAACGGGATTGCTACTGACCGGCGATATCAGCAGCGCCACCGAACGTCGGTTGATGGCGCACCGGCCTGCCACGGAGGCGACGGCTGGATTATCGGCGGGCGTGATGCTGGTTCCTCATCACGGTAGCCGTTACTCATCGAGTGCGGCGTTCATTAAGGCGATTGATCCGACAACGGCCATCGTCTCCAGTGGTTATGCCAATCGATTTGACCACCCTCATCCGTTAACCCTGGCCCGCTATGAGCGAGCAGGTGTTGACGTGATTAATACGGCGACGGCCGGGGCAGTAACGCTCGATTTTCTGCCATCCGGTGAGTACGAATGGTTTACAGAACGTCTGCAGCGGCCGCGTTACTGGCATTGATTTTTGTCCGCTTTATCAATGATCGAAGTATGATCAGAGGGGCCGGTTTCAGGCCGGCCTATGCTAGACTGCCAGCCGCCCGACGGGGCCTTAAATGATGTACACAACCGTCTACTTCAGGCGGTGTCGGTATCCTCATACTTTGAATGATTAACCAACACATGTGGACTAAATCTTGATCGAACTTATCAAGTCGGGCGGTTGGCTAATGCTGCCCATTCTGCTCTGTTCGGTGGTCGCGCTGGCGATTGTCATTGAACGGTTCTGGGCGCTGCAGGCGCAAAAAATTAATCCTGATTTTCTGCTCGGCAGAATTCGCCGCTGGCACGATCAACAGCAGTTAAACAGTGACCGAATTCGCGCGCTCCATGATCATTCACCACTGGGTCGAGTATTGGCGGCAGGTTTGAGTAATCTCGATACCAGTCGCGAGTTGATGAAAGAGAGCATCGAAGAGACCGGCCGCCATGTCGTGCTGGAACTGGAGAGGTTCCTTAATACCCTCGGCACCATTGCCTCGATCACGCCCCTGATGGGGCTGCTCGGTACTGTCATCGGAATGATTAAAGTCTTCGCAGTAATCACGGAGCAGGGTGTGGGCGATCCGACGGTATTGTCCGGAGGAATTTCCGAGGCCCTGATTACCACCGCAGCCGGCCTCACCGTGGCGATCCCGTCGGTGGCTTTTCACCGCTATTTTCGTGGTCGGGTGAATGAGCTGGTGCTGGAAATGGAGCAGGAAGCGATTCGCATGGTGGAAGTGATTCACGGTGAACGGAGCGACAATCAGGGATGAACTTCCGGTCTCATTCCGCAGATGATGCCGATCTCGGCCTTGAACTCACGCCACTGATTGATGTGGTGTTTCTGCTGCTGATCTTTTTCATGGTTTCCAGTACGTTTAAGGACGAGGCTCGGCTAGCCCTGGACCTGCCGGAGTCGGCGGCTGACAGCACGGCGCTGCCAAAGGCGCTGGAAGTGGTGATCAGTGCGGATGGGCAGTACCACGTTAACGGCGAGGCAGTGGACGATGCCAATATTGAATCGTTAAAACAGATGCTTAAAGCGGCCGCGGCCGGTCGTACTGACCCCACCGTCGTGGTCTCTGCGGACCGTCATGCCAGTCACGGCAAGGTAGTTACCTTGCTGGAAGCGGCTCGCCAGTTGAATTTTCTGAAAATCAGTTTTACAGCCGAGCGTAAAAGTGGCGGAGAGTAACCCCACGGTGGCCACTACCGATGCGACTGCTCAACCCGTCGCTGCATCGCCGGGAAACGGACCCGAAGCCCCGGCCCAGATCGACTATGTCGGTACCTATAAACGCCTGTTGCAGTACGCGGTGCCTCATTGGCGAGTTTTCCTGGTGGCAATTGTCGCCCTGATTGGGATGGGCGCTACCAATACTGCCTTCGCCGCACTCATGAAGCCACTGATCGATGGCAGTTTTGTGGATCGGGATCCTGAAGTGATTCGGATGATTCCGTTGGCGATATTGAGTCTGGCGCTGGTCAGGTTGTTAGTCGATTTTGGCTCCAAATACTCCATGGCCTGGATCGCGAGAAAGGTGATTCGGCAGTTGCGTACCGCGATGTTTGATCACCTGTTGCGACTGCCGGCGCGGTTTTACGACCTGAACGCCTCGGGCAAGCTGATATCCAAGGTGACTTACGACGTGGAGCAGGTTGCCATGGCTGCCACAGAGGCTGTCACGGTGCTGACCCGAGACTCGATCACCGTTATTGGTCTGCTCGGCTGGATGGTCTATCTGAACTGGAAGCTGGCGTTGGGTTTCATTCTGGTCGGCCCAGCTATCGCGCTGGTGATTGCGCGGCTTAATAAACGCTATCGGCGCTTGAGTAAACACCTTCAGAACTCCATGGGCAATATCACCCAGGCGACCGACGAAGTGATCACCGGACAGCTGATAACCAAAATTTTTAACAGCCAGCCGCGTGAATCTGCCGCGTTTGAAAAAATCAGCGAAAGTAATCGCCATCTCCACATGAAATGGGTGGCGGTGGATACCATTGGCAGTAATCTGGTGCAGATTATTCTTGCCGGTGCGCTGGCCGGCTCGGTGTTTGCCGCGGCCACGTTTGCCAGCAGCGACCAGATGACCGCCGGTGGTTTTATGTCCTTCATCATGGCGATGATGATGTTGCAGGGGCCGATTAAAAAACTCACCAAAATGAATTCCGTCGTGCAGCGCGGACTCACTGCTTCGGTGAGCGTCTTTGGACTACTTGATCAATACCCCGAGGTTGATACCGGGACCCGAGAATTTGACGGGTCGCCCGGGCTGGTTGAGTTTGACAACGTTGGCTTTGCTTATGCCAGCTCCAGTCAGCCGGTGCTGAAGTCAATCAGTTTTCAGGCGGAGGTGGGCCAGACAGTGGCCATCGTGGGCCATTCAGGGGGCGGTAAATCAACCCTGGTGAGTTTGCTACCGCGCTTTTACGACCCGGATCAGGGCGCCATTAAAATCGGCGGGATCGACACCCGTGAATTGAGCCTGCGAGCGCTGCGAGAGCAGATTTCCCTGGTCGGGCAGAACGTCATTCTGTTTAACGACACAGTGGCCAACAATATCGCTTATGGCGGTGGGGCTGATGTTTCTGCGGCCAGGATTGAAGCCGCCGCCAAGATGGCGAATGCCTGGGAGTTCATTGCCCAGCTGCCTGAAGGACTTGAATCAATGGTGGGCGACAACGGTGTGTTGCTCTCCGGCGGGCAGCGTCAACGCATTGCGATTGCTCGGGCGCTACTCAAAGATGCACCGATTCTGATCCTCGATGAAGCGACATCAAGCCTGGATACGGAATCAGAACGGGCCATTCAGGGGGCACTGGAAACCTTGATGGCGAATCGCACGACCCTGGTCATCGCCCACCGACTCTCCACCATCGAGAATGCCGACCTGATTCTGGTGATGAAACGGGGTGAAGTAGCTGAGCGCGGTACCCACGCGGAATTACTGGCACAACAGGGCCTTTATGCCGAGCTGCACCGGTTGCAGTTTAACGAAACCCCCGTTGCGGTCTAAGGTTGCGGTGATGGGCGTCTCTTCAACATTCAGGCGTAGGCTCGAACCCTTTCTGTTGCGGATCTGGTATGAATCCGCACAACCCTGGCAGTTTCTATTAACGCCGTTGAGTTTGCTGTTCGGGGTCCTGCTCAGGGTGCGCAGAGTTGCCTACCGCCGTGGCTGGTTGGCGCGCGAGTCGGTTGCTGCACCGGTGGTGGTGGTCGGTAACATCAGTGTTGGCGGCAGTGGTAAAACACCCTTTGTTATCTGGCTGGTGGAGCTATTTTCTGCCCACGGTTATCGCCCGGGAATTGTTAGCCGCGGGTACGGTGGTGAGGCAACCTACTGGCCTCAGCAGGTGCGTGGCGATGCGGACCCACAGGCGGTCGGCGATGAACCCATAATGCTGGCCCTGCGCTGTCAATGTCCGGTGGTGGTCGATCCGGTGCGCGCACGAGGCGCCCAGGCCCTGATTGAATCTGCCGGCTGCGATCTGATTATTACCGATGACGGGTTACAGCATTACGGGCTGAAGCGTGACCTGGAGATTGGGCTGATTGACGGGCGACGACGGTTTGGCAATGGCTGGTTGCTGCCGGCCGGGCCGCTGCGTGAACCCGTTTCTCGGCTCAAAGAGTGTGATTTCCTGGTTGCGAAGGGCAGGGCCCAGGGCCGTGAATACCCGATGAAATTTGTCGATTACACCCTGGTACCGGTTGCGGGAGATCGATCACCGGAAGAACCCCGCCTGTTCGCCGGAAGTCAGGTTCACGCGGTGACGGCCATTGCTGATCCGGAAAGTTTTTTTGCCTCCCTGCGCCGACTGGGCATGGATGTGATTGAACATGCTTATCCGGATCATTTTCAGTTTGGCGGCCAGCAGATTAGCTTTGGCGATGACTTGCCGGTGATCATGACGGAAAAGGATGCGGTTAAATGCCGGAGTTTTGCCGGCGCGAACGATTGGTTTCTGCGCTTTTCCATTGAGGTTGGCGATAAGCTTGACCAGAAACTGATCAATATTCTCGAGGGTCGAAAAAGTGGTTGACACAACTTTGCTAGAAATTCTTGCCTGCCCACTTTGTAAGGGGCGGCTGCATTACGATAAAGCGGCCCAGGAACTGATATGCCCGGTAGACCGACTGGCTTATCCGATCCGCGACGATATCCCGGTGATGCTGGCCGACGAGGCCCGGCCACTGGGGGCGCAAGAGGAGATCGACCGCTGAATTTCACCGTCGTTATCCCGGTTCGGTTCGGCTCTACCCGGCTGCCCGGAAAGCCGCTGGAAGACATTGGTGGTAAACCGATGTTTCAGTGGGTCTGGGAGCAGGCACTGGCGAGCGGCGCTAAACGAGTGGTGCTGGCCACCGATGACTCGCGGATAGAGCAGGCGGCAACGCGATTGGGAGCAGAAGTGGTCATGACTCGCGCCGATCACCCGTCGGGTACCGATCGGTTAGCGGAGGTGGTGACCGGGCTGGCACTGGCGGACGAAGAACTGGTTGTGAATGTTCAGGGCGATGAGCCACTGATTCCACCGGCGCTCATTCGTCAGGTAGCGGGTTTGCTCGCAGACCATCCGCAGGCAGAGATGGCGACCCTGTCCGAAACCATAACCGATCCCCTTCAACTAACTGACCCTAATCTGGTGCAGGTAGTGACGGACAGCCGCGGTAGAGCCCTCTATTTTAGTCGGGCTAATATTCCCTGGCCTCGCGCCGGCTTACCCTCAGCAGCAGAGCTTGCAGAGACAGCGCAGTGGCAGCGCCATATTGGTATTTACGCTTATCGAGCCGGGTTTTTGCGCGATTTTGTCAGTTGGCCGGCGGCACCGATAGAAACGATCGAATCACTCGAACAGCTGCGGGCCCTCTGGTATGGTGCCACTCTGATGGTGGCCAGCGCCTGTGAGCCATCGCCGATCGGTGTCGATACTGACAGGGATCTTCAGGTCGTTCGAGAACTGGTAGAGCAGCAACGGTAACCACCTGGAGAGTATTATCTGGGTAGTCGCCGCATCACGCTTTGAGGGATTGGCAAACAAACGGAGGAGCACAGCATGTCAGCACCACTTTCCAAACATGAAATGAAGTTGGGTACGCCCATTCCGGACATGGGTGAAGGTCCAATTTCGGTGGAGCCCTATGTCTCGCCGGAGTTTTTTCAGCAGGAAAAGCAGAAAATATTCCGTAACGCCTGGATCGAGGTGTGCCGCGACGACATGATCCCCAACCCGGGTGATTACCAGATCTGCCCGATGGAGGTTTGGGATAGTGAGCTAATTGTGGTCCGCGGCAAGGATAATCAGGTCAGGGCGTTTCACAATATCTGCCCACATCGCGGCATGAAAGTGGTGCGCCTGGATCATGACGAATCATCCAACTTTCAATGCGGCCATGCGTCGGTATTGATCTGTCCCTTCCATGGCTGGGGCTACAACCTGGACGGTAGCCTGAGACCGGTCATGGGGGAAGAGTACTTCGATAAGATTGACCGTGATCAGGTGGGACTGCTGCCGGTGACGCTGGACATCTGGAACGGCTTTGTCTTTGTCCATTACCAGAAAGAACCTCCTCAGCCATTGCGGGAGTTTCTCGGGGCGCTAGCGGACGATATGGAGGAGTACCCCTTCGATAGCTTTACCCATATCGCTCGCTATAGCGCACAGGCCAAATGTAACTGGAAAGCATCGATGGACGCCTTCCATGAGGCGTATCACGCCGCCACGTTGCATGGCGGGTCCATCCCCGAGGCTGCGCGCCTGCCGGAAGGCTCGGTGCCGACATCGGCACGGATCTATGGGCCTCATCACTCGCTTTCCATGTGGGCTTCGCCGGATTTTCGCCCGTCACCGGCCGCGGTCGCCGCGTGGAAATACGGCCAGTCCTTCTCCGCCGGGGGTGAGATGAAGTTACCCGGGGCGAATCCGGGTAACGATGACAACTGGTGGTTCGATATTAATGTTTTCTTCCCCAACTTTTTCTGTGACACCGGGCCGGGTTGGTATTTCACCTACAACTTTCGCCCCATCTCGGAGAGCGAAACTGTCTGGGTCATGGATATATTTCAGAAAAAGGCAGAAACCTGTAGCCAGCGCATTGCCCAGGAACATACCAAAGTGATGTTGCGTGACATCGTCTATGAGGATCTGAGCACGCTCGAACAGACACAAACGATGCTGAGTTCGGGGCTACTCAAAACCCTGAACATTTCATCGTCGCTGGAAGTGGCGGTTCGCCATCTTCACGCGACCGCCTGCGAATGGGTTGCCGAACAGGAGCCAGCATGATGGAGCGGCAGTTACCCGAAGGTTTTGAGGCGCTTGAACGGTTCGGTCCGAAATGGTTTGCCGACACCGAGAAACAACGTCATCGGCTGCGCACCGATAGCTCACCAGACGATCTCAATGACCTTTACGACGCGGTACTCGAAAGGTTTGATGAAATCTGTGCGGAGCTTGACCAGCATCCACTCACCGAGCTATCAATGGCTCATCAGAACCTGCTTAACCTGGCCTTGTCATTTATGGAGGTATCCCTCGCGGTTGAAGCGTTTAAGGGCGCCAGTAAGGTGCCTTTCGGGTTTGATACCGAGCGCTGGGAAGTCCATTTTTAGAGGGCGATTAGCGGCGGAGTTGTGGCTAGACCGGAAAGGTACTCAGGTAAGGGGGCTTAGTGTCTGTTCACAGATTGCCAGATCACCGCCAGTTCGGTCATTTATAAGCTCCATAAGCAGAGATACCTGATCGATGATGCCGTTCGCCCTGAGCCTGTCGAAGGGCGCCCTTCGACAGGCTCAGGGCGAACGGCTTATTAGGGATCACGAAAAAATATCCCAAAGGTGCTTAGCTAAGTGCCATTCGGGCCAGACGGTTAACCGCCAAAAATTTCTCGTTCCGCGGCCAGTTCAGACTGGAAGAACCGGAGTCGGTTTTCGATTTTAGACAGGGTGATGAAATCAAGATTATCCTGTCGGGCCGCCTCTCTTAATGCTTCAATGCCCTGTGTCAGCCCGCCGCCCCAGTAATGGTATTCCGCTTCCATTTGATACGCGGTGATGATCCGGCCGCGAGCAGCAGCAATGCGTGCCTGCAATTGATAACCGATGGGGGTTTCGCTATTGCGCGCGAGGTATTCATCCACGATCACCGCTGCCCGTTCGGGTTGACCCATGAGTAGCAGGGTCTCTCCCTGTAATAACAGCAGGGTGTCGTTTCCCGGGAACAGTGTTAACGCCTCATCAATTAAACGCAGGGCTGACGCGTGGTTTTTCCGGGCCAGCTGGAGTCGTATCTCCAGCACCCGGTAGGGCATGTAATGGGGGGCCCGTTCCAGTAACCACTGGCTCTGGGTTGAGGCGGAGGATAACTGGTTGCCCCGCATCAACGCATAGGCGTAACCATAGCGGTGAGCAGCTTCGTCCTTAAACGCCCCTTCGGCGAGCGAAGTGCTGAAATCACTGATGACCTTGTCGGGTAGATTGTTGCCCAGGGTTGCTCTTACCCGTGTCGCAAAATGGAGATAGCTGAGGCTGTCCTGATAGTCGCTTCTGGGAAGCTGTGCGACCCGGGCCTGGGCTTCGGAAATGCGTCTTGCCGTCACCGGGTGGGTGAGGAGAAATTCTGGGATGTCTTTGCCGCGGCTGTATTTAGAAGCCTCGGCCATTCGGCTGAAAAAGCCCGGCATCGCGTGGGGATCGTAGCCGGCGTGTTGAAGTAGTTGAACTCCCACGCGGTCTGCCTCTTCTTCGTTGGCGCGGGTGAAGTCGATCTGCATCTGTGCCGCGCCACCCTGAACTGCCAGCAGCGCCGCCTGGCCGGCCTGAGGGTTAACCGCCGTCAGGATCAGCGCACCGACCATCGCTGCCAGCGTCGGTTTGGAAAGCTGTGATTGCCGTTCAAACGCCCTCGGCAGATGCCGCTGAGTGACGTGGGAAATTTCATGAGCGAAGACGGAAGCCAGTTCGCTTTCGCTTTCGGTGATTTTAACCAGGCCGCTGTGAATGGCGATATTGCCGCCGGGTCCAGCAAACGCGTTGATCGACGGGCTGTCAACCAGGAAGAACTTGAACCTGAGCTCTGCATTGTTGCTGTTTGATGCCAGCTTTAACCCCATGGAACGGACATAGGCCTGCATCTCAGGGTCGTCGATTACGTTCATCTGTCGGCGCACCTGACGCATGAAGGCCGCCCCAATTCGGCGGTCCAGCTCGGGAGAGAATACGCTGCTGGCGCTGGCGCCCATGTCTGGTAGCTGGATGGGGGCCGCCGGCAGTCTGATTGAAATAAACAGACCTGCGAGGGCGAGCAGAAACCAGAATCTCCGCGTCATTCGCATTCCAGAAGCTGTGATCCGCGCACGGTTCCGGCCGTGAGTCGCGTCATAATTAATCCCGTGGTTACCGTGAAGCCATCCTGCAGGTCTTTGATTTAATCAGATTCAAAATCTGTAGACCGCGACCAGCGCAAAATGATTCCTGCCCGCCAGTAAATTACTGAAAAGCCGACACCGTTTTACCATCCGGTGTAGGTCGAGTGGGTTGCAATCGCTCGCGAGCCGCCGATAATTCCCGCTGCAAATAGTTGAGGCGCCTTCATTGAATACCATCAGTTTTGATCATCAGGTCGATGCCAGCGGGCTGCTTTGCCCGTTACCCCTGTTAAAAAGCAAACGGCAACTAAACCGTATGCAGCCGGGTGAAGTGCTGCTGTTAATCGCCACCGACCCCAATGCCGAGGATGATCTGCGGAAATTTTGCGACCAGAGCAGCCATCTGCTTCTCCAGGTAGACCAGGTTGATGATACGCAACGAATTTATTTGCAGAAAAACTGACGTTGCCTACAGCGCTTTAACGAGTTCCAGCACTTCGGCTACGTGCCCTTTGACTTTGATTTTTCGCAGCTCGTGGCGCAGCACGCCGTCGGCGTCGATAATGAACGTACTGCGGACAACTCCCATGGATTTCCGGCCGTACATGTTTTTTTCGTGAATCACGTCAAAAAGCTTGCATAGTGTTTCATCTTTGTCCGCTAACAGCTCGAAAGGGAACTCCTGCTTCGCTTTAAATCGCTCGTGGGATTTAATCGAGTCACGCGACACACCGAAAATTTCACAATTGGCGGCCTGGAACTGGTCGTAGGCATCGCGAAAATCCTGACCTTCGGTGGTGCACCCCGGGGTGCTGTCTTTGGGATAGAAATAGATCACCACATGACGGCCACGGAGACCGGAGAGAGAAATGGTTTGATCGCCAGTGGCGGCACAACTGAAATCGGTCATGGGCTGGTCTAATTGCGGGGCACTCATGGGTTTAATTCCTTACGGTTTGGGGTGGATAAAGCTAAAACAGTGGAGCTGCCGCGTACCCTGAGGTTTCGGCAAACCCCCCGGTGGTCGATGGGTCCGTCATTAATTGACTGCCTGAGGGTAAAAAAGCACTAGCTACCTGTTATTTTGAGCCATCTAAATAGTTGTAACCTGTCAGGTCGGTCAGTACCATTAGCGGCTTTTTTTGCAATCGGAGATCACGGATGTTCCGTGGCAGTATCGTAGCACTGGTTACCCCCATGCGAGCAGATGGCTCGGTCGATTTCGATGGCCTGGGGCAGTTAGTTGATTTTCATTGCGAAGCGGGGACCGATGCCGTTGTGGTGGTCGGCACTACAGGTGAGTCCGCGACACTCGAGTTTGATGAGCATATTGAAGTAATTAGTCGGGTGACTGAAGCAGCAGCGGGGCGGTTGCCCGTCATCGGGGGCACCGGTGCCAATTCGACGGCCGAAGCGATTGCCCTGACACGCGCCGCCGCAGAGGCGGGGGTCGATGGCTGCCTGCTGGTGACACCCTACTACAACAAACCAACCCAGGAAGGACTCTACCGCCACTTTAAGGCGCTGGCCGAAGCGGTTGATATTCAGCAGATTTTATATAACGTACCGGGTCGAACGGCGGTCGATATGCAGGTTGAAACGGTTCAACGGCTGGCGGGTATCAGTAACATTGTGGCGCTTAAGGAAGCTTCGGGTGATCTTCAGCGTAGTCGTGAACTTGTCGACGTTTGTGGCAGTCAGATAGCCCTGTTCAGCGGAGACGATGATCTGGCCTGCGAACAGATGCTGATGGGGTTTTCCGGGGTGATTTCCGTGACCGCTAACGTCGCACCCCGACTCATGCACGAGATGGCAGCGGCGGCACTCGCCGGCGATGCTGATAAAGCAGCTGAAATGGATGACCAGCTGGCGGGATTACACCGCGATTTATTTCTGGAATCCAATCCGATTCCGGTGAAGTGGGCGGTAGCGAAAATGGGATTAATCCCGACGGGAATACGGCTGCCATTAACGCCCCTGTCGGAACAGTTCCACCGATCACTGAACGATTCGATGGTGCGGGCTGGAATCGACAGTTAATTGTCGAACAGGTCGATGCTGGACTTCTATCCGGGTCTGCGCACTGTGATGCTACTCAATACAACCTTCAGGAAAATTTGATGACCGGAATTAATCCCGTTTTGCGCTCCGCTGGACTCACGGCCACGTTTCTGCTGCTGCTGACCGGCTGCGCTAAAATCGAGTCATACGTCAGTGGTGATCCGGCTGAAAAAGAGTACCAGGCTGCAACCAAGTTGCCACCGCTGGAAATCCCCCCCGAAATGGTTCGTGGCAACGTGGCGGGTAGCGATGCGTTGCTGATCCCCGGCGTGGATGAAAATGACGGGGTTGTCTATTCCGCACGTAGAGGCGCCGTTAGCACCGGTCAGAAGCGTCAGCAGGAAGCGATTTCCTTTATCAATCGAGATGAAAGCGGCCTGACCACCCTGCGGATTAGTGGTGGCACCGCGACTGCCTGGAATGAGGTCCGGGGTGCAGTGGCCAAATTAGGCATAAAAGTTAACCACCTTAACCGTGAGCGAGGCACCTTTGAAATTGCCTATCCGCTGGTTGGTGAGCTGGAGCGTGGCCTAGTTGACCGTTTGGCTTTCTGGAACAACGACGACGTTCCGATGGTTGACGTCAAGCTGGTCATAGAAAACCTCGGTGAGCCAACGACACTGGTGCGTGCCTATGATGGTAACGAGCTGGATAACTCGTTAACCGCCACGGCAGCGCTTGAAAGTATTCACCGGCAGTTGAGCCCTGAAGTTGCCACCGCGGCATCAGCTCAGCCATCGACCACTACCCCGGTCAACACGGCCCGACAGTTCGTCGCTGAATCGTCGAGCAATGCCGTTACCGCGCCAGTCGTGGCGGAAGGTTTCCGCTACCGACTTGAGAAACATGCCGGTGGCAGCCGGTTGATCACCAGCCAGGACTTTCCTCGGACCTGGCGTGAGGTTGGCATGGCTATCGCCAATGAGTCTCTGGAAATTGAAGATCGTGACCGCTCACGGGGACTTTACTTTGTTGCCGATCAGGCAGCGGTAAAGCAGTCGGGCGGGATTCTTAAAAAGATGAAGTTCTGGGGCAGTGATGAACCTGAGATGATTACGCGTCTTATTGCCGTTCAGCCAATCGCCACTGGCGGAAATCAGGTGCTGATATTTGACGAGGACGAGAAACTCGACTCCAGCGTCGGCGCTGATGCCCTGTTAGGTCGACTACTTAACCGCCTGCGCTGACGGTGCGCTGCGCATCGCTGGGTAGTGGCAGCCGCGGTAACGCAACACTCGTTGATCACCAGGGTACTCGGTTGATGGTCGATTGCGGTTTTTCAGCAAAAGAGACGCGGCGTCGGCTGGCGTTGCGGAAAGTTGACCCGGCGAGTTTGTCGGCGCTGCTGGTGACCCATGAGCATAGCGACCATATTGGCGGGGTTGGGGTGGTAGCCCGCGATCTGGGGTTGCCGGTTTATCTCACCAGTGGAACGCTGCGAGCGGCTCACCAGCGGCTCGGGGATTTACCAGAAATCCATGAATTCAATGCCCACGAAAATTTCAGTATCGGAGCCATCGAAATTCGGCCATTCCCGGTTCCTCACGACGCCCGCGATCCCGCGCAATTTGTGTTTGATACTGGCGAGTCCTCTTTGGGTTTGTTGACCGACGCCGGACACGTCACTCGAAATATGCAGGAAGCGCTCAGCAAGGTCGATTATCTGATGCTGGAGTTTAATCATGACCGCGAGATGCTTGCGGAGGGTCCCTATCACGAATCCCTGAAATCTCGAGTCGGTGGCGATTACGGCCATCTCAATAATGACCAGTCTGCCCAGTTGCTTGCGGGTATGGACCATCAACGGCTGGCAGGCGTGGTGGCGATGCATTTAAGCGCCGAAAACAACCACCCGGACAAAGTTCGTGCTCAGTTGACCACTACTTTGGGGGCCAGTGGCGTAGAGCATTTTGTCGCTGATCAATCCACCGGGTTTGACTGGGTCAATTGTTAGAAAAAGTAATTATTTATCATTAGGTTTTGTTCAACTATTAATGTGATTTATAGGTGTTATATATGAGTTCTTCCACGACTGAGTCAGTGTCTCGCGGTTCCGAGTTATATCGGGGGAAAGCAAAAACGGTTTATCACTGCGATGATTCGAGCCGCCTCGTGTTGCATTTTCGTAACGATACTTCTGCCTTTGACGGCGGGAAAGTTGATCAGCTCAACCGCAAGGGCGAAGTCAATAATCGTATCAATGCCTTTGTGATGGAGAAGCTGGCTGCCGCAGGTGTGCCGACCCATTTTGACCGCCTGCTTTCGGCCGAAGAGAGCCTCGTCAAACGGCTTGATATGTTGCCGGTCGAGTGTGTCGTGCGCAATATTGCCGCCGGTAGTCTCTGCAAGCGGTTAGGGGTTGAAGAAGGGCTTGAACTGGAAACCCCGTTGTTTGAATTCTTCCTGAAGAATGACGAGCTCCACGACCCGATGATCAACGACCACCATATTCGTCTATTTGGTTGGGGCACTCAGGAACAGATCGACGAGATGCAACGACAGACGCTAGCAGTAAATGATGTGCTGAAGCCGATGTTTGCCGATATTGGAATATTGCTGGTTGACTACAAACTTGAATTTGGCATGTATGAAGGGAAGCTACTGTTAGGCGATGAGTTCACCCCCGACGGCTGCCGTCTGTGGGACGCTGAGACCCGTAAAAAGCTCGATAAAGACCGTTTTCGTCGGGACATGGGCGGTGTTGTGGAAGCCTACGAGGAGGTCGCTCGCCGCCTGGGTGTGCCCCTCGATTGAAACCCCAGCAGTCCGCCGCGACCATCCAGTTAGAGTTTCCCGGTGATTCAGCGTTTGCACCGTTTCGTCAAAACCAGCTAGTCCAGCAACTTCGTCAGCTGCTGCCCGGTGTCAATGGGCTAGAGGCCCGGTTCAGCTATTTTGCCGAGTTTAGTGGCTCACTGTCGGCGTCCGAGCGGCGGCGTCTACAGTTAATAGTCGATGGGTCAGCAGGGACTGAAGAGCCGCAAACAGACGGCTTGCTGGTGCTGCCGCGGGTCGGCAGTCAGTCGCCCTGGTCGAGCAAGGCGACGGAAATATTGCAACTCTGTGGGTTCGAAGGGTTGCTGCGCATCGAGCGTGGTGTTCGCGTTTCAGTAGCCGGGATCAGTGTTGAGCAACTAATGGCGTCTGCCAGCGCCAGCCATGCCTTTCCGCTCTATGACCGGATGACGGAGCAGCTGGTCGCTGGCGACTACCCGGTATCGTCGATTTTTACCCATGCCCAGCCAGCCCCATTTGAACGGGTCGGTGTCTCCACGGCAGGCCGAACGGCGTTAATCGAAGCCAATCAGCAGCTCGGGCTGGCGCTGTCCGACGATGAAATTGATTACCTGGTCGATTTTTATCAGCGCACTGGCCGCGATCCCTCGGATGCCGAATTGATGATGTTCGCGCAGATTAATTCGGAGCATTGCCGGCACAAAATATTCAACGCCAGCTGGACGCTTAACGGTGAAACTCAAGCCGATTCCCTGTTTGGGATGATTTGTAACACGCACAAGCTGCACCCTGAAGGCACACTGGTCGCCTATAGCGACAATAGCTCAGTCATCGAAGGTGCGCAGGGCAATGGTTTCGAACCCGAGGCGGGTCACCAGTACGCGGTGCAGCCAGTACTCAGCCACATCCTGATGAAGGTGGAAACCCATAATCACCCCACCGCAATTGCCCCCTTACCGGGAGCGGCCACCGGATCGGGCGGCGAGATTCGTGACGAGGGTGCTACCGGCCGCGGGTCTCGCCCGAAGGCGGGACTGGCTGGCTTTTCGGTGTCTAACCTGGAATTCCCGGGCGCTCGTCAGCCCTGGGAAGTTGAGTATGGGCGTCCGGATCGAATCGCCTCTGCGCTGGAGATTATGATCGCCGGCCCAGTTGGTGCAGCGGCGTTCAACAATGAGTTTGGCCGTCCCAATATCAGTGGTTACTTTCGCAGTTACGAACAACATGTTCAGGGCCAGGTGCGTGGATACCATAAGCCGATCATGGTCGCCGGTGGACTGGGCAGTATTCGCGATCAGCAGACCGAAAAACTAAGTGCCGATGCCGGCGCGTTAATTATTCAACTGGGTGGTCCGAGTATGCCAATTGGCGTAGGCGGCGGCGCGGCTTCGTCGCTGGCAACCGGTTCCAATGCGGTCGATCTGGATTTCAATTCGGTGCAGCGCCATAACCCGGAAATGCAGCGCCGCTGTCAGGAAGTGATTGACGCCTGCTGGCGTCAGGGCAGCAATAATCCGATTCGTAGCATTCACGATGTGGGAGCGGGTGGGCTCTCCAATGCGGTTCCTGAGCTGGTTAACGACGCCGGCATGGGCGGCCATCTGCAGTTGCGCAATATTCATAGCGCGGATCAGGGTATGTCACCCCTGCAGCTCTGGAGTAACGAGTCTCAGGAGCGTTACGTGATGCTGGTCGATGCCGATCGACTTGAAGCATTTAGCGAGCTCTGCCGCCGAGAACGTTGCCCCTTTGCGGTGCTGGGTGAGTTAACGGATGACCCGCACCTGCTGGTGGAAGATGAACATTTTGGCAACGCCATTGTCGACATGCCATTGCCGGTCCTACTCGGCAAGCCGCCGCGGCTACAGCGGACCGGCGTTACGGCCCAGCCCGCCCATCCCGGGCTCGATTTATCCGGCATCACCCTTGATGAGGCAGTGAACCGGGTGCTGGCGTTGCCAACCGTTGCCGATAAGGGATTTTTGATCACCATTGGCGACCGCTCAGTCGGTGGTCTGGTAGCGCGGGATCAGATGGTGGGCCCCTGGCAGGTTCCGGTCGCGGATGTCGCCGTCACCCACGCAGATTTTGAGCACTTTCACGGCGAAGCCATGGCCATGGGTGAACGTGCACCCGTGGCCTTGATTGACTCACCGGCCGCCGCCCGACTGGCAGTGACCGAGGCAGTAACCAACCTGCTTGCCGCCGATATCGATCAGCTGAGTGATATCAAGCTGTCCGCTAACTGGATGGCCGCCTGTGGTGATGAGCAGGAAGACGGGCAGTTGTATGCAGCCGTGCGCACGGTCGGGATGGAATTCTGTCCAGCACTGGGCCTGAGTATCCCGGTGGGGAAAGATTCGTTATCCATGCGGACCGGATGGCAGGAAGCTGGCGAATCAAAAACGGTGACCTCACCGGTATCCCTGATCATTAGCGGTTTCGCACCGGTGACCGACGTCCGCAAAACCTTGACGCCGTGGTTGACCAGCGACTTAGATACAACCTTGTTGCTGGTGGATTTATCGGCCGGTCGTAATCGTCTGGGGGGCTCAGCCCTTGCTCAGGTTTATAACCAGCTTGGCGATGAATCGGCTGACTGCGATGATCCGGAACAGCTAAAGCGGTTTGCGGGCTTCATTATAGAAGCCCGACGCGAAGGGCTGTTGCAGGCTTACCATGACCGGTCTGACGGCGGTCTACTGATTGCCCTGGCGGAGATGGCGTTTGCCAGTCGTCAGGGGCTGGATATCGATATCAAACCCTTGACCCGCGATGGCTCCGCAGAGCCCCTGCTGGCGCTGCTGTTTAGCGAAGAACCCGGCGCAGTGATTCAGGTCGCCGATAACGATATTGACCGAATGAATGAACTGGCTGCTCGTTGGCACCTCACAGAAACGGTCACGCCTATTGGAAGGGTGAGCGACACCTTAGGCTTCACCATCCGTCGAGGTCCGGTGCCCGTTATTGAGCGACCGCTGACCGACCTGCTGCAGCGCTGGTCGTCTACCAGCCATGAAATTCGTAAGCTCAGAGACAATCCCCGTTCTGCCAATGCTGAATACAATCAGCTAGCCGATGTGACCGATCCAGGGCTGACCCCCGAGCTGACTTTTAAACTTGAACCCGCTGCGGAGAATGTCGGCGGTGGTCCTGCGGTAGCCATTGTCAGAGAGCAGGGGGTCAATGGCCACCGCGAGATGGCGGCGGCATTCCACGCAGCCGGATTTACCGCCGTTGATGTGCACATGAGTGACATCATCGCGGGTCGGGCCGATTTGCAGGAATTTACCGGGCTGGTGGCCTGTGGCGGATTTTCGTTTGGTGATGTGCTGGGTGCCGGGCGTGGATGGGCCAATACCATCTTGCATAACGCCCAGGCGCGGGAAGCGTTTGCTGCCTTTTTTGCTCGACCCGATACCTTTGCGCTGGGCGTTTGCAACGGTTGTCAGATGATGGCCCAACTGCGAGAGCTAATTCCGGGAGCCGAATCCTGGCCCAGTTTTGTCACCAACGTCAGTGAGCAGTTTGAGGCGCGTCTCTCCATGGTGAGAGTAGAACAGAGCGCGTCAATTTTTCTTACCGGCATGGCAGGCTCGCATCTGCCCGTGGTGGTCTCTCACGGTGAAGGCCGCGTGGCGGTCAGCGATGACGTCGCCGAAGGGCTGGCAGTGCAGCACCAGGTTGCCCTGAGTTATGTCGACAATTATGGTCAGGTAACGGAGAGTTATCCGGCTAATCCGAATGGATCGAGTACTGGAATCACCGGGCTGACCACAGAAGATGGCCGATTTACCATCATGATGCCGCATCCCGAGCGGGTCTACCGGGGCAGTCAGTTTTCCTGGAAGCCGAACGACTGGGGTGATCACAGTCCGTGGATGACCATGTTTCGTAATGCCTACCGATGGTGTAAAAAGTAGTCGGTTTTTAGAAAAGGTCTTAAGAAAAAGAACTTAACGAATAATTTAAGAGGGGAGAGGGGTATGAATAAGCAGGATTTTGTCGGCACCTGGGCATTGCAGAGCTGGGACACGGTCGCACCGGGCGGGGAAACCATCCAGCCTTACGGTGATGCCCCGCACGGTTACATCATCTACTCGGAGGCGGGGGTAATGTCTGCCCAAATCCAGGGGAACGGCGGTGAAGGCGTTACCGGAGACGGGTTGTTACTTGCATACGGTGGACCCTTCTCGGTTGAAGGTGACACCGTCATTCACCACGTTGAACTGGCTAACTGGCAGCCGATTGTGGGTAGCGACCAACGCCGCAATGCAAAATTCTCCGGCGACCAGCTGGTGCTCTCCGCGTCGGCCAACGATGGCGATCACAGCATCACCTGGAAACGCGTATAGCATTTGGCAAATATACCAGTGGTATCGGTTATTACGGGTTGCTGCATTTTTACCCAGCCGGCCTGTTGAACCGGAATGTCCATCGTTTATGGCCGATGGATTGCTCGCCGACATGCAATTCATGCAATTAGAGGATCAGGAAAGATGACTAATCAAATCTCCGGAGTGTTATTACTCGCTGGCGTGTTAATGAGTGCACCGGCGGCGGCTGACTGGCTGGGCAGCATTGCGAAAAGTGTGGCAGAAAAAGTCGGCAAAAATGTGGCGAGTGAAACCGCTAAAGAGGTTGCTCATCAGCAGGGAGTTACTGAAATGGATGCGGTGATCGACCAGGCTGTTCACGGCGAGCAGGCGGCACAGCCAGGTTACGGGCCAGGCCAGGTCAATTATCAGCAGGTTCAGCAACTACCGACGGCAGAAGAAATTAAACTGTTGAATAACGCTAGCCAGAGCCACCCGATGGGTGGGGCAGCGGCGGCGCTGTCGGCCATTGGGGTTACAAAAGGCGTCGCCAGCCAGGCGGCGGCTCAGCCTCAGGCAGCGACATTCAATCTCCAGGCACTATTTCCTAACGGAATGGTCGGCGATTACGATCAAAATGGACAAATTACCGTGGAAGAAAGCACGGCTCTGCAACAGATGCTGACGAGTCAGGCCGCTGCCGGTCAGCCTGCAACCGCCCAGCCTGCGCCAGCGGCCAATGGCGTGGCTGCCGGAGTGGTTACCGGCGTCATGGGCAGCCTGTTCGGGCGCAAATAGTGCTCAGCAAGTCGGTTAGACAGCGGGCGAAGAAAACGCCTCTTTTACTCAGCTAAACGACTGCCGATTCAGCGACCTTAATCGCGTCTTCAATCCGCTCCATGTCGTTATAAAAATGGGCGGAGAAGCGCACGCCACCGCCGCGACAGGCGCAAATGATCTGCTGATCCATCAGGTGTTGGTGGAGTTTCGTGGCTTCGATAGCTTGATGGCTGAAGGTGACAATGCCCGACCGACGGGCAGGGGAGGGATCGCTGATTAATTTCAGCGCGGTTGATTTCCCAATCCGCTCAGCCATGAACTCGCTGCGCGCCAGTATTGCCTGACTCACCTGCTCCATGCCTACCTCCTGCAGCAGGGACAGGCTGGCTTCAAGCACATGAGTACCGAGCATATTCGGGCTACCGCATTCAAATCGTTTGGCGGTGTCGGCCGGGTGCCAGGATGGGGCATCGAAATTGCTGCTTTCGCGCGTCATGTGCCAGCCATATTGATAGAGCCGCAGCTGCTCACGAATAGCCGGATTCACCCAGAGTAAGGCCAGTCCTTCCGCACCGAGCATCCACTTGTGACCATCGGCCATAACAAAATCAGCCTGACATTCGTTGAGGTCAAACGGCAGGG
>Ga0070726_10001734_pt1 | contig 21176 bp, 24 predicted proteins | sample tdAd471_FD_67275 | JGI IMG/M metagenome (GOLD analysis project Ga0070726, IMG submission 67275) | Marine sediment microbial communities from the Atlantic coast under amendment with organic carbon and nitrate - tdAd47.1 | ecosystem: Environmental > Aquatic > Marine > Coastal > Sediment | place... | reverse complement strand
CCGTTCTCGGGGGACTCTCCAGCCAGGTTTATCTCACGGTGGACCGGGAGCTCGGCTTTGTCCTGCTGCGCTGGGCCGCCGCCCTGACGCTGGTCTATATCGGTCTGTCCGTCGCTGGCATCGCACCGCAACTGGCGGGGCTGGATCGTCTGGGCGGCCGTATCATGGCCCTCGCACACGGTCCGGCCGGTCGCCGTGTCCAGGCTGCAGGGCCGGTTTTCGCCGGCATGGTCTGGGGCTTCCTGCCGTGCGGCATGGTCTATGCGGCCCTGTTCTACGCGATGCTGTCCGCTGACCCGGTCTCCGGTGCGGCCATCATGGCCGGCTTCGGCGCTGGAACACTGCCTGCGGTCCTTCTGACAGCCCTGGGGGCAAGCCACGTGCTCGCGCTCGCGAAACGGCGCGGCATGCGCTGGATCGTCGGGAGCGGGATCATTCTCGTTGGCATCCTGTCCGCCGCCTTGCCCTGGCGAACGATCGCAGCCCTGTGCGGTTTACCGGTCGAATGATTCCCAGCGTTCATGAGGCGCACAGAATGCGCACGCGCTTGTGATGGGTGAGGGGGAGGACGGGCGACGGAATCTGCCCTAGATTGCCCGCCAGGCTCGCTATCGGTATCTGCATGATTGCTCTATTCCTGTCGCTGTTCCTGGTTGGGATCGAAGACGACCCCGTTGCCGAGGAGGACGCGCGCGTCCTGGGGGAGGTGACCCGTCATGCCTCGGCCCTGATCGGCGAACGGGCCGATAGTCTCCATGGTGTCCAGTTCACGTCGCGTCGGGGACGGCTTTGCCAGGTTCGGGCCTTCTTCCGGGACGGATCCAGTCAGGCTGCCAGCTATTGTGGCAGTCGCGAATTCCCGGCGCACAACCTTGATGTCGGTACAGCCATGCTGGATGAGGACGAGGCACCGGTTGCGGTGTCCGCCTGTTTCACCCGTCGCGGGCGGATTGCCGCGGTCCGGATGACTGCCGCGAACGAGCGTACCTCGCAAGCCCGCCATGATGATTGCGCCACGGGGTTCCGGACCGTTTCATGCGCGCCGGGATGGGCGGTGCAGGGTCTGCATCTGTATTTCGACGGGCCCGCTGGCGGCATGTCGCACCGTAGCCTCGTCGGCCTGCGTCCGCTTTGCATGCAGCTCAGCTAACCCCTGTGCCAGACGCCATGTCTCATACGCAATGATTTGCTCCGTCGTCAGCGCGTCTCCATATTTTCGCGGTGGAGATAGCCTGTGCCGAGAGCAAGCCAGTTCAAGCCCCATCTGTCGGTAGACCCGGTCTTTGAAGGCCGGGCGCTGTGCATCACGGCGAGCGGGGAACAATCCGGTGTGCAAGAGGTTATCCTCAAGCAGAAGCTTACACGATTCCTGCTGGAGCGCGGTTGTCCAGCCTTGCTGTGCGACTTGCGCGATGCCCGGTATCGATCCCTGAATGGTGTCGAGGAACGCCTGGCATCATTGGCGGCCTCCTTCCCGCCCGGACGGGTTGCGATCTGGCATCAGAATGAAGACGGGGCTGCGCTGGCCGTGATCGTCCAGGGATTTTCCAGGGCGGGGCATGACACGCGCGCTGTCACGCCCCTGGAAGCCGCCCAACGCCATCTTTGCCCGCCTGATACCGATCCGGATACGGTCTACGTCTGAGCGGCGTGTGAATGAACGAATTCCCTGTCTTGTGGAACGGTCCCGGAGCTGAGAAGCTTTGGCGATACTCTTGGGGAGTCCGAACAATGCGTAATTTCCTGACTGCTCTGTGCGCCATGGGTGCACTCTCTGCCAGCGCCGCGGCTGACACGGATTGGGCCATCGTCATTCACGGCGGCGCCGGTGTGATCGAACGGGGCAATATGACCCCGGAGACCGAAGCCGCGTATCGCGAAGCCATGCATGCCGCCCTGGAACGCGGCTCCGACGTGCTCGAAGAGGGCGGTTCGGCGCTGGACGCCATCGAGGCGGCCATCCGGGGCCTGGAGGATGATCCGCTCTTCAATGCCGGTCGCGGTGCGGTGTTTACCGCCGCGGGACGCAATGAGCTCGACAGTTCCATCATGGATGGTTCCGACCTGAACGCGGGTGCCGTGGCCGGTGTGACTGACGTCCGTCACCCGATCAGCCTCGCCCGGGCCGTCATGGAGCGCTCCCGTCATGTGATGCTTCAGGGTGAGGGCGCCGAGACCTTCGCTCGCGAGAACGGGCTTGAAATGGTGGAGCCTGGCTGGTTCTTCACCGAGCGCCGGTGGGCGTCGATGGAGCGCGCCGTCGGTGCGCTCGGCCTGCCGGTCCCGGAGCGTCCGGAAGGTGCTCCCGAGCCGGAGGAAGTCGATCACGGCATGCTGCTGCGCGACGAACTGGAGCACCGTTTCGGCACGGTCGGCGTGGTCGCGCTCGACCGTGACGGCAATATTGCTGCGGGCACGTCCACCGGGGGCACGACCGCGAAGCGGTGGGGCCGGGTTGGCGACAGTCCGATTCTGGGCGCGGGCACCTATGCGAACAACAATTCCTGCGGTGTCTCGGCCACGGGTACCGGCGAGTATTTCATCCGCCTGACCGTTGCCAGTCGCATCTGCGCCCTGGTCGAGTTCGAGGGCCTGTCCCTGCAGGACGCCGCCGACCAGGTGATCCAGGATGAGCTGACGTCCATGGGCGGCGATGGTGGCATCGTCGCGCTGACCCCGCAGGGGGATATCGCCTGGAGCTTCAACACGCCGGGCATGTATCGTGCGCGCCTGTCCGCGGGTGGCGAGCTGGTGGTCGCGATTTACGGCGACGAGGAATAATCAGTTCAGCTTGGACCGGGCGCCGTCGCGGAAATAGGCGGCGTCCTTCTTCATCTGGCTGATGATGTGGTCATAGGCGGCCCGGATGCGGGCGCTCTTGCGGACGGTTTCATGGGCGACCACCCAGAGGTCCAGCGTCGACTGGAAAGCCGGGATGACCTGCTCCAGATCGCGACACTGATGCGCCAGCCGGTGTGATGTGACACCGATCCCGAACCCCGCTTCGATTCCCTTAACATGACTGGCCGGGCTGTTGGCCTTGAAGGCCACGCGTCCGGGAAGCACCGGCGCGCCTTCGATCGTGGCGGGCCAGCCGAAATAATCCCCCATGCTCCAGGCCACGCAGGCATGGTCGGCGAGATCGTCCGGCTTTTCCGGTCGGCCAAACGCGTCCAGATAGGCTTTCGAGGCATAGAGACCCGCCCCCACCGTGGCACCCCGGCGACCGACGAGGCTCTGCTGCGTGCCCGGACCGTTCCAGCGCAGGGCGATGTCCGCTTCGCGATCCGCCAGGTTCGCGGGATGATTCTTGATCACGATCTCGATGCCGATCCCGGGGTTCTCCAGCTGGAAGGAGGCGAGGGCACCGGGCAGCCAGTCAGCCCCCAGACCTTCCGACGCCGAAATAACGACGAGTCCGGACAAGCTCTGGTCCTGGGCGATGGCGGCACGGTTGATGGCCGATGCCTCTTCGCGCATGCGCTTGGCGTGGCTGACAATCTTGCGACCCAGCGGTGTCAGGTTGGATTGGCCGTTCTCGCGCTCGAAGAGGGGTTCGCCGAGCCTTTGCTCGAGCGCCTGCATGCGGCGGGTCACGGTGGGTTGGCTGACGCCGAGCTCCTGAGCTGCGGCGGTCAGGCTGCCTGCCTCGGCAACGGTGAGGCAAACCAGATAGTCAGACCAGTCATCCATACGAATATGTATATTGCTAATGACAAATTGGTCAATGGTATGCAAGTAACTTCGTTCTATATGTAAACAGCGTTCACTAGTTTAGTTCGGAGATCCTCCTCATGATCCGCACCGCCCTTATCGCCACCGCTGCCGTTGCCACGGTTGCCGCATCTGTCTTCCTCTACCCGGCGTCCGGTTCTGCCGAAGCGCAAGCCTGTGACACGGCTCCGCAATTCGCCGCACACCGCACCGCCAACACCACGATCCGCGCCCAGTACAACGCCGTGTCCCGCGGCGAGTGGCTGCAGGCGATCCACTTCGGCAATGAAGTGGCCGACTCCGGTGCTTCCTCCAGCCAGAAAGTGGCGGCTCTGACCAATCTCTGCTTCGCCTACGCCGCCACGGGCGAATACGACAATGCTGTCCAGTCCTGCGACGCCGCGCTTGAGCGCCGCGACACGGCCTGGCGCGCTCTGAACAATCGCGGTGCCGCCAACTGGCTGGCGGGCAACCGCGCGGCTGCCGTGGCGGACTTCCACGCCGCTGCCGCCATCGAAGACGGTGAAGACGAGGTCGTCGCCAACCTCGCTCTTGCCCAGTGCAGCTAATCCAACCAGCTGCCCTCGATGAAGACCGGAGCTCCTCCCCGCTCCGGTCTTTTTTTGTCCGCAATCCGGCGCGGAATGTGATTGCTCTGACGGCGCGAAAAGCGCTACTCCTGCGGAATGACACAGGATATCGAGCGTATCGCGCCTGAAACTCTGCTCGCCGGCTACCGGCGATTCCAGGCGGACCGTTTCCCCGCCCAGCAAAAACTCTATCGCGAACTCAATGAAGGCCAGAAACCGCACACGCTGGTGATCGCCTGTTCGGACAGCCGCGTCGATCCAGCCGCCATTTTCGATTGTTCGCCCGGAGAGCTGTTCGTCGTTCGCAATGTCGCCAATCTCACGCCGGACTACGCGCCCGGCGGGGTGCATGGCGTCTCGGCGGCCCTCGAATTCGCCGTCAAAGTCCTCAAGGTGAAAGGCGTCGTGGTTCTCGGGCACCGACAGTGCGGCGGCGTGGCGGCCTGCGCGCACGGGCTCGACAAGCTGGATAGCGAGTTCCTCGGTCCCTGGCTGGAAGTCATGGAGACCGCGCGTGCGGATGCGATCAGCGAGGTCGGTGTGGAAGATGCCGAGGCGCTGGCGCAATCCCTGGAGCTGCATTCCGTCCGTCACTCCGTCAACCGGCTGCGGCAATTCCCCTTCGTCCAGCGTGCCATCGATGCGCAGGGGCTTGAATTGCACGGTGCCCGCTTCGGTATCGCATCCGGTGAGCTTGAATGGTTGAGTCCGGATGGTCATTTCATTCTGGTCCCGCCTGAGGCATGAACTTGCCTTGGAACGGCGCGAACGTTAGCCAGAACGTCCAATCCCGAAAAAGGTGCCCGACATGAAACTCGCATCCCTCAAAAACGGTTCCCGAGACGGCCAGCTGGTCGTGGTCTCCAAGGACATTGCCTGGTACGCCGATGCCTCCCGCATCGCGCCGACCATGCAGGCGGCCCTGGATGACTGGGAGCGATGCGAGCCGGAGCTGCGCAGTCTCTACGAGGAGCTCAATCGCGAAACGATTCCGCGCGAGCGCTTCCACGAACATGATGCTCTGTCGCCGCTGCCGCGTGCTTTCCAGTGGGCTGATGGTTCGGCTTACGTGAATCACGTCGAACTGGTCCGCAAGGCCCGCAATGCCGAGATGCCGGCGACGTTCTGGACGGATCCGCTGATGTACCAGGGCGGCTCCGACGCCTTCCTTGCGCCGCGCGATGACATTCCGCTGGGCGACGAGGCCTGGGGCTGCGACATGGAAGGCGAAGTCGCCGTCATCACGGGTGACGCGCCGGCCGGCTGCTCTGTGGAGGAGGCTGCCCGGTCGATCCGCCTGGTCATGCTGGTCAATGATGTCTCCCTGCGGGGCCTGATCCCGGCTGAACTGGCCAAGGGTTTCGGCTTCTTCCAGTCCAAGCCGCCGAGTGCTTTTTCGCCGGTCGCCGTGACCCCGGACGAGCTCGGTGATGCCTGGGCCGACGGCAAGGTCCATCTGCCGCTTCTGGTCCACTACAATAACGAGCCCTTCGGCAAGGCGGATTGCGGCGTCGACATGACGTTCAACTTCCCGCAGCTGGTAGCCCATCTCGCCAAGACGCGTCCGGTCACCGCCGGCACGATCGTCGGCTCCGGTACGATTTCCAACAAGCTGGATGATGGACCGGGCAAGCCGATCTCCGAGGGCGGCGTCGGCTATTCCTGTATCGCCGAGATCCGCATGATCGAGACCATCAATGATGGCAAGCCGTCCACCGCCTTCATGAAGTTCGGCGATACGGTCAAGATCCAGATGAAGGACAAGCAGGGCCACTCCATCTTCGGTGCGATTGAGCAGACCGTGGTGAAGTACGAGCACTAGCTGACCCGACAGGCCGCGACTGACGCTGATTTTCAGTGAGGTCGCGGCGCTGCGCGTCTCCTAGTTCACCAGCCCCGGATCTGTCCGCAGCGGATAGCGGCGTCCGTCGAAATCCTCGAAGGTTTCGGAGATTTCCGGATGCCCGACCGGGCCGTTTTCGGCGTCGGGCAGAAGGTTCTGCTCGGAGACATAGGCGCCGTAATAGCTTTCCTCATTCTCCGCGAGCAGGTGGTAGAAGGGCTGGTTCTTGGCCGGGCGGATGTCCTCGGGAATGGACTCATACCATTCCTCGCTATTGGCAAATTCCGGATCAACATCGACCACCACGCCCCGGAACGGGAAGAGTCGATGGCGAACCACATCGCCGAGAGTGAAACGGGCCTGACGAATATCCATGGGTCCGGAGACTACACCTGTGACGTTAAATTTGCGTGGTCGAAGCGCAGGATCAATGCATCTGCGCGGGCATCTGCAATCGTGGCGTCATGCATCTTCCCTCTTTCATGTGAGGCGAGTATCCTGAGATTCAAGACCATTTTTTGGCCGGGCACAGGCGCGCCGCAGTCACTGCAGGCCGCGCCGGACCGGCGAGGATATCATCATGGCGGAGCCATCGCCCGGAGAGTCCGGGTCGCGGTCCGCCGGACGCAAGCGCAGGCGGCGCAAGCCATCGGCACCGGTGTACGGCGCGATCGACCTCGGCACGAATAATTGCCGCATGCTTCTGGCCCAGAAATCGGGGGCCAGCTTTCAGGTCGTGGACGCGTTCTCGCGTGTCGTGCGGCTCGGGGAGGGGCTTGCGAGCCAGGGCCAGCTGTCCCAGGGCGCGATGGATCGCGCCGTGGAAGCGCTGAAAGTCTGCGCCGAGAAAATCGCCCGCCAGAATGTCGTCAAGCATCGTTCGATCGCGACCCAGGCCTGCCGCCTGGCGGAGAATGGCGACGCCTTCCTCGAACGGGTTCACCGGGAAACCGGCCTGAAGTTCGACTGCATCACCGCCGAGGAAGAGGCGCGACTGGCCGTGCATGGCTGTGTCGACCTGCTCGATCCGGAAAAGGATGCGGCTCTGGTCATCGATATCGGCGGCGGGTCAACGGAATTGAGCTGGGTCGACCTTGCCGAATGGCGTCGCCGGGGCGGGCCGGAAAGTGGCGGGCGTCCGCCGATGCGCTCCTGGTCCTCGGCGCCAATCGGTGTAGTGACCCTGTCCGAGCGTTTCCCGGAGCGTCCTGACGATCGCGCTGCCTGGTATGAGGAAATGAAGGCCTATGCGCGCAAACTCCTGAAGACGCCGCGGGGCGCACGCTCCATGCGGGACGTCTTTGAAGAAGGACGGGGGCATCTGGTCGGAACCTCGGGTACGGTGACGTCCATGGCCGGCGTCCATCTGCGCCTGCCGCGCTATGAGCGATCGAAGGTCGACGGGCTGTGGATGTCAGTCCAAGACTCGCTCGACGCCTGCGAGCGTCTGCGCAATCTCGACATCGCCGGACGGGCGCAGGAGCCTGTGATCGGCAGCGACCGGGCCGAACTCGTGCTGGCCGGTTGCGCGATTTACGAGGCCGTCGCGGAAAAATGGCCGGCGGAACGTCTGCGGGTCGGGGATCGCGGTTTGCGCGAGGGCCTGTTGCTCAATCTCATGCGCAAGCCTAAACGTCGTCGCAAGGGGCGCCGGACGCCGGCGGCCGAAACCAGCGGGAATGAAGCGTGAGCGATAACGAGGACGACAAGGACGAGGGCAGCGGCGAGAAGCGTCGCCGACGACGTTCTGGCCCGGTCACCAAGGGCGGTGACGCCCGGGCTGCGAAGCAGTTCCGCACGCGCGTGAAGACGGCGCGGGGCCGCAAGCTGTCCTCGACGCGCTGGCTCGATCGCCAGCTCAACGATCCCTATGTGAAGAAGGCGCAGATGGAGGGCTATCGCTCCCGCGCCGCCTACAAGCTGATCGAGCTCGACGAGCGGTTCAAATTCATGCGTCCCGGGCAGCGCGTCGTTGATCTCGGATCAGCGCCGGGCGGCTGGGTTCAGGTGGCTCTGAACAAGGGCGCCACGGAAGTTGTCGGCATCGACCTCCTGGAAATCGACCCGATCGAGGGCGCGACACTGTTCCAGAAGGACTTCACCGAGGATGACGCGCCGGACATGGTGAAATCCGCCATGGGTGGGCCTGCAGACCTGGTGATCTCGGACCTCGCGCCCTGGACGACCGGGCACAAGAACACCGATCACCTGCGGATCGTGGCGCTGGTGGAGATGGCGGCGGAGTTCGCTTTCGATACGCTCAAGCCGGGCGGAACCTTTGTCGCGAAGGTTTTCCAGGGCGGCACGTCCAGCGAGCTGCTGGAGCAGATGAAGGGCCGGTTCGAGAAAGTCCGCCATTTCAAGCCCGGCGCTTCGCGTTCGGAAAGTCCGGAGACCTTCCTCGTGGCGCAGGGTTTCAAGGGCTAGGCAGCGCCAAATCCTCCAGGCGCGCGAGCGCTGGAGTTGGGGACGAGAGCGCAGGAGGATCGAGCCGACCATAGAAAGCGCTTTTGAAAACTAAGCGGGTCTTGTCGACCCTCCTGCGCGCCGCTTTGAGGCGCTTATATATCCGGGACCTTACGACTGTGCTGTGAGCCGATGAGGTGTGCGGTTACCATTTAGCCGCATCGCTCCTCACCGGATTCCGGATCTGCCCTGGTCAGGAAGCGCTCCGTCGGCGGGGTGTCAGCCCGCCACGCCTCCTGGCCACACGACGCCGTTTCCGCAAACCCCACGGTCGAGCCTGCCTCGAGTGAAAACGACCCGTGCAGTCTGATCGTGAAGTCCCGGAGGGGGACAGGGCGCGGGCTATCCCCGCGCTCCGCCTGCCTCTTCATGCGAGCGCTGCAAGGCGGTCGGGATGCCGTTGGCGCCCATATCATCCCAGATGCGCACGATGATGCCGTGGCTGGCGCGATCATGGGCCTCGATGAGGACAGCGCTGCCGCCGGCCTCGGCCCGGAAGCGGTTGACCGCAGAGATCACCCGGTCGACATCGGTCCGCACCCCGTTCACGAAGATCGCATTGCTCGCGTCGATCTGCACGACAATGGGCGGCGGGCAGTCTGCACAGGGCGGTGTCGGCGTATCGGGCGGTGGCGTCAGATTGATGCCTTCCTCGTTCAGGAAGGTCGCGGTGACGATAAAGAAAATCAGAAGGATAAAGACGATGTCGAGCATCGGCGTCATGTTGACTTCTGCCGTTTCCTCCCGGGTCGCACGGCGTTTACGCATGGCAATTCCCCACGATTGCTAACGGGGAGATGACAGCCTGAGAGCGTGGCCGGAGTTTGCGCTGAATGGGGCTCTATTGGGGCGATTTGTCTCGCACCCGCACATCGCCGATTGACCTTCCGCGCTCGTCTGATATAGCGGCCCCGCAAGAGAGAAGGAGGTCTCCTATGGAGATTCGTGAAGGTCTGACCTTCGACGACGTGCTCTTGCAGCCCGGCCCGTCCGAAGTTCTTCCTGCTACTGCCAATGTGTCCAGCCGCATCGCGAAAGATGTCGGTCTGAACATCCCCATGCTCGCCGCCGCGATGGACACCGTGTCCGAGGCGCATATGGCGATTGCCATGGCCCAGGCGGGCGGGATGGCGGTGATCCACCGCAATCTCACCATCGCCGAGCAGGCCGAGGAAGTCCGGCGCGTGAAGCGCTATGAGAGCGGCATGGTGGTGAACCCGGTGACGATTGCACCGGATGCGACGCTGGCGGATCTCAAGGCCCTGATGGCGGAAAACCGGATTTCCGGTATCCCGGTCGTCGAAGGCGCCACGAATTCCAAGCCGGGCAAGCTGGTCGGTATCATTACCAATCGCGATGTCCGCTTCGCTGACGATCCGAATGAGAAGGTCGGCAATCTGATGACCCGCGACGTCGTCACGGTTCAGGAGGGCGCGTCCCAGGACGAAGCCCGCGCCAAGCTTCACAAGCACCGCATCGAGCGCGTGCTGGTCGTCGACGACAAGGAGCGCTGTATCGGCCTCATCACCGTCAAGGACATGGAGAAGGCCCAGCAATTCCCGACAGCGGCGAAGGACAGCCAGGGGCGTCTGCGCTGTGCGGCGGCCACCACGGTTGGCGACAGCGGTTTCGAGCGCGCCGAAGCGCTGATCGACGCCGGTGTCGACGTGGTCGTGATCGATACCGCGCACGGTCAGTCTGCCTCCGTTCTGGACCAGGTTCGCCGGGTGAAGAAGGCTCACGCCCACGCGCGCATCGTGGCCGGCAATATCGCGACCTATGACGGCGCCAAGGCGCTGATCGATGCGGGTGCGGATTGTGTGAAAGTCGGTATCGGTCCGGGCTCGATCTGCACCACGCGGATCGTCGCCGGGGTCGGTGTGCCGCAGCTGACCGCTATTATGGAAGCGCGCCGGGCCGCCGAAGGTTCGGATGCGTACATTATTGCCGATGGCGGGATCAAATTCTCCGGCGACATGGCCAAGGCCATCGCGGCCGGAGCCCACGCCGTCATGATCGGTTCGCTTCTGGCGGGCACGGAAGAAGCGCCGGGCGAGGTCTTCCTCTACCAGGGCCGCTCCTACAAGGCCTATCGCGGCATGGGCTCGCTGGGCGCCATGGCGGCGGGGTCAGCGGACCGCTATTTCCAGAAGGACACCGAGCGCATGAAGCTGGTGCCGGAGGGGATTGAAGGTCAGGTGCCCTATAAAGGGCCCGTTGGGCCGATCCTGCACCAGATGGTCGGCGGCCTGCGTGCGGCCATGGGCTATACCGGTTCTGCGACCATTCCGGACCTGCATGAGCGGGCGCAATTCGTCCGGATCACCAATGCCGGCCTGCGCGAGAGTCATGTCCACGACGTGAAGATCACCCGCGAAGCGCCGAATTATCCGACCACGAGCTGACCGGCTCGCTTTCCCGTATAGCCTCCAGACAGAAATGTGTCTGGGGGCGGTCGGGCTGATCGCCTAGCGTCAGCGCCGCTCAAAACCAAAAAGGGGAGTGTTCCGATGAATCTCGATCTAGTCTTTCCGGTCTTTGCCCAGATAGCCCTCTCGCTCGTCCTGTTGATGGCGACGGGTCTGGCGCGCTTTTTCTCCATCCAGGGCGGCAAGGTGAAGCCCGCAGACATCGTCCTCGGGCAGCGCAACTGGCCGAAAACCGTCCAGCAGCTGGGCAATGCCGCCAATAATCAATGGGAAACGCCGACGCTCTTTTACGCCGGTGTCGCCTTCGCGCTGATCCTGCAGGCCCAATCGGAGCTTCTGGTGACGCTGGCGTGGATCTGGGTCGGGCTGCGCGTGCTGCACGCCGCGATCTATGTCGCCGTGAACCATCTTCTCTTCCGCTTCCTGAGCTTTGTCGCCTCCGTCTTTGTGCTGACCGGTTTCTGGCTCGTACTCTTCCTCGAGGTGACCGCCTGATGATGGCCGAGCAGCCCCCGATCGATACCGGCAAGGATATTCTTTTCTTGCTGACCGGCAGCTGGGTGAATGAGGAGACGGGCGAAGAGCGTCTCTGCCCGGATGCCTGTCTGGTCGAGGGCGCGCTCCTGCTGAATCCGCACTGGGCGGACGCCGTGACGATCGTCCGCGTCGACTATCCGCGCCCGCGTCCGGAAATCATCGCCGTCCTGGACGAGGATAACCAGAATGCGCCGACGCTGATCCTCACGGAAGAGACCGAAGCGCATCAGCCCGTGGAGGCGGAAGTGAGGGGGCGCCGCATCATCACCGACCCCAAGGCCATCTGCCGCCAGCTGGCGGCCTGCTATGGCGGTTCCCGGCCGCGGTAATCGAATTTCCCCGTCTCTGATGGGCGGGACGAAAGGACACAAGACATGAGAGACGGCGGACGCATCGCGGCAGCGATCGAGATTCTGGAAACGCTGGAAACCCGGCATCAGCCCGTGAAGGACGCGGTGCGCGACTGGGGCAAGGCCCATCGCTTCGCCGGATCCGGGGATCGCGCCTGGATTGGCGGGCTCGTGCTCGACGCGCTGCGCCACAAGCGCTCCGTCGCCGAGGCGATGCAGTCGGACGCGGCCCGCGCGCTGGCGATCGGTACGGCCGGTCGGATCTGGGGCATCACGGCTGAGGAATTCGACACGCTGTTCGAGGGCGATGAGCATGCGCCCGAACCGCTGAGCGAGGCAGAGCGCGAGGGGCTGCTGCGCGATATCTCGGATGCCCCCATGGCGGTCCGCGGCGACTTCCCGGACTGGCTCGAGGAGAGTCTTGTCCGTGCCTTCGGCGAGGCCGCAGCAGAGGAGGGGCGACTCCTCTCATCGCGTGCACCGGTGGATCTCCGGGTGAATGAAGTAAAGGTAGAATTCGATAGAGCTTTCAAGGAAGTATCGTCGAAAATTAAATCGGTGCAGGAATCGGATCTGGTGCGCCAGGCCTTGCGTATTCCGCTCCGTGATCCGCGCGCCAAGTCCGCCGCAGCTGAGAGCATTCCGGCCTATGGCAAGGGCTGGGTCGAGGTACAGGATATCGGTTCCCAGCTGGCGGCCCTTGCGGCGGCCCCGAAGATGGGTGCCCAGATTCTTGATTACTGCGCCGGAGCGGGGGGCAAGACGCTGGCGCTCTCAGCCCTGTTGCACAATACCGGACAGGTCCATGCCTGGGATCTCGACTGGCGGCGACTGCGTGCCATCTGGCCGCGCCTCAAGCGCGCTGACACGCGAAACGTCCAGGTCCATGATGGTAAGGAAAACGAGGTGTTAGAGGGGTTTGTTGAGGCGATGGATGTCGTCTTCTGCGATGCGCCCTGCACCGGGACCGGGACCTGGCGACGCCGTCCGGACGCCAAGTGGCGGCTGAAACCGACGGCGCTGGAAACGCGCATGCGTGAGCAGGATACCGTGCTCGAAAAAGCCCAGCGCTATGTGAAGCCGGGCGGGCGCCTGGTCTATGTGACCTGTTCGGTCCTGCCCGAGGAAAACGGCGACCGTGTCCAGGCCTTCCTCGACAGCGGCGCCCCGTTCAAACCGGTCCCGGCGCTGGACGTCCTCAAGGCCTCCGGTGGTCTCGCGGACGGGGCCGAGGCGCGCCTCGAGGCCTGCCGCACCGATTTCGGTGCCCTGCAGCTCTCCCCGGGACGCACGGATACGGACGGATTCTACATCTGCGTTTTGGAACGCGATAAGTAGACGAGGGCGTCGGTCGGGCGAGCCGAGCAGTTGGTTTGCGTGTAAAATAAATTAGTCAGCGCCAGTCCCGGCCGAGGGCGTGTCCGAGCTTTTCCTTGGCGATGCCGAGCTGTCGACGCAGGCGCAGGGCCAGGCCGGGCGATACCGGTCGGGGGGCGTGCGCCAGGGTGGTGCGGGCGGCGTTACGGGCGTTGCCGTTCTGCCAGGCCTCCCGCCAGCGCGCGTGAACCTCGATTTCCTCCTGCAGATGCGGGGTGAGGCGCGCGCGCAGCGTCTGCGGATCGCCGAGCCCGTCGAACTGTGCTCGGGGGGTGACATTGCGCGCGGGCAGGCGGCCCTGCCATCCGGCGACCTCCCGGCAGGCGGCGAGGGCTGCGTCGGCGTGATCCGTCAGGAAGAAGCAGTAGGGCCCGGACCGCGCCTTCAGCCGGGTCTCGATCTGCGTGTAGTAGCGATAGTGCTGACCGGCATAGGTTTCGATGCCCATTTCGCCGCGCGCGATCTGCTGCGCGACGGCCATGGGCTGGGGGCGGGAGCGGAAGTGGAGGTATTCGGAGACCAGGCGGTCGACCGGGTCTCGCAGCCAGGCCATGGCGCCCGCTTCCGGCCAGAGATCAATCAGTTCCAGGGCCCGGTGTCCCGCGATCAGGCCGCAGCCCGCGGCTTCGACAAGGGTGCGGGCCGCATCGGTATCCCCGGCTTCCGTCAGCGCCAGCGCCCGCGATCCGACCTGGTCGGCATCGCGCGCTTCCGGCGAGACAAACCCGGCGCGCGAGCCGAGATTGTCCTCGAGATAGAGCCGCCAGGCCGTGCCGGCCGTCTTGGGGATGTGGATGGAAAGCAGCATGTCGGGCGCCGGATCTATTGTGCGGACAGTCTCTGCCAATCCGCCAGACGACGCCAGTACAGCCTGCACACTTACCCTAGCGTTCGAACTCCACCACGAAACTCACCGGTACCATGCGCTCGATACTGTCGAGTCCGGCGAGCGTCTGGAGTGTGTCGATCCCATCCATCAATTCCAGCGCAATGGCGTGAACGAGGACCGGTTCGGTGCTTTCCACGCGAACGCGGTCTTCGCCGAGGCGGGTGATGGCGACGTGCGTGGTCAGATCCAGGGGTACGCCGCGCAGGCTGAGGCTGAAGTCGAGTGGCGCAGTCCGGGCCTGCCCCACGGTCAGACCGTCCAGGCTGTCCATGTCGAAGGCGGCACTGATGACCGCGACGGGATGGGCGCCGGTCTCGAACAGGTGCTCGCGCATCCGCTCATTGCGGATGTCGATCCCGGTCGCGACCGTGTTCATGTCCAGCTCCAGCCGGATCGTGCCATAGGCGTCTGCCCAGCCGCTGATACCGGTCAGCGTGTGGGTTTCGCGAATATCGCGGTTCTTGACCGTATCGAACTGCAGCGAAGACGCATCGGAGTCGACCGTCCAGTCGCCGGGCAGCTCTATCGGCGCATCGGCCGTCGGAGCGGAGCAGGCGGTGAGGGCGGCAAGGGCGGCGAGGGCGGTCAGGCGCATGGAAAAGCTCCCCATTGGCATCAGCCCCGGAGAGTAGGGCATTGCCCGCGCATTTCCAGCGAGAAGACGCGCTAGTAGCCCAGCGCGTCCATCAGCTCGCCGAGACTGCTGCGGAAAGCGGCCTTCTGGGTGTCGGACATCTGGCTCTCGGCCGACGGTGCGGTCAGGCTGCCACCGAAGAAGGGCGCGCTGGTATTGCGGTTGCGCTCGATGAAGCCAACCTTGGCCTCATTGGCGGTAAGCGTGGAGAGCTCGGTCTGCTCGAGCGCGAACTTCATACGGTTTTCGTCGACCTGCATGCCGAGGAATTCGAGCAGTTTGGTGAAGCCGGCTTCGGCATCCTTCTTGAGGTCCTCATAGCGCAGGAGCAGCTTTTCGCCCGGATGTCGCTGCCAGGACAGTGTATGGCTGGCCCAGTCGCCGAGCGGCATGCTGCCTTCCTCGAAATTGCCCGGCTGGCCCGGGATATCATACTGCACTTTCAACATGGATTGCGGGTCGACCATCGACAGGACCGCATCGTCAATTGACCGGCCGTTATGGCGCGCCAGGCTGGGCACGATGTCGAACGGATTGCGGACGATGTGGATCACGCGGGCATCGCCCGGGAACAGCGGTGTGCCCTGCATCGTCGTGCGCGGCAGGTGGGTTTTCTGGATATTGCCCGCCATGCTGTCCGGCAGCTTGGTGACATAGTCGCCCCACAGGCCGGTCGAGGTCTCATGCGTGAAGGGCATGCCCATCACGGTGCGGAATGTCACGGCCCGCTCGACCATGCCGATCTTCATGTCCTGCATCAGGACTTCGGACGTGGCGCCGCTGAGATAGCTGGACAGGAAGAGACGGACCCAGGTGTTGCCGGACTTGGGAAAGGACGCGAGAAGAATAAGCTGTTTCATGAAGGCTTTAACAGAAATTGGACGATGCATGCGTGTAGCACGCCTCATCGCGGGGGTGAACGGGGCGACCTGTCAGAGGCTTTGAGCGCGGCCCGGCGCGCCCCGAATGCAGGCGGTATCGGGGTTGGGGCAGGAAAGATGAAGAACCGGGCTGGCCAAGCGGTCTGACTCGCGCTATCGGCTCGCCATGACGACCGAGACCCACGAAAAACTCCTCATCATCGACTTCGGCAGCCAGGTCACCCAGCTGATCGCCCGACGTGTCCGCGAGAGCGGCGTCTACTGCGAAGTCCATCCCTATAATCGCGCCGACAAGGCCTTTATCGACAGCTATGATCCGCGCGCGATCATCCTGTCCGGCTCGCCGCATTCGACCCATTGGGACAATTCCCCGCGGGCCGATGAAAGCGTTTTCACGCGGGGCCTGCCGATCCTGGGCATTTGTTACGGCGAGCAGACCATGTGCGCCCAGCTGGGCGGCGCGGTGGAAGCCTCCGACGAACGCGAGTTCGGCCGGGCGGACATCACGCTGACGGCTGACAGCCCGCTCTTCGAAGGCTTTGGTGGCGTCGGTCACGAGGAACGCGTCTGGATGAGCCATGGCGACCGGGTCTCGGCCCTGCCGGACGGCTTCTCCGTGATCGCGACCTCTGGCAATGCGCCCTACGCCGCGATTGCCGACGAGGCCCGCAAATTCTACGGCGTCCAGTTCCACCCGGAAGTGGTCCACACGCCGCGCGGCGCCATGCTGCTGAAGAATTTCACCCACACGATTGCCGGCTTCAAGGGCGATTGGTCCATGGCCAGCTTCAAGGATGAGGCGATCGCCAAGGTCCGCGAACAAGTTGGCGACAAGCGCGTCATCTGCGGCCTGAGCGGCGGTGTCGACAGCTCGGTCGTGGCGGTGCTGCTGCACGAAGCCATCGGCGACCAGCTGACCTGTGTCTTCGTGGATACCGGGTTGATGCGCCAGGGGGAGGCCGACCAGGTCGTCTCGCTCTTCAAGGAGCATTACAACATCCCGCTCATCCATGCGGACGAGGAAAAACTCTTCCTCGATGCGCTGGCAGGGGTCTCCGACCCGGAAGTGAAGCGCAAGACAATCGGCAAGCTTTTCATCGACGTGTTCGACGAGAAGGCGAAAGAGGCCGGCGGCGCGGACTTCCTCGCCCAGGGCACGCTCTATCCGGATGTCATCGAGAGCGTCAGCTTTGATGGCGGCCCGTCCGTGACGATCAAGTCGCACCACAATGTCGGTGGCCTTCCGGCGCGCATGAAAATGGACCTGGTCGAGCCGCTGCGCGAGCTCTTCAAGGACGAGGTCCGTGCGCTCGGTCGTGAACTCGGCCTGCCGGAAGCCTTTGTCGGCCGCCATCCCTTCCCGGGACCGGGCCTGGCCATCCGCATTCCCGGTGAGATCACCAAGGAAAAGGCGGACATCCTGCGCAAGGCGGACGCCATCTATATCGAGGAAATCCAGAAGGCCGGTCTCTACGACGAGATCTGGCAGGCCTTCGCAGTCCTGCTGCCGGTCCGCACGGTCGGTGTGATGGGGGATGAGCGCACCTATGACCACGTCCTCGCCCTGCGCGCCGTCACCTCCGTCGACGGCATGACAGCGGACTACTATCCGTTCGAACACGACTTCCTCTCCCGCACTGCCACGCGGATCATCAACGAAGTCCGCGGCGTCAACCGGGTCGTCTATGACGTGACGTCAAAGCCCCCGGGAACGATTGAGTGGGAATAAGCTTTCGAAAAAGCCGGCGCATCGCGTCGGCTTTTTTCTTGGGTGCAAACCCTCATCCTTCCCCTTGATGGGGAAGGTGGCTCGCGAAGCGAGACGGAAGGGGTGCGGCCCGCAGGGCCGTGAGACTTTTGACAGCGCCTTTGGCGCGCACCCACTCCCCCGCTCCGCGGGACCTCGCCCATCAAGGGCGAGGATGTCTGGGCTAGCGCGTGCGAAAGCTTCCTCATCCTTTCCCTTGATGGGAAAGGTGGGCGGCGCAGCCGCTCGGAAAGGGTGCGGCCCGCAGGGCCGTGAGACTCTTGATTGCGCCTCCGGCGCGCACCCACACCCCCGCTCCGCGGGACCTCGCCCATCAAGGGCGAGGATGGTGAAGTCGAGGTTGGCGCGACATTGGTCACGCGCGCTGCGTTCGAATGGCGGTTTGGGTGGGGCATGCCTCATCAAAATACCCAGCTGGCCAAATCCCTTCGAAAGTCGATGACACCCCATGAGGTCAAGCTGTGGGTCTGTTTGCGACGATGGAAAACGCGGGGGGTGAAGTTCCGGCGACAGGTGCCGCTTGGCGTCTACATTGTGGACTTTGCCTGCTTTTCGGCCCGGCTTGTTGTGGAGTTGGATGGAGGCCAGCACGGAAGACCGGATCACAGAGCCCGGGATCAAGATCGGGATGCCTGGTTGGCAAGGCGCGGTTTTGCTGTGATGCGGTTCTGGAACTTCCAGATTGATGACGACCTGGACGCCGTCGTGGACGGAATTTGGCACCAGGTCTGCGAGAGACACACGGCTCATCCTTCCCCTTGATGGGGAAGGTGGCTCGCGCAGCGAGGCGGAAGGGGTGCGGCCCGGCTGGGCCGTGAGACTCTTGATTGCGCCTTCGGCGCGCACCCACTCCCCCGCTTCGCGGGACCTCGCCCATCAAGGGCGAGGATATGGCGCACTTGACTCACTCGGAAGCATAACGCGATATATATCATGTTATGGAATAGCGCTGTGAGCGATGATTTTCTTCAGTCCATGCACTATACCGCCCTGGGCTCGCGTCTGAAGCGGGCCGGGGTGTTGATGCAGTCGATTTCCCAGGTCTGGCTGAAAGGGCAGGGCTGTGACCTGCCGTCCGCGCAGATGCCGGTCCTGGCCACGCTCTACAAGCAGGGGCCGGCCTCGACCGGAGAGATGGCCCAACGCCTCGGTATCGCCCAGCCCGGGGTTTCGCGCATGATCGACCAGATGGAAAAGGCGGGATGGGTCGTCGCTACTACGCATGCGAAAGACCGCCGGGTTCGCGAAATCCGTCTCAGCGATGCGGGCGCCGCCCTGGCGCACCGCGCCGACACGGAGTTCTGGCCCTATATCAATCGCGTCGTCGCGCGCCTGTGCGCCGATCTCGACGGCGACTTCCTCACGCAGCTGGGCGCTCTGGAGCGGCGCCTCGATGCCGGGGAGATGGACCGGATTTTCTCGGAAATGGAGGCAGAGCGATGAGCGAATTGCTTGATCGACCCGTCTGGCACAGCCTGGTCACACATCACTCAGCCCTGTCGGTTGGCGATGATCTGGCCCGACGTTTCCTGCCGGATGTGAACAAGTTCGTCAGCGGTGTCGATGACAGCGAGGCGGCCATGACACGTGCGGCGGAGCTGATCGAGGCGGGGGAGGAAGTGTACATTCTCCAGGTTTCCGACATCCGCATTCCGCCTGCACTCTCTGCCAAAATGGAGGCGCTTGGTGTGCAGATGGTGCGCACCGACCGGACGCCTCTGCCGGTCGATGCCGGGGATATGGTCGCGCTGGGCGACGCCGATGCGGCCGAAATGCTGGCGCTCGCAACGCTGACCCAGCCGGGCCCCTTCCTGGCGCGCACCCATGAGATGGGGCCGTTCTGGGGCGTGCGGATTGATGGACGGCTCGCGGCGATGGCGGGCGAACGCATGCGCTTTCCGGGCTTTACCGAAGTGAGCGGGGTGTGTTCGCACCCGGATTTTCGCGGGCTGGGACTGGCCAAACGGCTCTCCGCGCAGATCACCAATTCCATCCTGGCGCGCGGTGATACGCCTTTCCTGCACGCCTGGGCGACCAATGCGACCGCGATCGGCCTCTATGAAAGTCTCGGCTTTTCCATTAGGTGCGAGGTCCAGGCAGCGGTGCTCGAACGCACCGGTTGAGGAAAGCATGACAAAGACGCTGGAAGATCGCATCGAGCAGCTGGAAATGACCATCGCCCACCAGGACCAGGCGATCGAGGACATGAATGCTGTCATTCTCGCCCAGCGCGAGGAGATGGACCGTCTGCTGCGACGCCTCAACAAAATGCATGGCCGAATCGAGGAGCTGGAAGAGTTCATGCCCGCTCCAGAAGCCAAAAAGCCGCCGCACTGGTAGGCCGCTCCGCGTCCCTTTGACCACGTGATTGCTGCTTGCCAACGCTCCGCCATGTCGCCGGGGGGCGCGGGCGTGCGTCGACTGTCAGGCGAATGTGTGTTGCGCCGCACAATCAGCACGGGAAATTTCGCCGGAGTATCAGGTGGTACGGGCGTTCGCGGTATTGTGCGTCCGCAATATAAAAAACTTTGATAGCTTTTCGATAATGAATTGATTGGACATATGCGTGCGCGAGGTCCAGTTTGCGCCCATCTACCGGATACAACCCTAGAAATCGGAGCGATCATGGACGACAGCAGCAAATGCCCCGTCATGCACGGCGGCCTTACTGAGACCGGCGCCTCAGTAGTGGATTGGTGGCCGAAAACCCTCAATCTGGACATTCTGCACCAGCACGACTCGAAGACGAACCCGATGGGTGAAGGCTTCAACTACCGCGAGGAAGTCAAGAAGCTCGACGTCGAGGCGCTCAAGAAGGACATGCATGCCCTCCTGACCGACAGTCAGGACTGGTGGCCGGCCGACTATGGTCACTATGGTGGCCTGATGATCCGCCTGGCCTGGCACTCTGCCGGCTCCTACCGTCTGGCCGATGGTCGCGGTGGTGGCGGTTGCGGCAATATCCGCTTTGCCCCGCTCAACTCCTGGCCGGATAACGGCAATCTCGACAAGGCGCGTCGCCTCCTGTGGCCGCTGAAGAAGAAGTACGGCAACAAGGTTTCCTGGGCCGACCTCATCCTGCTCGCCGGTACGGTGGCCTACGAGAACATGGGGCTGAAGACCTATGGCTTCTCGTTCGGCCGCGAAGACATCTGGCATCCGGAGAAGGACACCTATTGGGGTGCCGAGCGCGAATGGCTGCCGCCGTCGGACACGCGTTATGAAGACGTGATGCGTCCGGAGACGATGGAAAACCCGCTCGCTGCCGTGCAGATGGGCCTGATCTATGTGAACCCGGAAGGCGTCAACGGCGCACCGGATCCGATCAAGACGGCGGCCCAGGTCCGCGAAACCTTCGCCCGCATGGCGATGGATGACGAGGAAACCGCAGCCCTGACCTGTGGCGGCCACACGGTCGGCAAGGCGCATGGTAACGGCGACGCCGGTGCCCTGAGCCCGGAACCGGAAGCCGGTGCGATCGAGGACCAGGGCTTCGGCTGGCTGAACCCGAACATGGGTGGCAAGGCGACCAACGCCGTGACCTCCGGTATCGAGGGTGCCTGGACGACCAATCCGACCCAGTTCGACATGGGCTATTTCGAGCTTCTCTTCGGCTATGAGTGGGAACTCACCAAGAGCCCGGCCGGTGCCAATCAGTGGCAGCCGATCGGCATCAAGGAAGAGCACATGCCGGTCGA
>Ga0070726_10001733_pt1 | contig 21183 bp, 12 predicted proteins | sample tdAd471_FD_67275 | JGI IMG/M metagenome (GOLD analysis project Ga0070726, IMG submission 67275) | Marine sediment microbial communities from the Atlantic coast under amendment with organic carbon and nitrate - tdAd47.1 | ecosystem: Environmental > Aquatic > Marine > Coastal > Sediment | place... | reverse complement strand
GATGGCGATTTTCCTGCACATGCCTACCCTACTGAAATAGACCTGGCCTTCAAGGTGAATGCCCAGGTCATGTTTGTAAAAAATGACCCCTCACCCGAAAAACAGTATTACAACGGGAAGATTGGTCGCATTACCAAAATACAAGGTGATGACATTGTCGTTCATTGTCCTGAAGATGAAGAATCCATTACCGTTGGGCCTGTTGAATGGCATAATCTCAAATACACTTTGGATGAGGAGAGTAAGGAAGTGAAGGAAGAAGTTATCGGCACCTTCACCCAATATCCACTTAAATTGGCTTGGGCCATCACCATCCATAAAAGTCAAGGACTCACTTTTGATAAAGTCATTATTGACGCACAAGCAGCCTTCGCCCACGGGCAGGTGTATGTAGCGCTGAGTCGTTGCAAGACCTTTGAGGGTATTGTGCTACGCTCCCGTTTGATTCCTACTAGCGTCCGAACCGATCGTGTAGTAAGAACCTATACGGATCAGGCACAACAGAATGAACCGGGTGAAGAAGAACTGAAAGCGGCTAAACGGGATTATCAAGAAGAACTCATTCGCCGGTTTTTCCGATTTAAGTCGGTACAACGCAGTTTCAATTTACTCTATCGGATTGTTCTTGAAAATGAACCCTCCCTGCAAGGCTCAATAGCCGACGAATTAAAAACACTCAAAGAAAATGCCGAGGAGAAAATAGTACGTATCGGTGAAAAATTCAATCGCCAATTGGGGACTTACTTTTCACCGCAGTTGTTGCCTACCGAAAACGAAGCACTAATGGATCGCCTCCGTAAAGCAGGCGCGTATTTCACCCAACAGATCAAAGAAGAATTTTTACCCGGTGTTGGCGATCTCCAGGTTTTAACCGACAACAAAGCTGTAGGTAAAAAAGTAAAAGAGAGGCTTGGTGAGCTGAAAAAGGAATTGTTTATCCAGCAGGCTACGGCTCAAATATACAGCACCGCCTTTGATCCACGTACCATCACAAGAGTAGCAGCAGATGCAGAACTGAACTTCGATGCAACCCAGGCTCCGACGCGAAAACGTCGAGCAGCGCCCAAAGATATTACGCATCCAGCGCTCTATGAATTGCTAACCCAATGGCGAGCCGCTACCGCTACCGAGGACGATGTCGAACGCTATACGGTACTCCCCACCCGAACCTTGATTGAAATTGTAGCTGTCTTACCCAGTACAATTGCCAATCTGAAGAAAATCAATGGAATCGGAAAGGTCCGAGCCAATCAATATGGTCAACCCATCCTGGATATCGTAAGCGCCTATTGCCAAGAGCATGGCCTAGAACCCGATCAATTGCAAATGGCTACGGGCAAAGCACCCAAAACACCAAAACCACCGAAACCAGACACCAAGCTGACTAGTCTAAGCCTGTTTAAACAAGGAAAAAGTATTCCCGAAATTGCGGAGGAGCGAGGATTTGTGGTTTCGACGATACAGGGTCACTTTGCTCATTTTATTGGCAAGGGAGAATTAGCTATCCATGAAGTGTTCGAATCTGAGAAGATAGCCCCACTACTTGCGTACTTTAAATCGAATACGACTGGTGTCCTGACGGATGTCAAGCAGCATTTTGGTGAAAAATATAGTTATGGCGAGTTAAAAATGGCCTTGGCTCATTGGAAGTGGCAACGGGATCAGGAAGAAAAATAAGGACAGAAAACGCTTACCTATCCTGTCGCTACGCTACTATCATATAGGTGGAAAAAGCGTAAGACGGCCGAACAATCCCTGCAAGATCATGGTATAAATTACTCATTCAAGCGTTTATTTAGGCTTTCAGCTGGCTTGTTTAAGCCCTTAAAGGTCCTCAATGGCATGGTAATAGAAGCGCTGATTAATAATTCTTCCAGCTTCCCATTGCTGCACGAATGCTTCTTCTAGTTTTTTCCAGCCATGTTTTTTACTGTGAAAGCGGATATTCATTTCCCCCATAACCTTTTGCTGGTTTTCATCTACGACCATGGACGTAATCTCTAGTTCGACACTATGGACACCGTTCAGGTTTTTCACTTCCATCTCTCGCAAGGTAGCCCTACCTTTGACGGAGGGTTCGCTGTTTTCTTTTTGCTTAATATCTTCGTGGTAGAACTGGTCGATGACCTGTAGAAAGGCCCCTTTTTCCATCAAGGCTTTGTATTTGGTTATCTTTTCATCGAAATGAGACATGTGTTGCGGATTTTTAAAAGGCGGAGAGAAATTAGACTTTATTCTAAAATAAAGCGTCCAAGTTGGAAAGTCAAGTCGGGTTCCATACTACTGGACAAATAGGGTTTATCAGATGAAAGTTGAAGGTTTATGGGCTTAATTTCTTGGCATAAACCTTCAACCCTAAACTTTTAAACCCGGTTTTGGTGTAAAATGTCCAGTAGCATGGTCGGATCCTAAAGCCCTTCTGTAATAAACCGATGGAAAAGAGAAATGGCCCAGTCATCTAAGTACAACTGAACCATTTCCCTTTTATATCAACCAGCTCTAAGCTTCTACACTTGTTTCAGCATAGAGCGGGAAGTTCTCCATAAAGCGATTCACCTCCTGACGAGTAGCAGTGATCAATGCTTCATTTTCTACATTGCTAATCACATGGTCAATCCAATCCACTACTTTGAGGCAATCTGCTTCTTGAAACCCTCGGGTCGTAATCGCCGCTGTACCCACTCGAATACCAGAGGTTACAAAAGGCGTTTGGGTATCAAAAGGCACCATATTTTTATTGGTGGTAATATCGGCGAGGACGAGGGCTTGTTCTGCCGTTTTTCCCGTAACGCCTTTTGACCGAAGGTCGATCAGCATCAAGTGATTATCGGTACCACCAGAGATGACTTCATATCCTTTATCCATGAAGGACTGAGCCATGACCTTCGCATTTCGAATAACTTGTTCCCCATAAGCCTTAAACTCAGGTTGCAAAGCTTCTCCAAATGCTTGGGCTTTAGCCGCAATAACATGCTCTAATGGGCCACCCTGCATTCCCGGAAAAACGCCACTATTCAAAATAGCAGACATCTTGATGGGCGTCCCTTTTTTAGTCGTGCGTCCCCAAGGATTCACAAAATTCTTACCCATCATGATCAAGCCACCACGCGGGCCACGTAGCGTTTTATGTGTAGTAGAAGTCACAATGTGGCAATGCTCCATCGGATCATTCAATAGCCCCGCTGCAATCAAGCCCGCAGGATGCGCAATATCAGCCAAAAGCAAAGCGCCCACCTTGTCGGCTATCGCTCGGAATCGAACATAATCCCAATCTCTAGCATAAGCCGAAGCCCCACAAATGATCAATTTGGGCTGGACTTCCAAAGCTTTAGCTTCTACCTTATCCATATCAATCAGTCCCGTTTCTTTTTCTACCCCATAGAAAAAGGGTTGGTATACTTTACCCGAAAAGTTAACAGGAGAACCATGAGATAGGTGACCGCCATGAGATAAATCAAACCCAAGGATTTTATCTCCAGCTTCCAAAACCGCTAGAAAAACGGCAGCATTAGCCTGTGCCCCGGAATGAGGTTGTACATTAGCGTATTCTGCACCAAACAACTCCTTCAAGCGATCGATCGCTAGTTGTTCAATCTCATCCACAACTTCGCATCCGCCATAATACCGCTTACCCGGATAGCCTTCTGCATATTTATTGGTAAGGCATGATCCCATGGCTTGTAGAACTGCAGCACTGGTGAAATTCTCGGAAGCGATCAGCTCAATTCCCTGACGCTGACGAGCTAATTCCTTATTGATAAGGTCAAAAACCAACTTGTCTTTTGCCATCTTATTAAATATTTTTTTCGATACCCCTTGTGGGCTGTTTCAAAATTTTGGAGATTTGCAATCGAATTTAAAAAATTCATATATACCTCTCACACTATTTTAAAGGTTAAAAAACCAGAAATTTAGCGCTGGGTATCGGTTAAGGCTAGAAATTGTCACTTTTCGCTGCAAAGGTACAATATTTATGGCAAGAAATGCTTTTATGCTTTGGTGAAACATTCATCCATTAGGTATAAAAAAATTAGCCTTTTACGGGAAAAAATTAGCCCATCGCTTTAGATATTTCGTTTTAAAACCCGATAACTTTTAGTATAAAACCGATGTTTCTTTGTGAAGTGTATATTTACCTGAATCATCACTATGATTAGACGTATACAACGAATTCGATCTTTTTGAGTCTGCTATTGTTTAATAATAGCTATTAAATTACATCGTGAATGTCCGTTAACTTCCTGCGATTTATTGGTATTTTATTGCTACTGCTTACCACTGTAAACACAGTTTTTGCAAAGATTGTAAGGCTTCGTTGTATGTGGCGAGATGACCCAGCGACAACTATGGTGATTGGTTGGGATCAGATATCTGGTAGTAACCCCACCCTACATTATGGGCTACAAGATATGCAGCGTAATGCTGCCGCCTATACTAATTCACAGAAACCAGATCGCCAAAAGGAGGCGAAAGGGATGAAGAATCACTTTGTTCGACTGCGCAACTTACAACCCAATACCCGCTATTACTTTGTCATTAAAGATAGTGAAGATTGTAGCCTCAGCTTTTCTTTTAAAACCGCCCCCAATAACGCGAATGAAAGATTATCGATCATTGCTGGAGGGGATTCAAGAAACCATCGCGAAGCGCGGCGCAATGCGAATATGCTAGTAGGTAAACTGAAACCACACTGTGTTATGTTTGGTGGTGATATGACAGCCGATGACGGTGGTAACTCCTGGAAACAATGGTTTGATGATTGGCAATATACCATGGGTAAAAGCCGACAATTGATTCCGATTATTCCGGCGCGAGGTAACCACGAAGCCTCCAATCAATCTATTGTTGACCTGTTTGATGTTCCTTCTTCAGAGGTATATTATGGTTTGACCCTCGGAGGTAATCTATTACGGGTTTATACCTTGAATACCTTGATTCCTTCGGGAGGCAATCAAAAGATGTGGCTAGAAGGTGATCTCAAAAAAAACCAACAAACGACCTGGAAATTTGCGCAATACCACCACACTATCCGCCCTCATACGGCTAGCAAACCAGAAAAAGACGAACTCATCATTAATTGGGCGACCCTATTTCATAAATATGCGGTCAACTTAGTGGTAGAATCCGATGCTCATGTGGTCAAATGGACCTACCCTATCAAACCTTCTCGGGAAGCAGGTAGTGCAGAAGGCTTTATTAGAGATGATAAAGAGGGAACCGTTTACATGGGCGAGGGCTGCTGGGGTGCACCGCTGCGAGAAAACAATGATGATAAGCCCTGGACTAGAGCCAGTGGTAAATTCAATCAATTCAAATGGATTTTTGTCGATAAAGAAAAAGTGGAGGTGCGAACTGTAATGACTGAATGTGCCCCCCAAGTGGTTCCCTTACGAGAAGACAATCTCTTTTTCCATCAATGTAAAGGACTAAGACTTTGGAAACCATCAACGGGTAGTGTCGTTGTCTTAAAACCTCGAAAAAGACAGGGCCCTCCACCTGTATTAGGCACCTTACGCGCTGGCTCTAATGGTTTAGTAAATATTAGCTTTAACCTACCTCAAGCTGGCAATGTTGAGGCGGTACTTACCGATAAAAAGCTACAGCAACTGGCTGTGGTTAAGTATGATGGTCTTTCAGCTGGCCCGAATACCAAGTCCCTAAATGTAGCGAAAGTTCCTCCTGGTGAATATATCATTTTAGTAAAAGTAAATGGCACAGTCATTCAACGCTATGCCTTGATTCGTTAAGAGCATGTTTAAGTTTTGGTCTTTGCGGTGAAAATTGTTCATTTTTTGCTGAGACTAGACCTTAAACCTATTCTTCTATTCTGATGGTCATCGAAGATAACCCCGATGACCTCATTAAGCTTCCTATCTATTCGACTAGCATATCCCTTCGTTGGTCGAAAAGCCTTTTACCTTCGTCGGTAAAAGCTGTAATTTGTGTACTCGATACCTTAATGCATGTTTGGTAGAGATTCAAACCTGAACGGTATCATTTGATTTTTTTGTTGCGAGATGAATGCTTGTATTCATTCGCTCTTACTACAAAACCATGATAACGAGTACACAAAACCGCAGCGTAGCGGTCCTGCCCTTTGTGAACATGAGTTCCGACCCAGAGAATGAATACTTTAGTGATGGTATAACCGAGGAAATTATTAATGCCTTGACGTGCATTGATGGGCTGCAAGTTACGGCTCGCACTTCCTCTTTCACTTTCAAAGGACAAAATAAGGATGTACGTGAAATTGGGGGGTTATTAGGGGTTAGTACGGTTTTGGAAGGGAGTGTACGCAAGGCTGGCAATCAGGTAAGAATCACTGCTCAGTTGATCAAAGTGGCCGATGGTTATCACCTGTGGTCAGAAACTTTTGACCGACAATTGGAAGATATTTTCGCCATACAAGATGAGATCTCACTCAATATCGCGGAGCATATCAGAGAGCATATGGGGCATTTTTTTATTGGCGCCCCTCGCGTTACGATTCCCACACAAAACATGGAGGCCTATCAATTGTATCTAAAAGGTCGTTTCTATAATAACCAATGGACCCATGAGGCTTTCCAAAGAGCAATAGATATCTACGAAGAAGCGATCGGATTAGATCCGCACTTTGCCCTACCCTATGCCGGTTTAGCTGATCTGTATTCTGCCATGGGAGCCCTTGCCCTCATGCCGATGGATGAAGCGGCTCAAAAAGCGCAAGTTTATATCAATATTGCATTGGACAAAAACCCAGACCTTCCTGAATGCTTTATTGCACGAGCCAACTATCTGTTCTGGTATAAATGGGATTTTAAGGGCGCTCACCAGTGGCTCCAACGTGCACTGGACATTTCTCCGGGCAATTCGGAGGCACGCGGCTTTTTGGGGCTTTACAAGGCTATTTCAGGAGAGGTACAGGAAGGAGCAGAACTGATTCATATCGCCTTACAACAAGATCCCTATTCTTTGCAGTTGCACTATGCGATGAGTGCGATTTATCAAATTCAGAATGATTTAGAGGGAGTGCTGCGAGAAACAGAAGAAGTACTTCGATTGAATCCTGAATTTTGGCAGGCTAGAATGCTACAAGGCTGGGTGGCCTATCGACGTGGAGATTATGAACAATCCCTGCAACTTTTTGAGACCCTAAAGGCCAACCCAACGGCTAAAATTGGAAGAATAGGTTGGAAAGCGCTCTGCTATCAGAAAATGGGGGAACGAGAAAGTGCCGAGCAATTAATCACTCAAAATATAGCTTATTTTGAAGCGCAACCTAAAATTCCCTGCCTGGCTTACACGATAGTAATGTATTACATGAATGCCAATCAGTTGGACTTGGCCATGGATTACCTAGAACAAGCCATTAAAAATGCTGCCAGTGATTTTATATTCATTCATATGGATCCAAGTTTTCTACCGCTACATGGGCATCCGCGTTTCCAACAGTTTACCTCTAACTTGCTGAAGCAGTTCCCGAACCACCGACAGGATGTGAGCGATAAAACGCGCTATGCCAACTCCAACTTAAGTGAAGCGGATGCGAGTACTATCAATGACCGTTTGTTACGGTGTATGGAGGCCGGCAAACCCTATTTAGAAAACCAGCTTAGCCTCCGTCAATTGGCCGAAGAATTAGATGTAAATGCTAATTATCTATCGCAAGTCATTAATGAAAAGCATGGAAAGAACTTCTTCGAGTTTATCAACTGCTATCGCGTCAATGAGTTGAAGAAAATGATGAATGATCCCGATAATCGGCAGTTCACGCTTTTATCGATGGCTTTTGATTGTGGTTTCAACTCTAAGACCACTTTCAATACCGCCTTTAAGCGCATCACTGGTTTGACTCCTTCACAGTACTTGAAAAAGGTAGGCTGAGATGTTGTCGATTATCAACATCGTCCAACTGCTGATTATCACGCAAAGCTTATTATTTAGTGGCGCATTGATCCGATTAAAAAGTGATCGAAGATTGAGTAATCGATTGCTAGCCAGTTTCCTTCTACTGCTTAGTTTTCAAATGAGTTTGCACTTGCTAGCGGATAAGAACCTTTTACCGGCTTCATTTTGGAGTCTCCGAGGTGTCGTTTTTGCCTATGGCCCATTACTGTATTTGTACGTACGAACCTTGATCCAACAAGGGAAGTCCTTAGCCCTATCAGATTTTCTGCATTTTATACCTGCTGTCTTAATTATTCTAAGTTCCTTCTTCTTATCGGGAATAGAAGGGAAAATTGGTTGGTTGTTGTACCTGAGTTTGATCCTATACCTGACGGGCTGTTACCGACTATTATTTCATTGGAAAAGGAAACCTACCAACCTCGCTAGTCCAAGCGACATCAAATTCAATTGGTTGAAGCTCGCCTTGGGTATTTTCAGCCTCATTATGTTTTCCGATTTGATCTCATTTGGGATCAACACTTGGTTTCCCAACTCTTTAGCCGATAGTTGGTCTGACTATATCGTATTGGGGCTCGTCATGATTTTTGTAAATATCATGGTTTTCAAAAGCCTATTGCAACCTGGCATTTTAGCACCTATCGGTGAAGAAAAGCTAAGAACAATCGATAAACGCCAAATTAATCGCACACAAATCTATCAGCTGCACCAAAACACCATCGAGCACTTGGAGACATTCATGCAAAACGAGCAGCCTTACCTACAGGCCAATCTCACCCTACAAGATTTGGCCACGGCCCTCGCCATCCCCGCTCGCCAACTCTCAGAAATTGTCAATCAATATTACGGTCAAAATTTTGCAGAATTTATTAATACTTACCGACTTGCCGCAGCCGAGAAAAGATTTCAACAAGCCGAAGATCAAAAAGAGACCGTTCTAGAAGTGATGTATCAGGTAGGCTTCAACTCCAAGTCTTCATTTAATACACTATTCAAGAAGCGTACAGGGCTTACACCGACCGCCTATAAACAGAAATACGCCACAAAGTAGCTGGCCGAAGCCGTTCGGATTCTGGCTGCGCGTATTCAAACGCTTTTCCAAGTCCTAAAAGCGTTCGAAATCGTAATATTGAACGCTTCTCGCTTCCCATTGCCTCATCTTGCAACAAAAAAATCAAGATGACAATGACCCGATTATTATTTCTCAGTTTATGTACACTACTATTTTCTTTTTCAGCACTAGGACAAGGCAAATGGTCAATTACAGGTACCGTAACGACTCAAAAGACTTTGCCCAAAATAATCGAACTAGCCGCCTTTAGTTTTCCGGGAGAAAGCTTCGAAGCTGTAGCTAGTATAAAGGTGAAGGAAAATGGAAAATTCAAATGGAAAGGTAAATTTAATAATCCGAACCTCTATCAGCTAAAAATAGGCACGCATGAGGTGCTATTAGCGGTAGATCAAGCCGAAGATATCCAAATTGTCTTTTCTGCAAAAGAAGAGGCTTGGGCCGCAAAAGTGGAAGGATCTTCAGGTACAAAAACGATGCAGGCTTTCCCCCCGGCCTTACGACAGTTGGAAGCTGATTTTTTCGGTAAAATAAAGGGCGAAATGGAATTGGCCATGAAAAATAAGGATGAAGCCAAGGTGGCGGAAATTCAACAGCAGGTAGGCAAGCTATTTCCTCAGTTTGTGGCAGCCTTGAAAGCCAAGGTAGCGGCAGTGGGGGCTTCTATGGCTATTTATAATGTATTGGACTATATCGACCCCAATAAGGGGATGGACATCGTCGAAACAGCTATTGCCAATTTGCAGGCCAATCATCCCTCCCTGCCCATTACCAGGGCCTTAGTAGAACGTTTGGCCAAGTTAAAAGGTATTCCTATTGGTGCGCCAGCCCCTGCTCTCACAGGTCGTAGTCGTGCGGGAGAGAATATTGATCTAAGTCGGTTTGCGGGACAATATGTCTATATCGACTTCTGGGCCTCCTGGTGCTTGGCCTGTCGTGCCGAAAACCCCAGTTTGGTCAAGCTTTACAAAAAGTTTAAAGCTCAAAAATTCGAAATGATAGGCGTAGGCATCAAAGACAAAATCGACGCTTGGAACAAGGCCATCGAGAAAGATCAATTGCCCTGGCCACAACTCAATGATGAGGATAACAGCATTGCTACCGCTTACTTTATCATGTCCTTACCGCAAAATGTACTACTGGATCCTGAAGGAAAAATCATTGCGCGCAACCTGAAGACCGAAGAGCTAGCAAACAAATTGGAGGGTATTTTCCATAATGGAAAGTAGTAGCCCTTATGCTCCGATTACAGGCCTATTGCAACATCGCTATTTTTGCTTCCGCTGAGAGCTGTCTCCTAAATAAATGCTAGACATCATTGACTGTATGGCAAAGGCTTCGTAATTTGACCGCACATGGATGAAGTAGATTTAAAAAACACAACAGAACTGATTGCTCGAGATTTTGAAATAGCCGGCAATCCCGAAGGTATCACCGAAGAAGAACTCTTTGATGCTTTAGCTAGCCAGATTGCCTACATGATTGAACATCGGCTAGAGTTTCTCCTGAGCTTGATGTACCGCTTGGATATTGATGAGCGAAAGGTAGAAGCTGCCCTATCGCCCGCCGCTCCGGAAATGGCCAATATTGGACTGGCTCGACTGGTCTTGGATCGACAAAAGAAAAGGGTATTTACCAAACGGTTTTATAAGCCGCCGAAATTGGAGGATGATGGCTGGTAAGGGTGGATGGAGGAAAGAGGTGAAGTTGAGAAGTGGTGAAATGGGGAAGACATGGCTGAGGTTGTGGTCGGGGTGTCGAAATTCGAGATGTTGAAGGTTGGAAGGTCGAAAGTCGGGGAGTCCCTGGCCGCGGGATGGCAAGAATAGCTGTACTTGTAAACTCATTTCTTAAGCAACAAGGGCTTCTTTTCTCAGTGTAGAAAAGAAGCCCTTGTAATGCACGGTGGGGTAAATTGTTCTTCACAACCAGCTACTCTAGGACTTGTGGAAGAACACGCTCTTATCTCCAGGACTAAATGATTTCTCACGCTCTACTTCCGCATGCTCTAGGACTAACTCATCTAGCTCTAGGTATTTGATCATGATCGTTTGCTTCTTATTAGAATCGTTGGCTCTCAATACAATCTTTTTACCATTTGATGAAATGGCCCAATGTCCAGTTTCTTGGAAACGATCAGCTGCGTCGCCATATTCTACCGTATAGTTACCATCCGCTTGGAAATGATACTGAAGAAAAGCACCTTCTTTTCGCGCTTTTTTCTTTCCGTTCTTGATGGCAAAAGGATAAACTGTACTTTCCCAAGTACCCACCATACTCGCTTTGATATTTCGTTGTATGGCTGTTTCAGCTGCATCTTCCACTATACCGCTATCGACATCATTGTACAATTCGGTATCATCTGTGGTACAGCAACTCGGTAAGTGGGAATTACTTATCGCAGGGATGACTAGCGCGACTACAAAGAGAAAGGTTATTAAGGTTTTCATGGCTACAATTTTTAACAGTCAGGTTTAAAACAATGGGTTTCGATATGGGTTGAATACTTGGTCTTGCTTTATTTGGGTTGCTTGCTTTATATAATAGACCACCTCCGAATCAAAAAAGTCGCATAAAGGTTGGCTTATTTAGATAACTTTAACATATTGACCCACAAATCGCTTATTTTGTTCTACCCAAAGGGATTTCACCTATGTTAATTAAGACAAAAGGGATCATTTTCAAAGCCATTAAGTACTCCGAAACGAGTTTGATCGTAGATATCTATACAGAGGAGAAGGGTCTTCGGAAGTATATTATCAGTGGAGTTCGATCCAAAAAGGGGAAAACTAAGGCGAGTCTACTGCAAGTCATGTCGCTAGTTGAGTTGGTGGCCTATGAGCGGGAGGATCGAGACTTGAACAGGATAAAAGAAATTCAAGCAGCCTATGTGTTTCAATCGGTTCCTTTCCGACTACAAAAGGGGGCTATTGGTCTTTTCATGGCAGAAGTCGCTCGTAAAACGATCAAGGAAGCGGCTCCTAATAAAGACTTGTTTGAGTTCCTTTGGAACAGTTTTATCTTCCTGGATGAGACGGGGGAGAGCATCGCCAATATTCATCTCCAGTTCTTAATTGATTTAAGTGCTTTTCTAGGCTTCATTCCTGGAGGAATGTACTGCCAGGAAACGCCTCTATTTGATCTACAGGAAGGTCTTTTTACCCATAAAATTCCTTCTCATCCACACTATTTAGAGGAAAGCTACAGTCAGTTGGTTTATCAGCTAATAGAAACTCGCCTCAATAATTGCCATCAAATTGCCATCACTCGCCAACAACGTCAACACCTGATTGGCCATCTACTAGACTATTACCGCTTACATATGGAAAACTTTCCAAGCATTCATTCGCATCAAATATTGCAAGAGGTCTTGGGGGGAACTAATTCAGGAAAATAGGGCATTCTCAGGATATGATGTGTTCCTATTTGTTGATTCATTATTTCATTTTGACTAATATTACAGTCTAAAAAATTCATTATGCAGCAGGGTGATTTTTTCCAGCATTTCCGGAAAAACAATCCAGTCAGGTCCAATCAAACAGCCAAAACTCCAGCTGTTTTCTTCCAAATTTCAGAAGATGAGCATGGAGCCTACGTAAACGTGATAGACAAAGCGGGTAAGGCCATAGAGGTAAGCTACTTAAACTACAATGGGCCGACTAGAAACACTCTCCGGTCATTAGATCAAATCCAGCAGAAAAACAGCTTCATTGTCGATTGGGAAAAACCTAGCGAGCAAATTTATCTCAACGATTACCAGTATTTGCTATCACAATTAAGCCAGTGTGATAATATCGTGGATAAGTCCTTTCGCCCTTTAACATTCGATGCGGAGGAGGGGCAACTTCAATTAATCATACAAACGCAAAAAGGAGAGAATATTCAGTATGACAGTCAGCTTGTGGTTCAAAGTCGGTCGCAAAAGACAACTGATTTTACTGTTTTGTCAGAAGAGGCCATTTTATTAAATGAGGAGGGAGTCATCATCACTGTTCCCCCCATAGGCCCCAACTTTAATCAAATCAAATACTTCAACACGACTATAAGGGAAAAGAATCTAGCCCTATTTCTTTCTCTACTTTTTTCCTATCATGATAGTATACAAGTCCAATTTGAAGATTATCAATGGCATTCGTCGAGGCAAGTGATTAAAGCGCAGGCCAGCCTTATTTTTGAGAAAGTAGACGAAGACAATGCGCTCTACATGAGGTTAGCCCAAGTGTTGCCCGACTTTCCAGTAGACACACTCGATACATTTGACTTGTATCGCTATGCCAGTATCAATGAATTGGAGCGGCGTATTGATATCCGGTTTATCGAACAGATTCCCATCCATTTGGTTGCAGCTCAGCTCAATAAGAAGATTACGCCACGTAAGAAAAGAGGGCAGGCAGCGAACATTAGCAGTAATCTTTTCCAAGAGGACAATTTATTCATTCTTCCCAGTGACCTGGCAGGGCATTTTATTTATCAAACCCTTCCGAGCTTATTGGAGGAATTTCAAATATTTGGGGCCGAAAAACTGCGTTCCTACAAGGTAAAAGCAGGGCAGCCTACCTTATCGATTAATCTCAGTCACGGTATTGATTTTTTAGAAGGGGATGCTACCTTGGATTTTGAAGGCGAAAAAATAAATCTATTTGAAGCATTAGAGCAATTTAGGAAGCAGCGATATATCAAACTCAGCGATGGCTCTCATGCCTTAGTCAATGAAGCCTATATTCGAAGGTTAGAGCGGATATTTAGTAAAAAAGGGAAGAAGGTGCAACTTTCTTTCTTTGATCTTCCCCTGGTCGACGATTTGCTAGCCGAACAATTGCAAGAGAGTGTCTTCAAAAAATCCCGAGCTATTTTTGAAGGGTTTAATCAGTTGGCCAGTAAGCGAACCAAACTTCCCAAAATTAAGGCTGAGCTGCGGCCTTATCAAAAGCAGGGCTTCAAATGGCTACATTATCTGCATGCCCAACAATTAGGAGGCTGTTTGGCGGATGATATGGGTTTGGGGAAAACGCTACAGGCGATTACACTCTTAGCTACCATCTATCCTAAAGAAAAAAAACCAAGCCTAATAGTGATGCCAAGAAGCCTGTTATTCAACTGGAAACAGGAAGTAGCAAAATTTGCGCCACAATTGACCACCTTTACGTTTTACGGTAATCAAAGAAATTGGAAAGAAGCTAAAAAGTACCATCTCATCCTTACCACTTATGGCACGATGAGATCTGAAGTGGAGCAATTGAAAGAAATTACTTTTCATTATGTGATCCTCGATGAGTCGCAAAACATAAAGAATATACAAGCCCAGACGACCAAAGCCGCTATGCTCTTACAGGCCAAGCATAAACTGGCCCTCAGTGGTACACCGATTGAAAATAATCTTTCAGAGCTTTACTCCTTATTCCGTTTCTTGAACCCAGCCATGTTTGGCAGCCTCCGACAATTCAATGAGCACTACCTGCAACCCATTCAGAAAAACAATGACCAAGATGCAGTACGAGAATTGCGCAAGAAGATTTACCCTTTTATCTTACGTCGGCTGAAAAAAGATGTATTGAAGGATTTACCACAAAAGGTAGAGCAAATCATGTACATAGAGATGAGTGCCAAGCAGAAAAAGCTTTACGAGGAAAGGCGTCAGTTTTATCAGATGGCTATTCAACAGCAAATTGCTACCCAAGGCTTGCAACAGAGTCGATTCTTTATTTTCCAAGCCCTAAATGAACTCCGACAAATTGCTTCCATTCCCGAAAATGTAAGCGAAGGCAAAATAGCCTCGCCCAAGCGGGAGCTGTTGGAAGAGCAGTTGGCCGATACGATCGCGAATGGCCATAAGGCCCTCATTTTCGTCAATTACCTCAATGCGATCGAATTGATTAGTGAACAACTAGAAGAATTGGGCATTGACTTCGTCAGCATGTCCGGCTCTACTAGGAATCGAGAAGTTTTAGTTGATCGATTTCAAAATGAGCCCAACTGCAAAGTCTTCCTTATGACCTTGAAGACGGGGGGTACCGGCCTGAATCTCACCGCCGCCGACACTGTTTTCATTTTTGATCCCTGGTGGAATGCAGCGGCCGAAAATCAAGCAATTGACCGGGCACACCGCATCGGTCAACGCAATACAGTAATGGCTTATAAATTCATTACACAAGATACCATCGAGGAAAAAATCATTCTGCTGCAACAGAAAAAAAAGGAACTATTTGATAGCATTATTTCAACAGACAGTGCTGCACTCAAATCCTTAAGCGAAGAAGATATTAATTACATTTTAGGTTAGGCTCATCATGGCGAAAGATATAAACCAACGACTGATTGAAATCAGTAGCATCCTAACAGATATTTACACCAAGAAGCAACTATCCGCTTCCCTGGTACCGTATGGCAAGCTCCTGATCAAAAAGAACTACGCCCTCCTGTTAGAAAAAGGTATTGGCAAAACGATACTTGAACTAAGTGCACAGAAGTCATATAACAAGGACCAGCAGGCACTACTAGCCAGCATTCCTTTTTTGGATAAAGAGATTTTTTTGCTTTTCAAAAAACTTTATACACCAGACTTACAGGCTGTCTTTGATGAATTACTCTGGCGAGACATCATGCATGAGGATGAGATTCTACAAGAATTGAATGTAGAGGTTTCTCTCCAAAAAGAGCACAAGAACTCCTATCGTTCTTATGCAGAAAAAAACCTAAAGGGCGAGTTCTATTTTTTTCAGATTGTCGATGAAAGGGGTTGGTCTTATCAATCAAATAGCTCTTTCTCTTTATTCATCCATGCGGTTTTAAAAGAGATCATCCTTCCTTTCATTGAATTACCCAAAGAAGCGGCCTTAGCTCCCCTTGATCACATTAGGCCTGGTCTTATCGAGCATAATAATGGCGATCAATTTATTTTGTCAGAATTGGGGCGGGTGGCTCTATACCTCGATCAAGGTCTTTTAAAACGTACGGTGGCAGGTCATCCGGTATTGTCTAGTATTAGTAGTATGCAGAAAAAGCTCAAACTGACTGAGTTTTATTCTGGTGAAAAAAATAAATGGTTGAAGAACCTGAGAAGTATCCTCTTAGTAAGCGTGATCCATAAAATAGCTAATAAAATTCCTCCCTCAGATCCTATTGCACAAATGAAGCTGATTTTCCCCCAGCACTATACGACCATGGGGGAAAGCTTTTATGCCATTTTCAGTTTCATTAAAGGCTATAATCGAATTGAGAGGTACTACTTAAACAAAGAGGCAGAAGCCTCGCAATGGGCATTACTAGAACGCTTAGCAGTAGGAAGCTGGTACGACATCAATAATATCATTGACCACATGAAGTACCATTTATTGATTCCCAAGGTAGTTCGTGCCTATGAGGCGGCCCGGTATTTATACCACGAGTACGAAGAAGAGAGTGACTATGGATACAGCTATAAACAGAAGTTTTACATCCGAAAAAATAAGTACCACAAAGCCATAGAAATTCCATTCATCAAGGGCTCCCTCTTTTTATTTGCAGCCATGGGACTCCTAGATATTGCCCATAAAAAGCCTGATGTGGAAACTATGGGCAAAACTTGCGACTCGCCCTACGACGGCCTGGCCTATATACGACTATCTGCCCTAGGGGCCTATCTATTAGGCAAAGCCGACTCCTATACCCCACCGGTTGCCCTCCAAACACAGACGATAAAACTATCCTCTTCCGCCCTACTCATCATTGCAAATGGCAATGCCGACCACAATGCGATCTTACTGGAACCCTACGCAGAAAAGATTGATGAAAAACACTATAAAGTTACCTATGAACAATTCTTCGCTGGCTGCCAATCCAAAAAACAATTAAAGGCCAAGATTGAACGGTTCAAAAGTAACTTTTCAGGAGAAATACCCACCAACTGGCACTCCTTTTTTGAAGAATTGGAGCGAAAGATGAATCCCCTGGATGAACCGGAGTCGTTATATGTGTTCAAAATAGATCCCAGTAATACCGAGTTGATACAACTCCTAGCCCGCGATCCTATCCTTAAAACAAAGGTCATGAAAGCGGAGAATTACCATGTTCTTATTCCCAAGAATCAGTGGCCCAGTTTTAAGAAACGGTTGCGCTCCTTTGGGTATTTGTTGACATGATAGCTTTTGAATCAAAATGGCAATGTAAATCAAAATCAAAAAGCAGGGGCGCCGCAGCAGTCCCCGCAGCGCCCATTTTCATTTTGATTCACATTTTCATTTTGATTGATATTCCGATTCCATCAGTTCACCTCCTTCAACTGCAGGCTCTCTTTCAGTTTATTCAATTGTTCTCGTAATTCTACATAGCGATCCACCGCATCTTTGCCTGGTTTTTGGTCGGCGCGATTGAGCATCGAAGAGAGGTAATTGATTTGATCGATGAGCATGGGCTTTGGGTAGCGGCCTTCAGCGGTCACCAATTCGGCCTCTTTGGCTTCCAAGTCCTGTTTTTCTTTGGTCAGACGCTGTTGCTCACCTTTTGTGGTGGCGTCCTTTATCGATTTATCAATTTCTTTTTTGCGTTCTTTTATCTGATCCCTGAGCTGACGAGACTCATTTTGAAGCGCAACCACCTTTAGCGCAAGGCTTTCTTGCTCCCTCAATTCAGCTTGGGTAACACCGGCTGCTTCCACTCTTGGATCCATTTTAATTCGGGCTTTTTGCTCCCATTGTTGTTGGCCCAATTTCATCCGAAGGGTATATTCTCCTGGTTTTACCACCGGACCACCACGGCTTCTTCCACTTCCGCTGGTGGCGCCGGGATGACGCATATTCCAGTTGAAACGATGCAAGCCCTTGGTATTATCTAACTTAGGGTTCCCTTTGGGTAGGAAAAAACCAGTACTCATGCTGGGTTCTCCATCTGTTTGACTCTCTTCCGGGTTTCCGCTTCCGAAGCGCTGAATTACTTTATCTTCCTCATCTAAAATTTCCAACCATAGGTTTTCTGTTGTTTTCTCTGGGAGGTAGTAATCGATCGTAAGCGCGGGCGAAGGATAACTCACCCCATCGGTGGTCAACCTAAATCCGCCACCGTAGCGCATCCGATAAGCATCTCTGGGTGAAAATAATTTCACTTCTGATAGCGTCAAATCGGCTGGTAGCTGATGTAAAGCAGAAAGATTATCAAAAATCCAAAAGGAACGCCCCATGGTAGAGATCACCAAATCCTCTCGGTGAACTTTCATATCACTAATCGGCGTTACGGGTAGATTCTGCTGAAAAGGCATCCAGCTTTTGCCATCATCAAAGGAGATAAAAAGACCAAATTCGGTACCTGCATATAACAGGCCCTCTCGGCTGGGGTCTTCTCTGACGACTCGCACGGGATAATCGGCAGGAATTCCATTGTTGCCATCGGATAGTAAGGTCCAGGATTGACCGAAATCTTCGGTTTTATAAATGTAGGGTTTCCAATCGCCCAACTGAAACCGCAAAGAAGTAAAATAAGCTTTACCGGCTTGGTGTGGCGAAGGTTCGACGCAATCAATTCGGCCTCCTCCTGGCAGGTCTTTGGGGGTGACATTTGTCCACTTCTTACCTCCATCCCTGCTTACATGCACGGGGCCGTCATTGGCACCTACCCAAATCACTCCTTCTTGCTTACTCGACTCTCTAATCGCATAAATGGTACTATAGAATTCTTCTCCTGTAATATCTCTGGTGATGGGACTACCCGAGATCACTTGCGTAGCAGGATCAAAGGCGGTAAGGTCTGGTGAAATAATTTCCCAAGTCACCCCATCGTCCGTAGTTTTATGCACATATTGTGAGGTGTGATACACTACATCAGGATTGTGCGGAGAGACATGGATAGGCGAAACCCGTTGAAATCGAAATTTCAACTCCTTGGGGTTATGGCCATACATATTGGATGCCCCTACATAGTATTGTTTTTCCTGGCCTGTTTTCTTGTTATAAACGCCAAAGCGTCCTTTGCAATTGGCATAAACGATATCTGGATTCCCTGGCTTGGGTACGACTGGGCCTGTTTCACAGCCACCAACTGCCATCCAAAAGCTAGAAGTGCCACCGATAGAACTGTAGGGTGGCAAACTTGGCAATGCAATGGTAGAGTTATCTTGTTGCCCTGCGTAAATCCAGTAAGGAAACTGATCATCCACCTCCACTTGATAGAGTTCGGCCGTGGGTTGGTTGATTTGAGAAGACCAAGTTTTACCGCCATTGAGCGTAACATTAGCCCCACCATCATTGGCTTGGATAAAGAGGTCAGGATCATTCGGATTGATCCAAATATCGTGATTGTCTCCATGTGGTGTGCGCATTCGCTTCCAGGTTTTCCCGCCATCAGTCGATTTAAAGAAGCTCGTCGCTGAAGCATACAGCGTATTGGGATCCTGTGGACTTACATCGAGATTGCAATAGTAAAAGGGGCGATCCAGGAGGGATTTATTCGTGCTGATCAATTCCCAATTTTCACCCCGGTCATCAGAGCGATAGACACCTCCCTCTCCTACTGGCGCTTCGATCAGTACATATACTCTTTCAGGGTTCGCTGGAGAAATCGCCAAGTCACTTTTGCCAAATAAACCTTTGGGTAAACCATTACTTAGTTTTTTCCAAGTGTCTCCTCCATCTGTCGATTTATAAACGCCTCCTTCGATACCTCCACTAATAACCGTCCAAGGCTTTCGCTCGCCTCGCCACATAGAAGCGTAGATAATTTGTGGGTTGTCAGGACTGATTTCCAAGTCAACGGCTCCTGTTGTATCTGAGACGAACAAAACTTGTTCCCAGTTTTGCCCCCCATCCTTGGTACGGTAAACGCCTCGCTCTTTGTTGGCATTGAAAGCTTGTCCAATAGCCGCCACAAAGACGGTATTGGGGTCACCAGGATGAATTTCCACCGCTCCGATTTGCCCGGTCTTTTCTAATCCGATATGCTTCCAGCTTTTGCCCGCATCGATAGATTTATAGACCCCTTTCCCAGTGATGACATTACTGCGTATCCCATCTGATCCCGTTCCGACATAAAGGGTCTTATTGTCAGAAGGCGCTACGCGAATGGCCCCAATAGAAGGCGTATTAAAATAGCCATCGGAGATATTTTTCCAACTAGATCCATAATCTGTCGTTTTCCATACTCCACCACCTGTACTTCCCATATAGAAAGTAGCTTTTTCATCAGCCACGCCAGCTACTGCGGTGACTCTACCTCCTCGGGTAGGACCTACATTTCTAAATTTTAGATTGGAAAAAATATCCTGTTGCTGTTCTTTTGGTGTTTTGGCGGTTTGTGCCGATAAGGAATAGACACCGCTGACCATTAGAAACAGACCAATAAAGAAGACGTTGAGTTGTTTTTTCATATTTATGTCAATCAAAAATTTGAGTAAGAACATGTTCTATACTTATGTTAGGACAGGCATGATTAACTGCCACTAGGATGATCAAAAGCAGTAATACGGCTTGGAAAAAACCTAGGCCTACCCCAACATGTTCAAAAGCTTTAAGATAGGATTTTGAAATCAGAGAAGGAATAGGAAATTAAAAAAACTACTGGTCCATCCATTGTTTAAACACTGGGGTTCGCGCTTTGCTTATAATCACCTTTTCTGGAACAGAGGGGTTCAGCGTCAATAAAAGACGCCCATTGAAATAGGTATGAATCGCTGCGATACACTTTTTGGCCACCAAAAATTGTCGATTGACCCGAAAAAATTGTTGGGGGTCCAACTGTTGCTCCAATTGGTCCAAAGTATAATCCAGAGGCCATTTCTTCCCCTCCGAGCTGTACAGAAAAAGCTGCGTATTCTCCAAACTAAAATAGGCACAATCTTGCGTGGCAATTGGAATCAACTGATCGCGAAAAGAAACCAAAAAGGACTGTCGGAAAGAAGGAGATTCAGTACGCTGTAGTAAAGCCATCATCTGCTTCAACTGGACTGGTTGCAAGTATTGTTTTTCGTACTTACGGAGGGCCATTGCCAGGGCTTCTCTATTGAGCGGCTTCAGCAAATAATCGATACTGTTCACTTTAAAGGCCTGAATAGCATACTGATCAAAAGCCGTGGTGAAAATAACGGGGAAGTCAACCGCTACCTGCTTGAAAATAGCAAAAGAAGAGCCATCCGCTAGTTGGATATCAAAAAAACCAAGGTCTGGAGCCGCATTGGCTTTAATCCAAGCCACACTTTCTTCCACGCTATCCAATTCGGCCAATATTTCTGCCCCTGGCTGCAACTCAGCCAATATCGCCCGTAAGTT
>Ga0070726_10001727_pt1 | contig 21234 bp, 21 predicted proteins | sample tdAd471_FD_67275 | JGI IMG/M metagenome (GOLD analysis project Ga0070726, IMG submission 67275) | Marine sediment microbial communities from the Atlantic coast under amendment with organic carbon and nitrate - tdAd47.1 | ecosystem: Environmental > Aquatic > Marine > Coastal > Sediment | place... | reverse complement strand
CACTCCATAACGGAATATATTCTCGATTTATTTTCGCAATTCAATCACCTACTCTTCGTTCTTGAAGCCATCTGTCGATCATCACAAGCAATTAATCTGAGATCCCGATGATGAATACCGTAAGAAAACGTTGAATTAACTCGCAATTCTTGTTTCTGCGCGAGGTGATGAACAAGACCGCCGTTTTGCGATTGCATCAACAACTACACTTGCCCAATCCTGTAACATTTTCTTGCGAGGCGTAAGATAGAGCGCACTGTTATAAGCTCCGCGCACCCCATCTTCGTCAGCATGCGCCAGAGCCATCTCAATCCAATCCGGTCGATAACATTCAGCTTCATTTGCCCAAGTTGACGCAAGCCCCCTAAATCCATGCACTGTCTGTCTGCCCAAATAGCCCATCCGATAGCAGGCATAGATCATCGTATTCTCGGAAAGTGGCTTTTCGTGCTTCGCACCCGGGAACACATAGTCATCGTTGGTTTCGCGTCGACGACGGCGCAAGAGTTCCACGACCTGAACCGACAGGGGTACGAGATGCTCGCGCTCCATTTTCATTCGCTCACGCGACAGTCGCCAAAGCGGATTTCTCCCTTCCAGATCTTCAAATTCCTGCCAGGTTGCAAAGCGGGTTTCATTAGTTCGCGCTCAGGTGAGCAATGCGAACATCAGCGCATCACGGGTTGTCTCGCGACGGCGAGGTGTGCTCTCCCCGTCATAGGCTGCAATCGACTGAACGAGATCGGGAAGCTGTGTAAGAGGTACGCGTACCATGTGCTTGACTGGCGGTTTTGGTTTGAGTGCGTCGTTCAAGCCAGCAGTGGGGTCGCTCGTCGCCCATCCGCTAGCGATCGCGAACCGGTAGACCTGACCGACTCCCTGTTTGAGCCGTCTACTGACATCCAGCGCACCACGTGCCTCGACACGCCGAATCATTGCTAGAATTTCTGGCGCTTCGATTTCGCGGATTGGACGTTCCCCGATGACTGGAAAGACATCGCGTTCCATCCTCCTAAGGACGCGCGCGGCATGCGCCGGATTCAGACTGCTCTCCCTATTTGCATGCCAGAGTCGTGCAACCGCCTCAAAGCTCTGGTCGGGCTGTGGCTCCGGACTGGTAGGTTGAAGGCCTGGATCTATGCCTTCCCCAAGGAGTGCCTTCGCGTCCTCACGCTTGGCCCGTGCGGCAGCCAGACCAACATAGGGGTAACGACCGAAGTTCAACTGTTTTTCGCAACCGTCGAAACGATACTTAAGGCGCCATGTCTTCGCGCCACCAGGCTGAACGAACAGGTGCAATCCACCTCCGTCGAACAGCTTGTATGCACGAGCCCGGCTACGGGCGTTTCGGACTTCGATTTCTTTCAAGGGCATCTGGGGGTCAATCACAGTTTGGGCTGCGTGAATTTGACCCCCAATTGCCCCCCAATGCAACTTGACGGGCTGGCCCGCGCGGGTACGGCGCGGCACAATGACGGCTCGCGAGGAACGGTCAAAAATATCTGAAAATATTTGAGAAAAGTGCACGCTGAAACCGATTGGCACATTTGGGCACAATAGCCAAAATCGTGAAATGGTAGCGGAGGAGGGACTTGAACCCCCGACACGAGGATTATGATTCCGTTATCCTGCCGGCATGGACGAACCGAGGCCGAGCGATGATTTACGGTCTATATTCGCCGACCTTCTTCGTAGTTTGCGACACGATCGAAGGCTATTCTCTGTGACCATTTTTGTGCGATCCAGCAATGTGGAATACAGGTTTTGTATGTTGCACAATGTTAGAAGTAAAAAGCATAAGTGCAGCTAAGTGATTGGTTAATAACAATATTTTTTCTCGAGTCTGGGACTCTTAATCAGCGGGTCCTAGGTTCGAGCCCTAGTGCGTCCACCATTTTTACATATAAAACAGCTACTTACACGGCGAGCGCGCCGCGCCACTGTGCTAAGCATTTGCGCTCATAAGCAAACCGTAAGCGCAGAATGGCTTTGTTGCATAATGAACATACTGGATTCCCATGAGGAATCGATTGTCATAGATGGGCTGGATGCCCAGACCGACACCGCCGAAGTATCGCACCACCAATTGGCCCGAGTATAATGCTGCCCTCAAGCGGCGAGGTTCGCTGGATATGTGGTTTGACCCTGGGATGGATTGGTATGCGGTGCCCGACTGCCGACCTGGTCGGCCACTGCGGTTTTCCACCCAAGCGATTGAGTTTTGCCTGATCTTGAATGGGCTGTTTCAACTTCCGTTGCGGCAAGTGACCGGTCTGACCCAGAGCCTGCTCAGGCTGGCGGGTCTGGACTGGCTGGCACCGGATTACACGACGCTGTGTCGGCGCCAGAAGGGTTTGTCGGTTGATCTGGGCGGGAGGCCAAGTGCAGACGGTCTGCATCTGCTGGTCGACAGCACCGGGATCAAGATGATGGGCGAAGGGGAGTGGAAAACCCGCAAACACGGCGCTTCCTATCGCCGCCAGTGGCGCAAGGTGCATATTGGCATCGACGCGGAAACCTTCGATATCCGGGCGCTTGAGATGACGACCAACGCCAATGGAGATGGCCAGACCTTTCCTGATCTGCTGGGGCAAATCCCCGAGGATGAGACGATTCTCAGTGTTGGTGGCGATGGGGCTTATGACACAAGGAACTGACACGCCGCCATCGCCGGACGCGGGGCCGGTCCGGTCATCCCGGTGTGCCGCAATGGCAAGGCCTGGACCAAAGACGGTCCCGGCGTCGATGCTCGCAATGAAACGCTACGAGCGATGAAGCTGCTTGGCAGACCAATCTGGAAGAAGTGGAGCGGCTATCATCGCCGCAGTCTGGCCGAGACCAAAATGCACTGCTTCAAGCTGCTCGGTCAGCGTCTCTGCGCGCGCACCTTCGATCGCCAGATAACCGCGCTCAAAGTCCGTACCGCAATCCTCAATCGCTTCTCAAAAATCGGAATGCCCAATACCATCCGCGTCGCATAATAATCGCAAGTAATAAGCACTTTGCGCTACTCACAAGTTATGCAACAAAGCCATTCCAGGTAGATCCTCAGATCAGAGTGATTGGTTGTTGGCAGGTGCCCGGATAATGTCAGGCCTCATCGGCTTTCAGGCGGGTATTACGAGATCCAGACGGGGCAGGCAAAACGAAAAGTGTGAAAGCGGCAAGGCCGAGCGCCATAACCACAAACGGCAGTGTGGCGTAGCCATGCAAACCCAGAGCGGCACCGGCGATCACAGGGCCTGCAGCCATTCCGCCGATCTGGGCGACAGCGCCGTATGCGCTGTACCGGCCACCAGCATCGATGCTGGCGACACCGGCAAGTTGATACACGACGGCAACATTCCACGAAAATTGCTGGATCGACAGGGCGATCGCCAGTTGCACCCAATCGCCCCCACCGAGGAACAGGAAGCAGCTCACGATCAGCCCGGCAGTAGCGAGACCGAGCGGGATTGCGCGTCCAAGCCGATCCCCGAGTAGTACCGGTACCACCATACCGACAAGTCCGACAAGAAGTGCAACCGAGAGCGCGTGCGCGATCGCGGCCTGATCGACGTGGAGCGTAGCGGATGCGGTATCGGTGAACGCCCAGAAGGCGGCAGCCGCCGCCGACCATAGAATGATCGACATCAGCGCCGCCAGGACGCGAAACCGAACGCCGGAAGCGCTTTCTTCTCCGGTTGGAGCAACGACGGGGAGAGTGTAGCGAGTCAGCGCCGAGATCATCGCCAGGATTACCGCGAAGCCGGCATATGGAACGAGAACCGCCGCCGGTCCGAATGGTAACAGCGGCGAACCAGCCGCCTCGAACACGATCGCCGCGCAGATGACGACAACTCCGATGCCGATGCCAAACGCGCGATCAGGGCTCCGGGCGGAACCGAGGATCAGATAGCCCATCGCGTAAAGTGGCCCTTCGCCAAAAAAACCGGTCAGAGCGCGAATCGCCAGGACCTGGTAAAAGTCGGTAGCAAACGCAATCAGCGCATTCCCGCCGACGCACACCATGGCCGCCATGAAAATCACGCGTCGGTCGACCTGCCCCAGCCGCCAGCTCGTCAGCATGCAGGCCAATGCAATCCCCAAGTTTTCCGCGCCCGAGATCATACCGAGCTGACCGAGGGACAGGCCAAGTGAACGTTGGAGTTCGCCCAGAAAGGCCGGGGCGACGTAGAACGGTCCCGATCCACAAACCGATAGCAGTGTTCCGAGCGCAACCGTGGAAATCTCTCGTCGATTCAAAGCAGCCTCCTTATGTCAAACCTTATCCTTTGCTGACGATGAACGACCGGGAATCGAGCTAAAGAGATCAGGGGGGTCGGCATGGGGCTACTGAGCATCGTCATCTTGGTATATCCCTGGCGTGCATCCGCTTACCCGCGACATAGGTACAAGCGACGCTCCGGTCGTCGCCAAGGATCTGTAACGCGAACAGGCGCTCGGCCAACGGGCGGCCTGCCGTGCGTCGCGTCTGCAAGGGTGTCGCGCGCGTGTCGAGGACGACGAAGTCAGCCTCCTGCCCGGGGCGCAGCGCGCCGATGCGATCATCCAACCCCAGAATGCGGCTGCCCCCCGCGGTGGCGAGATGGAGCGCGCGAAACGGGTCGAGCGCCACGCCGCGCATTTGGCAAATCTTGTAGGCCTCGCCCTGCGTCGCCAGCATCGAGAAACTGGTTCCCGCGCCGACGTCGGTCGCAAGGCCGACCCGCATGCCATGCGCATCGGCACGGGCGAGATCGAACAGTCCAGATCCGAGGAAGAGGTTGCTCGTCGGGCAGAAGGCTGCCCCAGCACCCGCTTCCGCCATGCGCGCGAATGCCCGGTCGTCCATCTGGATGCAGTGCGCGAAGACCGAGCGCGGCCCGACCAGCCCGAAACGGTCGTAAACGTCGAGATAATCGGCGGCATCAGGGAAACGTCCCGCGACCGCCGCGCATTCGTCCCTATTCTCAGCGAGATGCGTATGCAGCAGGATTTCGGAATGCGCAGCGAGTAATCTCCCGGCCTCGGCAAGTTGCGCGTCGGAGGAGGTGAGGGCGAAGCGGGGCGTTGCGGCATAGCCCAACCGCCCGCGACCGCGCCAGCGCGCGATCAATGCTTCACTCTCGGCGCGTGCGGTTTCGGCAGTATCGCGGAGCTCCACCGGACCGAGATCCATCATTGTCTTACCGGACACGATCCGCATGTTGCGGGCAAGCGCGGCCTCGAACAATGCATCGACCGAGTGGGCGTGGACTGTGGCGAATACGAGCGCGCTGGTCGTACCGTTGCGCAGCAGCTCGTCGAGAAAGAAGTTGGCGGTCGCCGCTGCGTGGGCGCGGTCGGCGAAGGCCGCCTCGGCCGGGAAGATGTGGTCTTGGAGCCAACCGAGCAACTGCTGGCCGTAGGCTGCAATTGCGTCGGTCTGCGGATAATGGATGTGTGTATCGACAAAACCCGGCACCAGCAGTCCATCGAACCGCTCAATCGGAACATCGGCGAAGCGCGAACCGAGCTCGGCATGAGGTCCGCAATCGACGACAATCCCATCCTCGATTACCAACAGCCCATCAGCCCAATGGCACACAGCTTCCGGCCCCGCCAGCGCGGGATCGTCCGGCACCGTCAAAATCTCGGCGCGGAAGGCTTGCAGGGTCATGCGACGGTAGCCATAACAGGTGACGCTGGCGCACGCTTCGCCAGCCGCGCGGCGATCAAAGCACAGGCGATCAGTTGAAGCTGATGAAACATCATAAGTGGCAGAATAACGATGCCAACCTGCGCCGCCGGAAACAGCACACCGGCCATCGGCACACCCGATGCCAAGCTCTTCTTCGATCCGCAGAATAGAAGCACGACGGCATCCTCCTGCGCCAAGCCCATGAGGCGGGCGATCAACCAGGTGGCCGCCATGACGACGCCAAGCAACAAGAGGCAAATGCTCCCCAGTATCAACAGATCGCCGACCGATATCCGATGCCACAACCCCTCCACCACCGCTGCGCCGAACGCAGTATAGACGACAAGCAGGATTGACCCGCGATCTACCCGTGACACCAGCGTTTTGTGCCTCGCGACGAAGCCGCCGATCCATGGCCGCAGTAGATGGCCGACGACAAAAGGCAGCAGCAGCTGGAATATGATCGCTTGGACCGCCGCCAGCGTGACGCCACCTGCTGCGCCGCCCATTAACAGCGCGACAAGAGCGGGCGTCAGGACGATGCCGATCAGGTTGGAGAAGGTAGCGGCGCATATGGCCGCCGCCACGTTCCCGCGCGCAACCGCGGTGAAGGCGATCGAGGACTGTACCGTCGAGGGCAGCAGCGTCAGGAACAGCAGGCCCGCAGAAAGACCAGCATACACGAAAGGCGATCTGGCGAAAGCGAGGCCAAGCGCTGGGAACAGGATGAACGTCACCCCCAGCGTCGCACCGTGTAGCCGCCAGTTGCTCGCACCTTGCCAGACCGCCTCGCGCGACAGCTTGGCACCGTGAAGGAAGAATAGCAGCGCGATGCCTGCGTCGGCGATTGCTCCGACGGTCCCCGCCCAGAACCCTCGTGCTGGCAGAACACTCGCGAGCAGGACGGTACCAAGCAGAACGAGAATGAAAGGTTCGACGAAGGCAAGTAACCGGCGAATCATTCAGCTTCCCCTATATGTCGAATAAGCGAAAGGCGAGACGAGCAGCGGGACGTGATAATGTCCTCCGTCGGCGGCCACGCCGAACGCGACTGTTACTGCGTCAAGGAAAGGCGGGTCAGGCAGTGTCACGCCGCGTTCGCGAAAATAGGCGGCGACCGAGAATGTAAGCGTATAGCAGCCCGCCACCAATGCTTGGGTCGCGATCGCCGGACAGCGCCCATCCGCATCGGTCATACCCCTAACCAACTCGCGACCGCCAGCTTCCGAAAGTGTCACGGCCATGCCGTCGGCAGGAACGCCATGGGCCGTGTCGAGGACGTGGGTGGAAAGGCTGCTCATTGCGGTGTTCCTCGCTCGATCCAGTCTGCCAGCATCTGCCGCTCCGTTCTCGTCATGCCCGTCGAATTCCCGAGCGGCATGACCTCTGAGTCGACCGTAACCGCCTTGATGCGTGGTGCAAGGGCGCGGACATGGGCGTAGCTGTCGAGGACAGCGCCGAGCGGCGGTGCGGTGAAGGCGGGGTTTGTCGGGCGCTGCGAATGACAGCCGGAACAATGCTTCGCCAGCACCGGCTCTATGTCCGAATAGGTCATGGCGGCGGTCGCGGGCTTCACCGCCGGACTTGCCGAAGCTAGCTCGGCAATACTTGTCTCGGCCTTCGCGCTCCAAGCCTTTTCCATCGATACATAGGTCATGCTGGCCAGCGCCAGAACGACCGCTACCGCCATTGTTGTGCCGGTCTTTGCATCGCGGTGACGCAGGTTGAACACATGGCGCACGGCAACGCCGGTCAACCCCAGCAGCGACAGCACTATCCACGGACGCTGCGCCCCATAGGTCATCGGATAATGGTGGCTGATCATGATGAAGAGCACCGGCAGCGTCATATAGTTGTTGTGAAGCGAGCGCTGTTTGGCAGCCGCGCCGAGAGCAGGGTCCGGTTCCCGGCCCGCGACCAGAGCAGCAACGACCTTGCGCTGGTTGGGAATGATAACGAAGAAGACATTGGCGACCATCGACGTGCCGATCATCGCGCCGATATGCATATAGGCGGCCCGCGCGTTGAACAGGCTATTGAGGAATATCGCGGCCAGCACGAGGAACGCGAACCAGATCAAGCCGACCAGCCTATTGCTCCTGCCGAGCGGTGAGCGACAGATCGTATCATAGAAAAACCAACCGGCCACGAGCGCGGATAGCCCCAGCGCGATCGCGTCGCTTTCGCGCAGCTTCGCCTTCGCCGGATCGATGAGATAGGTCTGCGCGCCGATATAATAGACAAGCACCAGCAGTGCGAAACCGCTTATCCAGGTGACATAGGATTCCCACTTCGTCCAGTGCAGTTCGCTGGGCATGTTCGAAGGCGCGACCTGATATTTCTGCGAATGGTAAAAACCGCCACCATGCACGGCCCAGTCCTCGCCCGTCACTCCTTCCTGCACCTTGTCCGGCGCAGGTTTTCTGAGCCGCATGTCGAGCCCGATGAAGTGAAACGATCCGCCAATCCAGGCGATACCTGCAACGAGGTGCAGCCATCGCAGCGCGAGATTGAGCCATTCGGCGAGGTCGAAACTCATGGCTGCACCTCCTTACCCATATCCGCAAGCCGCAGCCGTACAATCTCACCAATCTGTTCAAGCGCAGTAGCGATCTCCATGTTGCGGTCGTTATCGAGGCGGCACTCCATAGCGGCGAGGATACCGGTCTTGTCGGTGAGCCGCACACAGATGATGAACGGGAAGCCGAATCTTTGACGATACGCAGTGTTAAGCGCGTGGAAGCGCGCATATTCCTCGACCGTCAGACGGTCTAACCCGGCGCTTGCCTGTTCGGCAGCACTCGCTTCGGTCAACATGTTGTCGATCGCCGCCTTACCGGCCAGTTCGGGGTGCGCCCGGATAAGGGCCAGTTGCTCCTCTAGGGTCGCGGCATACATCACCGCCATGAGATCGGCATGGCGGTCACCCGAGGACGGCGCCGCGTCCGCCCGCTCCTCGACCCATGGGCTGTGCTCGAACAGCGCCGTCATGACATCGAACCCTCCAGGCTGACATGTGCGGAGACGACCTTCCAGCCATCCGCGAACCTTACCCAGCTCTGCGTCTGGCGGCCGCGCCGGTCGGAGCCTTCGCGGAAGAATTCGGCGTCGGCTGTGGCGAACGCATCTCCATAGACCGTGATCGCGACGCGCCCCAGCTCGCGCTGGGGAGACCCGCCTCGGCCCTTGCGGAAGTCCCGTATCGCTTCAATGCCGTAAAGAACTTCGCCCACGCCATAGCGGTTGGTGGTCGGCGCATCGTGGAATAATGCGTCCATCGCCGGTATGTCGTCGGCCATCAGCGCGCGCTCATAGGCGCGGAATGCTTCCGTCACTTCGGCCAGCAACACGGGATCGTCGATTTTCATGCGGGATGCGCCTTCAGCCAGTGGCGGGCGATTTCGATGCGGCGCGCGATCCATGCATCGCCCGATGCGATCACATGGTCGAGGAAACGGGCTAGCCAGCGCGCCCGGCCGGGCTTACCTGCAACGCGACAGTGCAAACCGACCGACATCATCCGTCCGCCTTCCTCGCGCAGCTGGTCGAACGTATCGCGCATGTGGCGGAAAAACTGCTCACCCTCGGTAAAGCCGTTATAGGCGACCATCTTCATGTCGTTGACGTCGAGCGTATAAGGCACGACGAGCTGACCTTCGACGTAATAGGGTAAGTCGTCGGCATAGCTGTCGGCATCATAGACGAATCCGCCCTCTTCGCGCACCAGCCGCGCGGTATTGGGCGATGTGCGCCCCTGATACCAGCCGAGCGGACGGCTGCCGGTGAGGCGTTTGTGCAGCGCGACCGCCTCCGCGATATGCGCGCGCTCCACGGCCTCTGATACATATTGATAGTCGATCCAGCGCAGGCCGTGGCTGGCTATTTCCCAATCGGCTTTCAGCATCGCCTCGACAGCTTCCGGGTTCATCTCCATCGCCTGCGCGACACCGAACACGGTGACCGGCAGGCTGCGCTGCGTGAAAAGCCGGTGCAGCCGCCAAAACCCTGCCCTGCTGCCATATTCATACAGGCTTTCCATCGCCATCGCCCGGTCGGGGTGACTAGGCGCGCCGACCATTTCGGAGAGGAAGGCCTCCGATCCGGCGTCGCCATTGAGGACGCAATTTTCCGCGCCCTCCTCATAATTGATGACAAACTGCACGGCCACACGCGCACCGTCCGGCCATTGGGGGTCGGGTGGAGTGGCGCCATAGCCGACAAGATCGCGCGGGAAACTCATACGTCCCATGCCCCCATCGCGGCGGGCACCGCCTCGCCAGCGGACAACGCGAACCCTTCCTTGCGCAAGCAGGCCTCAAGCGCGCCCAGCGTGATCAGCACTTTGTGCTTCATAGCATTGTAACCCATCGCACCGATCCGCCAGATCTTACCCTGCAGCGGACCGAAGGCGGTGCCGATCTCGATCTCGAACTGATCGCGCATCATCGTGCGCACGCGCTCGCCGTCAACACCGTCGGGAATATAGACGCCGGTGACATTGGTCATGCGATGAGCATCGTTGCCGAATACGCTCAGTCCCATCGCGCGCAGCCCCGCCGTCATCGCCCGCCCGGCGGCGGCATGGCGAGCGAAACGCGCCTCAAGCCCTTCGCCCAGTGCCACACGCGCGCATTCCCGCGCAGCGTATAGCATCGAGGTCGCCTCGGTATGGTGGTTGAGCCGCTTTTCCGACCAGTAATCCATGATCATCGCAAGGTCGAAATAGTTGGAGCCGATGCGCGGCCCCTGACCATCCGCTATATCGTCGCGGCGGATGCCCCGCTCGACGTGGCGGCGCGAGAAAATATGCGCGGCCGCAGCTTCCGATATCGTGATCGGTGCGGAGCCCGACGGCCCGCCGAGGCATTTCTGCAAACCGCCGGTGACGATATCAACACCCCAGCGGTCAGCGGCGATCTCCATGCCCCCAAGCGTCGCCGTCGCATCGACATAACTGAATGCGCCCGCCGCACGGCACAGATCACCCAGGCCTTCAAGCGGCTGCGCCATCGTTGTCGAGGTGTCGCCATGCACGCCGGCGACGAGCTTCGGGCCAGTGCGCTCGATCGCTGCGGCGATGGCATCCATCGGCACCACCTCTCCCCATGGCGCATCGACCGTTTCGCACTTTGCGCCGATGCGTTGAAGAATTTCAGTCAGCAGCAGTCCGAACCGGCCGAAATTGACGACCAAAACCGTATCTCCGGGCACTACCAGCGAGACCAGCGCCGCCTCTATCCCGGCGCGCGCCGTCCCGTCGATCAGCATCGTCCAGCGATTGTCCGTGCCGAAGATCGGGCGGTAGAGCGCCATCGCCTGTTCCATATAGCCCGTCATTTCCGGGTCGAACTGCCCCAGCAGATCAGCCGACATCGCGCGCAGCACGCGGGGATGCGCGTTGACCGGCCCAGGCCCCATCAGCAACCGCTGGGGCGGGTCAATCTCTCCAAACAAACTCGGATCAGGCATGGGCATATTCTGCTCCCAGACGATTAATGAAGCCGAGCATTACCTGCAGTGCGATTTCGGCGTCGGAGGGATCAACATGCTCGGCGGGGTTGTGGCTGATCCCGTCCTGACAGCGTACGAACAGTATCGCGGTGGGGCACAGCGCCGCCATCACCATGGCGTCATGCCCCGCGCCAGAAACGAGTCGAAAGGGGCATTGTCCTGCGTCGGCAGTCGCCGCGTCCATAATGTCCATCAGCGCCGGATCACAGGGGGATGCAGGCAAGTCATGAACGCGCTCGATATTGCAACCGAGCGCGCGACCATCGGCGATGTCCGCGATCCGGTCCAGCATTGCCCCTGCAGCGCAGTCTCGCCGCACCGTGTCGCCGCAGCGCACGTCGAGTGTGAAGCGCACGGCACCGGAGATGACATTGGCTGCCCCTGGTATTGCCTCAATGCAACCCACCGTCGCAACCAGATCGGAGGCATCGGCGCGCGCCACACCCTCGATAGCAAGGATCATCTCAGCAGCGCCAGCAAGAGCATCGCGCCGCAGTGGCATCGACGATGTGCCCGCATGTCCGGCAATGCCGGTGATTTCGACATGATATCGCAATTGCGCGGCAATGCCGGTCACTGTCCCCACAGCAAGCCGTTCGGCCTCCAGCACCGGCCCCTGTTCGATATGCGCTTCGAGATAGGCAAACGCCGATCCGGGTCTCCGCGCAGCATTACAATAAGCGGAAATATCCACGCCCGCATCGGCCAACGACACCCCGTCGGCATCGACGATATCGAGCGCTGCCGGATCCAGCGTTCCCGCCACCGCCCGGCTCGTCAGCATCGCGGCGGGGAAGCGGGAGCCCTCTTCGTCGCCAAAGGCGATCACCTCGATTGGGAAGGGCATCCGTTGCCCTGCGTCATTCAGCGCCGACACGCACTCTATGCCGAGCATAACGCCAAGCGGCCCGTCATAGCGCCCGCCGTCGCGCACGCTGTCGATATGGCTGCCGATGAGGAGCGCGGGGACCCCGGGATCGCTACCGTCATAACGGCCGACGAGATTGGCGGCGGGGTCGACCTCGACCTGCATTCCCGCTTCAATCATCCATGACCCGACGCGGTTGATCGCGGCGCGATGGGCAGGGGTCAGATATCCGCGATAGAGCGCGCCCTCCATATCGCTATAGGGCGCTACGCCCAGCATATCGCAGCGCGCCACCGCGCGCGCGCCGCCGGAAAGACTCTCCACCGCTACCATGATGCGACTCCCCCGTCGCTGCGCGGATCGGTCGCACCTTCCATGCGACCGTCGGGATAGCGGACAATCGCCCCGGCATGGCCCATGGTCGCGGTCAGCGGCCCGACACGCTCCACGTCATGACCGGCGGTGGCAAGCTGCGCGTAAAGGGCATCATCAAACCCGTCTTCCAGCTTCAGCGTGGTCGACTGCTCGCCCCATGTTCGACCCAGCAGCCAGCGCGGGCGAGAGATGCACTCCTGCAGGTCGACGCCATAGCGGGCATACCGCGTGAAGAGCGCCGCCTGCGTTTGCGGCTGGCCTTCGCCACCCATGGTGCCATAGGCCATGGTGCGTCCGTCATCGAATACCGCCAATGCCGGATTGAGCGTATGGAAGGGCTTGCGTCCAGGCTTCAGCGCGTTCCAGCCACTCTCAGCCAGTCGGAAGCTCGATCCCCGGTTCTGCCAAGTGATGCCAGTCTGCGGTAGCACGAGACCGGACCCGAACTCATGATATGTCGACTGGATGCAACTCACGACGCAGCCGTGGCGATCGGCCGCGCCAAACCAGCAGGTATCCCCCCATTGCGGCGGTTGCGGCCAAGGGAGCGCCTGCGCGGGGTCGATCCGCTTCGCAAGCTCGTCGAGCACCGCCGGATCGTCGAGCAGCCCCTGAAAGTCGAAATCGGTATAAGCCGGGTCGCCGACATATATGTCGCGCAGCAGGAAGGCCTGCTTTGTCGCTTCGACCAGCCCATGCACATGGTCGAAATTGTCCGCGGCATGGACACTCAGCCGATCGAATAATGCAAGAATCATCAGTGAGGCAAAGCCCTGAGTCGGCGGCGCGCTGTTATAGAGCGTAGCCCCCTCAATCGGTACATGGAGCGGATCGGGCCGTGTTGCTCGATGCGCAGCCAGATCGGCACGCGACACCGGACTTCCTAGCGTCTCGAGGTCACTGGCTATCATGTCCGCCAGCCCGCCCCGATAATAATCGTCGAGGCCGCACTTCGCTAATGTGCGCAGCGTCTGTGCCAGCACCGGTTGGCGCAACATATCGCCTTCAACCAGTGGCCGCCCATCGGGTTCAAAAGTCGATGCGTAAGCGCCAGGCTGAATACGCAGCTCATCGCCTTTGGCGAGCGCGATCTCCGCACCGCCCTTTGTTACCGGCACGCCTGCCTCGGCGTAAGCTATGGCATCGCGTAGTAACCTTTCGGGCGGCATCGTGCCCTTTCCCGTTTCCAGTGCCACTTCCCATGCGGAAATCGTGCCTGCAACGGTGTTGGCCGCGAGTGGCCCGCGTGTCGGAACCGCGTCCATGCCTGCGTAGAGCGAAAGGTCAGCGCGTACCGCCGCGCCGCCACAGCCATGAACGGCATGTGCAAGTCCGCCCGGTTCGCGGATCAGCCAGAAACCGTCGCCGCCAATCCCAGTCATATGCGGATAGACCACCGCGAGCGCTGCGGCGGTCGCTACGCAGGCTTCCACCGCCGTTCCGCCATCGCGCAGCACCGACAGCCCAGCCTCGGCGGCAAGGTGATGCGGCGCGGTGACAAGACCATGCCGGCCATGTGACGACAGACTCATGCCGCTCTCTCCGGCAGGGGGCATACGGTCGCGCCAAGCAACCCTCGCTTCTCCAGTTCGCCCGCGAACGCGATCAGCGCACGATCGCTGCCCGGCGCGCCGACGAGTTGGATGCCCAACGGCAACCCTTCGAACTGGCCGACCGGTGCGGCAACGACCGGAAGGCCGATGAAGCTGAGCGGTTGGGTATATATTCCGAGATGGGCGCGAGCGGCCACCCGTTCGCCATCCACTTCGATCGTGGCATCCTCGATCAGCGGCGCCACCCCAGGAACGGCAGGAGCGATAAGCACATCCCACTGTTCGAACAACGCCGCCGCGCGCGCGCGGAACGTCGCCTGATAGGCAAGCGCATCGAGATAGGCTGCAACGGGCAACGCGGCGCCAGCGATCAGACGATCGCGCGTCGCGGGGTCGAAGGCGAGCGCCTGCTTCGCCAATGCCTCTCGGTGTAGCGCCCCGCCCTCGAAGGCGGTGATGAGGTACGCGGCCGAGCGGGCATGATCGGCGCCAGCGAGCTCTACGCATTCCAGCCCGCCAAGTTGATCGTCTAGAGCGGAAATCGCAGCGGCGAGAGGCGGCGTGACGTTATGGGAGAACCAACCGTCAAGCAGAGCGATGCGCGGCGCGCCAGCGAAGTCAACGACCGGGCCAGTATCGGCGCCTTCCAGCACGCCATGAATGAGCGCCAGGTCGGCGGCGGTGCGCGCAAAAGGGCCAATATCGTCGAAACTGTCGACGAAGGGGAAGACTCCGGCCATCGGCAGTGCGCCATGCGTCGGCTTCAGGCCCCACACACCGCACAGCGCGGCAGGCACCCGGATCGATCCGTTGGTGTCGGACCCCAGCGCGAAGCGAAGCAGGCCTCCGGCCACCGCCGCCGCCGATCCACCGGATGATCCGCCCGCCAGCCGCGCCTGATCATGCGGATTGCGCGTAGTGCCCCAAGCGGCATTCACGGTCGCAAAGCCGTATGCATATTCGTCCATGTTGAGCGTTGCGACCGGTATTGCGCCTGCCGCACACAACCGCTTTACCGCCTCTGCGTCATCGGCGGCAGGCGGCGCGTTGCGGCGCATTGCGGCGCCGGCGGTCGTGGGCAGCCCTGCCAGATCGAACAGGTCCTTGACGCCAAAGGGTATGCCCTGCAACGGCCCGGGTTTGCTTCCTGCGGCGAGAAGTTGATCGACGGCCGCCGCTGCCGCCATGCCTCGATCATCAAGTATGCGCGTGACGGTGTTGAACGGCTCGGCGTTTAATGCCGCAATAACCCGCCGGATCGACGTCACGACCGGCCCATCACTTGCCGTCACCGTGCACCCGAGGCTGGTCATGACATCGATTCTAGTGCCGACCGCACGGCGCTCCAATGCTCCCGGAGTATAGTGACATTCCTGCCCACCCCGGCGAGATCCGTAGGGGGTAGCGAGCATATCTCGACTGCTCGGCACGCCGATTCTCCCAGCGCGATATACTCTTTTTCGGTCGTCCCGCCTTGCACATCATTCATCGTCATTTCCATTTGTCCGCGCGGTCGTCCAGATTGACCGCCAAGGACTGCCAACCGTTAAAACTGGTAGCCAAGGGTCACACCATATGTCCGCGGCGCTGCCGGAAACGCGAAATTAGCCCCGGCGAAACTGAAATTGTAGCCGGCGGGCAAATAGATTTTGTCCGTCAGATTTCTCACCCAGACGCCGAGATCGAGGCCGTTGCCGAATTCAAAATTGATGTTCCCATTGGCAACGAAGTAACCCGGCTGAGCGCCCGCTCCATCGTTGGAGGGATCGAAGAAATATTTCGACCGGTACGTACCATCAAGCGCCATTCGAAGAGATGAGGTTTCACCGACGGGCAGCTTGTAGCTGACACCACCGGACAATTGTACCTTGGAGGTGTAGGGTATCCTGTTGCCGGAATAATCGGTGTTGAGTCCACCGTTGGCGTAGGAGACGTACGTCGCGTCGAGGAAAGAGAAACCGAGATTGAATTCCAACCGATCAGAGGGCGTCAGGGTCACGTTGCCATCAGTGCCGTAAATACGGATCTTACCGGCGTTCGACAGCAAGTCATTCGGCCCTACCTGCTGGAAAACCTGGGCATCGTCATAATTATAGTAAAAGCCCGACACTTCCAATGTCAGCACTCGGGGTATGATACTCCCCTTGAAACCCGCCTCATATGCAGTCAGGTGCTCGGGACCTGTAATGGCCGGGCTGTTCCCTATTTGCAGGCCTCCATTGACGTCTCCGCCCTTGAAGCCACGGGAAACGCTGGCATAAATCATGGTCAATGGGGTGGGATGGTAATCAATCGAGATGCGCCCGCTCAGGTTATTATCCGAGCGCCGCCGTTTACTACTGTGGTCGAGGATCACCCCTGTCTGATTCAATCGTACATATTCGGTGGTGGCAGGCTGATCGACCAGTGCATCATACTCCACTACCTGTCCCGTCAGCGATCTGCGGTCTAACGTATAGCGCAAGCCTGCCGAGACATTGAGGGTCGGCGTCAGGTGATAGGTCGCATCTGCAAATGCCGCATAGTTTTGTGACTTTGTCTTGAACATCGTGGCTGTTGCGCTCGTGCCGTAGACTGGCACAGGGCCGCTGTTAAAATAATCGAGGCTATCCGAGTAAAAATATAGTCCGGCGATCCAGGTAAAGAGCTGGTTATCTGGTGATGTAAGGCGCAATTCCTGGCTAAAGGAATGAAAACTATCGACCGCGGTATACTCAAATAACGGCGAAGGCGTATCGTCGGCGTCATAATATTCAGAGTGTCGGCCATGGACATAGCCCGTAAGTGAGGTGACCGTATAATCACCCAGCGACAGGTCAGCCTTGAGCATCGGGCTGATTGTCGAAATGCGCTGATAGCCATCGGCGTTCGGTGCAATAACATAGGGATCCGGCGACCCGACATAGCCCAGAACGTCAGCGCATGGAGAGCCAAGCCTGCCCGATGCCGGTGAAGCGCACGGCTCAAACGAAAATGCGGCGGCGGCGGGATCGAAAACGCCGAAAGCCTTTGAAACAGCGCCATTGGAGTCTGAAACGCTGTAATTCAGCTGGCCGACGATCACGAGGTCGGGAGTCGGATCATATGCGATCGATCCACGCACCCCGGTCCAGCTGCTCCCGCCATATCGGCCACTTGTCGCCGGATTGACGCTGCGGAAATACCCGTCATCACGATCGACACCAGCAGCGACCCGCACCGCCAGGTTGTCGGCAAGTGGAACACCAAAGGCGCCGCTGGCCTTTATGGCATTGTAATTGCCGTAACTGAGATCGAACCGCATATTGGGCGAGGCCGAACTGCTAGCCAACTTGGGAATATAGTTGATCAGACCGCCGGTGGTGTTTTTACCCCACAATGTTCCTTGCGGACCCCGCAGGACTTCCACACGGTCGAGATCGAGCAGAAGCTGGCCGTACGCAAAGGCATTCCCCTGGTACACACCATCGATATATGTACCCACAGGACTGTTCGTGCCACCCCGATAGTCGCTATTGCCAACTCCGCGAAGGAATATGGCCGGCTTTGTCTCGCCGCTGGTGCTCGTCCAGGACAGGCTCGGCGTGATGTCAGCCAATTGCTCGCTCTGGGTTATCTTCTTGTCATTAAGAGCATCGCCGCTCAGCGCCGTTATCGAGATTGGAACATCAATAGTGCGTTGCGCGCGCTTCTGCGCGGTCACGATAATTTCGGGCGATGAGTTAGCACCATCGGGTGCCTCATCCGCCAATGCCGGCGTGGTGGTGATCAGCGCAGATGCCGAGATTGTCGCCAGCAGAGAAGTGCCGCTTAACCGTGTCGATTTCGTCATGAAGTCCCCCTTTATGATAGCGGTATGCCGTCGCCCATCTAGGGTTGCGTCCGGCGACTCTGATCCTCTTTCCTGACCAATACGCTGGACACTTGTTCTAATCGAACATAGAAAGTAGCATAGTTCGTTCTAATTTATATGACACCTTTCACGCAGAAGGTCAGGAGCGCCAGCCCATGTTCTCTCGCTTCACCGTTTACTTTGATGAAGTTGTCCGGTCAGGATCTATCCGGCGCGCCTCCGAACGACTTAATATCTCGCCGTCTGCAGTCGATCGACACATTCTGCTGATGGAGCAGGAACTCGGCGTGCAGCTTTTCGAGAGGATACCGCAAGGCTTGCGCCTGACGGCCGCCGGAGAGGTGCTTATCGCCAATGTACGGCGGTGGAGACGAGAATTGCGACATGCGCGGGCACAGATAGACGATTTGCGCGGCCTGCGTCGTGGAGAGGTTTCGATTGCCCTCGTGGATGGCGCTTCTCAGTTCGTGGCAAGCGCGGTGCTCGGCTTCCGCACGGACTATCCAGGTATCGAGTGCACGCTGATGGGCGCAGGTGCCCAAGGCGTTATCGACCTCGTTGTTGAAGGCCGCGCAGAAGTGGGTCTTACGTTCAACCCTCCCACCAACCAGAGCGTGAGGGTCGAGCGGACGTTGGTTTACCAGATTGGTGCGGTCGTTCCTCCCGATCATCCCATAGCGAGCAGAAGCGAGGTGGGTTTTACCGAATGCGTCGAACACGGACTCGTCCTTCCAGACGAGACGGTCTCGCTTCGAACAGTGATCGATACGATGTGGTCGCGCACAATCGGGGGCCATGCGCGCGGAGCTATAACGGCAGCCAGCATCGTCCTGATCCGTGAACTTGTAAGAAGTGGGGCGGGAGTGGGAATTTTGACCCCGATTGATGTCGCTGGCGAGGTTGAAGGGGGCGAACTGATCTACGTTCCTCTCGCTGACAGCGACGTGCCGCTCTCCGTGTTTTCGCTGGTCACCGCCAGCGGACGTACACTCTCGTCACCCGCGTCCTTGTTCGTTCAACATTTGGCGCAAGCTATGCGCGATACCAACCTGCCCGGCGTCGGCTAGTTGTCCTAATTTTTAGGACGGCAGTGAGCTAAAACTGTGCTGGCTTAGATCGCATGGATAGATAATGCTGGTCAGGTGGAGTGAAAAATGACAGAGACCCCGACCAATTCCCTGCTTTGGAACGATTGGCACGTGATTGCCGAAGAGGCGGCACCACGTCCGCTCCGGCCGTTGCGCACAAAATTGCTCGACGTGCCTTTGACGGTACGGTGCGACGATGGGGTGATTAACGCATTGCGCGACGACGGAATCCCTATGCGGAGAGAGGTGCGTTATGGTTTTGTCTGGGCGTGCCTGGGCGTGCCGACACGCGACATCATCCATATACCGGAAGCGCAAGACGATTGGCGTTGCATCGTCACCGGCGGTGCGTTTGGCGTCCATGCCTCCAGTCCGCGGGTGGTCGAAAACTTCCTCGATCTCGGACACCTGCCCTATGTGCATCAAGGATATCTTGGCGCCGAGGAGTATGGCAAGGTCGCGCCCTATCAGGTCCGCGACCTGCCCGAGGGCGGCATCATTGCCACCGGCTGCAAGGTCTATCAGCCGTCCGCTTCTCCGGCCGCGAAAGAGGGCTATGTTGTCGATTATATCTATAAGACGGAACGACCACTGATCGTCAGCCTTTACAAGGCCAATCCGGTCAGGCCCGGCGCGTTCGATGCCATCTATCTGTTCGCTCAGCCCGTCAGCGAGGAACGTACGATCGCTTATACGCTCAACATGTTCGGTGCCGAAGGCGTTACCGCCAAGGATCTTCGCTGTTTCCAGCAGCTGATCTTCCTTCAGGACAAGCCCATCCTGGAGAACCAGTTTCCCAAGCGCTTGCCGATCGGCCCACGCATGGAAATGCCGATCGCGGCTGACAAATCGTCAGTCGCCTATCGCCGCTGGCTTTCCCGTATCGGTCTGCAATATGGCACTATTGGCGCGGAGCCGCTCACTGCATGACGATCGACCCAAAACGCTGGTATCCGGTCGCCGCGTCTGACGACCTCCCGCAAGACCATGTCTACCAGACCCGGCTGGATGGCCGCCCGGTGGCAATCTGGCGAGCGGCGAGCGGCGACGTCAATGTCTGGGACGATCGCTGTCCGCATCGGGGCGTCCGCTTCTCAGTGGGCTATGTGATCGGTGACGAACTCCGCTGCCAATACCACGCCTGGCGCTTTGCCAGCGGATCAGGCTCCTGCACCCACATACCGGCCCAACCGGACGCAAAGCCGGCGGCAGCCATCCGCGCACAAACCTGGCCGGTGAGAGAGCGTGGCGGATTGGTCTGGACAGGCATCACGCCGGAAGGTGAACCGGCGGTGCCGATAGACGGGGCCGTGCTGCGCGCCATTCCGGTCAACCGCGCGATCGAAGACGTGGAGCCGGCACTCAAGGCGATACCGGACGCCGCCTTCATACTCCAACCGGTCGATACAGAGCGTTGCGTGATTCGCGGTCTGGCCGCGCCGGAACGGACCTATGCAATCGACGCTATGTTGGAGAGACTGCGGTTGACGTTGGAGACGGTATAATGATCCTGCACAATTTTGAACTCTCCGCCGAATGCTATGCGGTGCGGCTGCTTGCCGCCATGCTCGATATTACCTTGGAGCTGAGACGCATCGACGTCTTCCCCGGCCGCGAGCATGAGGAACCGGTCTTCCTTGCGTTGAACCCGCTCGGCACGGTACCCGTGCTCGAAACTGACGGCGCTTCGCTCTATGAATGGCAGGCGATGCTTGCCCTGCTCGCCGCCAGGTCGGCACATCAAGACCTATGGTGGCCCACGGACGAGCCTCGGCTGATCGAATGGCTGGGCTTCGCGCATCGGCTGGCGGCCAGCATCGGCCCTGCTCGCGCACACGACGGCATGGGAATGGAGGCCGATATCGATAGCTGCCGCCGCGATGCACATCGCCTTCTTCGCGTCCTTGAGCGCCATTTGTGGTTCGCCGAGTGCGATGGAAATCACTGGCTGCTGGCAGGCGCCCACCCGACCGCCGCCGACATTGCCGTGTTCGTCCATGTCATTCTGTCGGAGGAGGGTGGTATCGAGCGAATGGACTATCCGGCCATCCGGCGGTGGACGGACCGGGTACGCGAGATCGACGGGTTTATCCCCATGAGTGGAGTCTTCTCGCCGCTGAAAGCCGTCGAGATGTGACCATGCTGACATGAACCTTGCCTTTCCGGCTTACGCGGCTCGGGCTGCGCAACGCGCCGATGGATAACGAAGGGAATAAGATGGATTATGAAGACAACATAATACACGCGACGAAGCGTTCCGATTTAGAGACCCCACCCCCGTCTGGTCGACAGGCTGTTCCGATGCCGCGCGATTGCACTTATTCCGAGTCCGATTGGAAAATACT
>Ga0070726_10001726_pt1 | contig 21249 bp, 17 predicted proteins | sample tdAd471_FD_67275 | JGI IMG/M metagenome (GOLD analysis project Ga0070726, IMG submission 67275) | Marine sediment microbial communities from the Atlantic coast under amendment with organic carbon and nitrate - tdAd47.1 | ecosystem: Environmental > Aquatic > Marine > Coastal > Sediment | place... | reverse complement strand
TGATACCCGGTTTGCTGCTGGTGATTCTTTATGGCCTTTATGTCTTTCTGACGGCGTTGCTGAAACCAGGCCATGCACCGGCTGTCAGCAGCGATTCAGTCCACGACCGGGACCAGATGGCTACCCTGGCCGTGACACTGTTAAAGGGGCTGTTGCCGCCGATACTGCTGATCATTGCTGTGCTGGGTTCGATTCTTACCGGTATTGCGACACCGACGGAGGCCGCCAGCGTAGGGGCCGTGGGAGCCACGCTGCTGGCCCTGGTAAAACGTCAGCTTGGCATCCGCGTACTGCATGACGTGTCACGGGAAACCATGCGTATTACCTCCATGGTTTACCTGATACTGATTGGCGCAACCATTTTCTCCTCGGTATTCCGTGGCTTTGGCGGGGACCTGCTGGTGGAGGATTTCCTGGGCAACCTGCCCGGCGGAGTGTTTGCCGCCATGCTGCTGGTCATGCTGATAGTATTCCTGCTGGGGTTCATACTCGATTTCATTGAAATAACGTTTATGGTGGTCCCACTGGTGGGGCCGGTACTGCTGGGCATGGGACTGGATCCGGTATGGCTTGGTATCATGCTGGCGATAAACCTGCAGACGTCCTTTCTGACGCCGCCTTTTGGCTTCTCTTTGTTTTATCTGCGCAGCGTGGCACCACCGGAGATACGAACCGCCGAGATCTATCGTGGTGTCGTCCCGTTTATCGTCATTCAGCTGGTTGCCCTCCTGGTGTTATCACTATGGCCGGGGCTGGCCACCTGGTTGCCGGAGATACTGAGCTGATTTCCGGGATGGTGACAGGCACAACCAGCAGACGCTGTACACCGGGGCAGCCGGGTCGGAACGACTGGCCGCCGAAACAGAGATTCGCCTACCGACTTCCAGGAAAACGGAATACCAATGAACCAATCTGAAAACGCCAGTGATGAACCGGAACAGGATGAGGATTCAACAAGAGACCTGGATCCTGAACCCAGTGGTGAGCTGACGCTGCAGACCCTGGCCATGCCCCGGGATACCAATGCCAACGGTGATATTTTTGGCGGCTGGCTGGTGTCCCAGATGGACCTGGCAGCGGGCATCGCCATGAAGCGGGTAGCCAGGGGGCGCTCCGTCACTGTCGCAATCAATAACGTCAACTTTCTATACCCGGTCAATGTCGGTTCCACGGTGAGTTGTTATGCAGACGTGGGGGAGATTGGCCGCACGTCGGCACACATTGATATCGAGGTATGGATTTTCAATGGCGGTGCCGATGAAAAATTGCGAAAAGTCGCCGATGGCCAGTTTGTCTTTGTGGCCATCGATGACGCCGGGCGTACGCGACCGATTCCGAAATGAGCGGACGCGTCTCAGCCTGGTTGCGGTTGTCCTGATTTTACCCGAGTGAGTGACAATTGGTTATTACCCGGGTAAAATTGCCAGGACTTCTCAAGGCGTCATGCAATGACGCGTCCACAGGTACCCACCATGCAACTGATCGCTTTTTCTGGTTCCCGCCGTCTCGCTCTGGGTACACCGAAGCAAGTCATTACTAACATCAAGGAATACACCACAGCGAACCCGCAGCACCAGATACTGGTGTTGGATGCGGATACCAGCCAGCTGGTGGAATTCGATTTCCGTGGCAGCGTTGACGACATTCTGGCTTCCCGGTTGGCGCCCGGTGCGTGTAGTGGCGACAAGGCGGGGGAAGACGGCATCCGGGATCATGAAGCCGACTGCCACGAAGTCAGCACTACCTCAACGGCGCCAGCTGCCTCCCGGGGTTCCCGTGCCCGGGCAGGGAACCGGTTTGACGGCAGCAGTGCCGATACCGGTGACAGGCCCAGGCGGGGGCGCCCCAGGCTGGGTGTGGTGTCACGGGAAGTCACGCTGCTGCCACGCCATTGGGAGTGGCTTGCCGATCAGCCGGGAGGCGCGTCGGCGGCCTTGCGCAGGCTGGTGGACCGGGCACGGCGGGCCAGTACCAACATCGACGAGCAGCGTAACGCCAGGGATTCAGCCTATCGGTTCATGACCACCCTGGCCGGCGATGAGCCAGGCTACGAGGAAGCGGTGCGGGCGCTGTTCGCGGGCGATCTGCAGCGGCTGCGCCACTACCTGGCCAATTGGCCCGAGGACATCGCCTCCCATGCAGAAACGCTGGCAGGACGGGCGCTTGCCCCTTGTGAACCAGAGCCTTGAAAAGTAAGTAATCACTCACATAGTGTGCCCGCTAGCGCGGTTCAGCCTCCGGTCGGTTGCACGACGACCGGGCCAGGGGCTTCGCGGCCATCGAATTCCAGGCGGATATGCTGACAGGATACGCGCCAGGACGAATTGATCGTTTCTTTGAGGAGAGTAAGCGTTCGCTTACAGAATTGTGTCCGCCTTCCGGATTAACCTGTCGGGGCTTTGTTACTGTCTGGCTCAGGGACATCGTCTTCCATGAGGATGCGCCGGCGAGTGGCGCGGCGGCCAAGTTGAACTGATTCCAAATTGAAGTAAGCATTTACTTACAAAATTGCGGTCGGTTTCCCGGACAGGTTCACCGGGCGGCTGCGTAACCACCTGGAGAGCTTACACAAGGAAAGGGCCTCTTCCCAGACAAGCTGCCGGGACTTGCACTGGCCCTGCTAAACGGTACTCAGAAAAGTAAATGCTTACTTACAAAACGGTTGTCTCTTTTCACAGCTAATCCGCCGGCAGGTTACGGGCCTCGATAAAGGCATCCTCGGCAATACGATGGTAGGCTGAGACGCCATCCAGAAAACCCTTCCAGGATTGGTAGACCCGTGTACTGGTCTCATCCTTGGCCGCCATTTCCTCAATGACATTCCGGGATAGCCGGCGGAACTCCCGCAGTACGTCATCAGGCAGCCTCCTGATCTTGACACCGTGTTCGTTGACCAGGGTTTGCAACGCCTCGTTGTTCCGCGCCGTCAATTCGTCGTGGATGCGCTGATTCATCACTTCAGAGGCGGCCAGCAGAATTTCCTGCAGGTCTTCCGGCAGGCTTTCAAACGCGGGCTTATTGAAAATCACTTCAAGGGTGGAACCCGGCTCATGCCAGCCGGGATAATAATAGTACTCTGCCACCGTGTGATAACCCGCGGCCAGGTCATTGTAGGGACTGACCCATTCCGTCGCGTCCAGTGCCCCGGTTTCCAGGGAAGTAAATACATCGCTGACCTGCATGGTGACGGGAATTCCACCGGCACGGGCAAATACTTCACCCCCCAGGCCCGGAATGCGCATCTTCATACCCTGCAGGTCGTCCAGGGAGTTGATTTCGCGGTTGAACCAGCCAAACATCTGTGTCCCGGAATTGCCCCCGCGCACCGGAATCAGGTCATAGGGTTCGTAAATCTCCCGCCACAGTTCATTACCGCCACCGTAGGCCAGCCAGGCATCCATCTCGGTTCCGGTCAGGCCGAAGGGAATAGTGGAAAAAAACGGCGTGGCGTTGATTTTTCCCTGCCAGTAATACGGTCCGCTGTGACCGATTTCTGCAGTCCCGGCGGACACGGCGTCGAAGACTTCCAGGCCGCCAACCAGTTCGTTGGCACCGTAGACACGAATTCGCATCCGGCCGTTGCTCATGGTCGCCACGCTCCGGGCAAACTGTTCCGGTGCAGTGCCCAGTGCCGGCAGGTTTTTCGGCCATGAAGTCACCATTTTCCAGTTGAAGGTGCGCTGATCAGCGGCCGGGGCGCCGGTGACCGGGGAATCACTGTCGACACCGCAGGAGGACAGCACGGACGCCAGCAGTACAGGCAGAACTAATTTAAACAGCATATAACCAAACCCTTTTTTAAGCTGGCTATCAGACATAGTAAAGCGATTACTTTACTATGTCTGATCGAAACAGATGTGCATGGCAACCGCAAGGCAGCCGGGACCGTCAGACGGATTCCAGCTTGGCGTAGGACAGCACCAGCCACTTGCTGCCGAAACCGTCAAAGTTTACCTGGACCCGGGCATTATGACCCTGCCCTTCGTAGTTTAATATCACTCCTTCCCCGAATTTCCCGTGGATTACCCGCTGGCCCAGCGCTAATGAGGTCTCGGGTACTTCCGCTCCGCCGTTGCCTGTGGCAATCGGCCCAGCGAATGAAGGTCGGGTCACCGTTGACTTCAACCGGATTTCATCCATCAGGTCGCCGGGTATTTCCCGGATGAATCGGGAGGGCCGTGATAAGGAAACATCACCATGCAGGCGTCTGGACTCGGCATGGCAGAGGTACAGCTTGGCCTTGGCCCGGGTGATGCCGACGTAACAGAGCCGGCGCTCTTCTTCCAGTCCGGCAAGATTCTCCATGGACATCCGGTGGGGAAACAACCCTTCTTCCATGCCGGCCAGGAAGACCAGGGGAAACTCCAGTCCCTTGGCCGAATGCAGCGTCATCAGCTGAACGGCATCCTCGTCCTCTCCGGCCTGGGCGTCACCCGCATCAAGAGCCGCCTGGTCCAGGAAAGCGGCGAGAATGGACCGGGCAGTCAGGTCGTCATCGGCGTCCAGCTCCGACTCGTCAAAGCTGTTGGCCGCGGTGATCAGTTCATCAAGGTTTTCCAGTCGGGCCCGGGCCTTTTCTCCGCCTTCCTTTTCATGGTGCTGTACCAGGCCGCTGTGCTTGATGACGTATTCCACCTTGCGGTGCAGCTCCAGGTCCTCGCAGGCGGCTTCCATGGAATCCAGCAGATCAAGGAATCCCCGCACCGAATTGGCCGCCCGGGAACTCAACAGTTTTTCGCTGACACATTTCACGCAGGCGGACCACAGCGACGAATTCTCCTCGCGGGCCAGCGCCCTCACCTGCTCTATGGTGCGTCCGCCTATCCCTCTGGTTGGGACATTGATTACCCGCTCCATCGCGGTATCGTCATGGCGATTTATCAGCAGGCGCAGGTAAGCCAGTGCGTTCTTGATTTCCAGGCGTTCGTAGAACCGGTGGCCGCCATAAATCCGGTAAGGCATGCCCACCCTCAGCAGGGCGTCCTCCAGTTCCCGGGACTGGGCGTTGGAGCGGTACAGTATTGCGGCATCCGTGCGACGGTTACCCTTGTTTACCCAGTCCTGGAGGCGATCCACGATGAATCGGGCCTCGTCCTGTTCATTGAATGCCTCGTACAGGGAAATGGGCTCCCCATCTGACCCATCAGTCCATAATTCCTTGCCAAGCCGGCCCTGGTTATTGGCAATGAGCTTGTTGGCAGCCTTGAGTATGGTGGAGGTGGATCGATAGTTCTGTTCCAGCCTGACAGTTTCCGCTCCGGGAAAATCACTGCTGAATTTCTGGATGTTTTCGATCTTCGCCCCGCGCCAGCCGTAAATGGACTGATCGTCGTCCCCCACCACCATCAGGTGATTACGTTGCCCGGCAAGGACCCGCAGCCAGGCATACTGTATTGTGTTGGTGTCCTGAAATTCGTCCACCAGTATATGCTTGAAGCGATTCTGGTAGTGATCCAGGATCTGTGGATTCTTGAGCCAGAGCTCATGGGCGCGCAACAGAATCTCGGCGAAATCCACCATGCCGCCGCGATCGCAGGCCTCTTCGTAGGCGGCGTAGATGGCCACCATGTTACGCCCGTAGTCGTCGTCGAATGTTTCCACGCTGGCTGCCCGCAGGCCTTCGTCCTTCTGGGCATTGATATACCATTGCACCTGGCGGGGCGGGAACCTGTCTTCGTCCACGCCCAGGCTGCGGCACAATCGCTTGATGAGTCGCAGCTGGTCATCGCTGTCGAGAATGTGAAAATCCTCCACCAGCCCGGCTTCCTGCCAGTGAGCCCGCAACAGCCGGTGTGCCAGGCCGTGAAACGTGCCCACCCACATGCCGCCGATGGGCTGGGCCAGCAGTCCCTCGATGCGCCCCCGCATTTCCCTGGCGGCCTTGTTGGTGAATGTCACCGCCAGGATACTGTAGGGTGAAGCCTGCTCGGCGTGCAGCAACCAGGCGATACGATGCACCAGGACCCGGGTTTTGCCGCTCCCGGCACCGGCAAGTACCAGCAGGTTCTGCGCCTGGGTGGTGACAGCCTGCCGCTGGGGCGTGTTGAGCTTGTCGAGGATATGGGAAACGTCTTCCATCATAGTGCCCGGTATTCTAGCAAACACCGGATCGAGGTGGCGTGGAATTGAAACCGCAGGCTAAATTTTTATTGCACCGGTTCCTTAGTTTATCGTCCCTTTTTTGCTAGAATCTGCGCCCGGTTGGAATTCTGGCTGGCCCATCCGCCGTTTCTGTCCGTATCCATTTCCTCCTGCGCAGGTTTCCGGAATCCCGGCGGCGGCCCGGGAACCCGGGATGACGCCGGGATAAGACACTCGAACTGATTATCCGATAGGAGAACAACATGTCGGTTTCTGCAGACACGGCCCGGTTCAACTGGGAAGACCCATTGCTGCTTGACGATCAGTTGAGCGAAGAAGAGAGCATGGTTCGCGACACGGCTCGACAATATGCCCGGGAGAAATTGCTGCCCCGGGTGCGCGAGGCCTACCGGCGGGAGGAAACGGATCCTGAAATCTTTCGGGAGATGGGCGAGCTTGGCCTGTTGGGACCGTTTATAGAAGGCTACGACTGTGCCGGCATGAATTACGTGTGTTATGGCCTGGCCGCGCGGGAAATCGAAGCAGTGGATTCAGGCTACCGCTCCATGTTCAGTGTCCAGTCCAGCCTGGTGATGCTGCCTATCCATGAGTTCGGCACCGAAGAACAAAGGCAGAAATACCTGCCCAGGCTGGCCAGCGGTGAATGGATCGGTTGTTTCGGCCTGACCGAGCCGGACCACGGTTCCGATCCGGGCAGCATGAATACCCGAGCAAGGTCCGTGGACGGTGGCTACCTGCTCAGCGGCGCCAAGAACTGGATCAGCAATTCGCCCATCGCCGATGTGTTCGTGGTCTGGGCCAAGGATGACGACGGTGTGATCCGGGGCTTCGTGCTGGACAAGGGGATGAAAGGTCTCAGTGCGCCGAAGATCGAAGGCAAACTGGCACTGCGGGCATCCATTACCGGTGAGATCGTCATGGACGAGGTATTCGTCCCGGCAGAAAACAGGTTTCCGGATGTCGGCGGCCTGAAAGGACCTTTCACCTGCCTGAACTCGGCACGCCTGGGTATTGCCTGGGGCGCCATCGGTGCCGGTGAAACCTGCTGGAAAACCGCTCTGCAGTACACCCTGGATCGCAAGCAGTTCAACCGTCCCCTGGCCGCCAACCAGCTGATTCAGAAAAAACTGGCGGTCATGCAGACCGATCTGACCGTGGCCCTGCAGGCCTGCCTGCGGGCAACCCGGATGAAAGACGAGGGCAAAATCACGCCACCGGTCATCTCCATGCTGAAGCGTAATTCCTGCCTTAAGGCCCTGGACGCCGCCCGCGAGGCCCGGGACATGCTGGGTGGCAACGGGATTTCCGATGAATACCCGGTCATGCGCCATGCCCAGAACCTGGAGGTGGTCAACACCTACGAAGGTACCCAGGACATACATGCGCTGATTCTCGGCCGGGAACAGACAGGTATTCAGGCATTTACGAGATAGATCAGAAATAGACCAGAGATAGACCAGGTGGCAACCGGGTGTCACGGCAGGCAGGTCAGGCTTGACCCGCCGGGTCCATGGTTGTGCCTTCTCCTGTCCGGGTTCGGCAAGCCGGTCACCGGATAACGTGCAGGGACAGTTTATACCGTATTTGAATGTCCTGTTTAATTAATCAGAGATTTCTTAATACTTTTTCAACCTGTTGAAGCAAGGGGCAGATAGACATCAGTTATAACTTCACTTTCTTTAACATTCGGTCCAACATTCACATAGTGAAAAATGGCGGGTGAACCCGACAGGGACTCCTGGCTTCGGGGTAGCCATTCTTCCAGCAGGAACACAACCGCCCGGTTTTGCATCCTGGACCCGATATCGCGAGCAAGCGCACAACGACATCCGGGAATAGTGCTTTCGGCAATACCAAATTCATTCGGTTCCACGGCTTCGTCAATGGACAAACAGAAATCGACCCGGTGCCCGGCGGAACCGGGTGGGTGCGCAAGCGTGTGATGCAGGCCATAGTGCCTGTGCCTGGCCTGGTCCAGGCAGTTATTCTGAATTTTCCATTGGACAAGTTTCATCACCGTATCATGTTCCTGCTGCGGACTGCCCATGTGCGAAATCAATGCAACCCTGGTTTCAGGAAATTCGACGATACTGACATCCATCACAAAGACTCCGTAGACTCAAACGGATAAGTGGGGTCAGGCATGACGCTATATTCTGTTCAGAAATAATGCAGCACAACCCCGGTGAAAATCGAAGCCCCCACCAGGTTATTGTTGAGGAACGCCTTGAAGCAGTCTGTCCGCTGACGCTCGCGGATCAGCCACTGCTGGTACAGGATAAGCCCTGCCGCGACCGCCAGTCCCAGGTAGAAGAAACCACCCAGCTGAAACTGTCGGGCCGCCAGTAACAGTGAAAAGATGAACATGAATTGAAGAATGAAAATCATCATTCTGTCGGCGGTGCCGAACAGGATAGCCGTGGACTTGATGCCCAGCTTCAGGTCATCGTCACGATCCACCATGGCGTATTCCGTATCGTACGCCACTGTCCACAGGCAGTTGGCCACGAACAGCAGAAAAGCCGCCGCAGGAACAGAGCCCGTCTGGGCGGTAAACGCCATGAGAATACCCCAGGAAAACGCGATGCCCAGGACCACCTGGGGCAGATTGGTATAGCGCTTCATAAAGGGATAGATGGCGGCAACGGCAACCGCGCCGAACGAAAGCAGAATTGTCTGGAGATTGGTTAACAGAACCAGCACAAAGCCACAGGCTGCCAGTACCAGGAAAGCTTTAAATGCGTCCTGACGCCTTAACTTTCCGGTGACCAGGGGCCGGTGGCGGGTACGTTCGACATCGCCGTCGAATTCGTAATCAGCATAGTCATTGATGGCACAGCCGGCAGCCCGCATCACGTAGGTGCCAAGAACGAAAATTACCAGCAGGTCCAGGTCCGGCAGACCTTCCGCGGCGATCCACAGGGCGGTGATGGTGGGCCACAGCAACAGCAGCACGCCGATGGGACGGTCAAAACGAATAAGTTGCAGATAGCCGGGCAGCTTGGCGGAGAATTCCGGAAACCGGCCTTCCAGTTTATTTTGCAGTCGTTCAATCAGGGGTGTTCCAGAGGACATAGTGCAGGGGTGCTTTGTAGGAAACGGAATTGGTTTGGTAGTAGAAGTCCAGTTTGTGCACGCGCATCGGCTTTGCAGAAAGCCAGGATGCGGCTGACCATTCTAGCGCATTTCCGCTGTCCGGTTCTTCCCCTCGACTCCGTTTGCCTGCCCGGGCAGCGGTTGGCAAAATAACCGGCCTAAGGCCGGAAATCGCATCAGACCCTGCCGTATTCAGCGCGGTTTCCCAGCCAACGGTGAACCAGTGGGTCGATTACATCCGGATAACTGTGCAGAATCACCTCGGCGTATTTGCGGACATCGTCAAGCAGGTGCGCGTCACGGGCAATATCGGCAACCCGAAAGCTCATCAGCCCGGTTTGCTGCGTGCCCAGCACCTGCCCCGGCCCCCTGATTTCCAGATCTTTTTCGGCGATATAGAAGCCGTCGCTGCTCTCCCGCATTACCGACAGGCGATGCTTGCCAGTCTCGGACAACGGTGCCTGATAGAGCAGGAAACAGTAACTGTGCTTGCTGCCACGACCCACCCTTCCCCGCAGCTGATGCAACTGGGCGAGACCCAGCCGTTCGGAGTTTTCGATGACCATCAGGCTGGCATTGGGCACATCGACGCCGACTTCGATTACCGTGGTGGCGACCAGCAGCTGCAGCTGACCCGACTTGAACTGTTCCATCACGGCGGTTTTTTCCTTCGCTTTCATGCGGCCATGCACCAGGCCGATGGCAAGGTCAGGCAACTGTTCCCGCAGCTGGCTGGCGGTGGCTTCCGCCGCCTGGCATTGCAAAGATTCGGATTCCTCCACCAGGGTACAGACCCAGTAAACCTGCTCGCCCTTGCTGCAGGCCTGATAAATCTTGCTGATCACCTCCGGTCGGCGGTCGTCGCCGATGACCAGGGTCTGCACCGGAGTGCGTCCCGGAGGCAGTTCGTCGATCACCGAACAATCCAGGTCGGCATAGGCACTCATGGCCAGGGTGCGGGGGATTGGCGTGGCCGTCATTACCAGCTGATGGGGTTCCCGGGCGTCACTGGTTGACTTGTCCTTGAGGGCCATGCGCTGGTGTACGCCGAAGCGGTGCTGCTCATCGATGATCACCAGGCCCAGGTTGGCGTAGCTGACAGAATCCTGAAACAGGGCATGGGTTCCGACCACGATCGCCGCGGCACCGCTGGCGATGCGCTGCTGCTGACTGTTGCGCTGGCCAGCCGGCAGCCTGCCGCTCAGCCAGCCGGTCTCCACGCCCAGTGGCTTCAGCCACTGGCTGAAGTTCAGGTAGTGCTGCTCGGCCAGCAGCTCGGTAGGTGCCATGATTGCTACCTGGAATCTGTTTTCCACCGCCCGCAGGGCGGCAAGAGCGGCGACCACGGTTTTACCGGAGCCCACATCCCCCTGAACAAGCCGCAGCATGGGAGTGGTTTTGTTCATGTCGTTGGCGATATCGACGAAAGTGCGCTGCTGTGCTCCGGTCAATTGAAACGGCAGTTGTGCCAGGAAGCGTTCCACCAGGGTGCTCCGCGCCGGCATGGCGGCTGCCGGCCGCGCGTTGGCGGCAAGCCTCAACCGGCGCATACACAGGCGATGACTGAGCAGTTCCTCGAAGGCAAGCCGCTGTTGTGCCGGATGCTGCCCCGATTCCAGCAATTCCAGAGTGACATTCTGCGGCGGGTGGTGCAGATAGCTGATGGCGTCGGCCAGGCTCAAGGTGCCGAGACCGGCACGAATTTCATCCGGCAGGTATTCCGTCACGTCATCAGCTCTGCTCATCCTGCCCAGGGCCTGATCGATAATGCTGCGCAATCGGGACTGCTGTAATCCTTCGGTGGCAGGGTAAATCGGCGTCAGGGTATTTTCCAGTTGCACATCGCCGTCATCTTCCAGCAATCGATACTCCGGATGGTAGATTTCGTAACCGGCGCTGCCTCGCCGCACTTCGCCGTAGCAGCGTAACCGGACCCCGGGTTTCAGTGCATTCTGCTGGGCTGCAGTAAAGAAAAAAAAGCGCAGGTTGATGAAACCGGTATCGTCCTTCAGCGTGCATTGAAGACTGCGACGTTTACCGTAAAGTACCCGGGCGGCCACCAGCTCACCCTGCAGCTGCACGTGTTCACCGAAGCGGACCCTGTTGATGTTGTCAATCCTGGTTCGGTCCTGGTAACGAAACGGCAGGTGGAAAAGCAGATCCTGAACAGTGGAGATCCCCAGGTTACGAAGTTTTTTTTCAATTCCCGGCCCTACCCCTTTCAGTGCCGTCAGCGGCGTCCGGGCCAGGCTGCCGCCAGGTGCCGGTTGGGTTGAGTTGCCGGAGGTCGTCGTGGCTGGGGGCATCGAATAGAATGTGCCTGGCGAAAATTCGTGTTTGTGCTGCGTGCACGCGGTACAGAGGATTCCTGGCGCCTGTGAACAGTATAGGTAGTTTTTCCACCACCGACTACCGCAGGATCTGTTCGTAGAGGCCCTGCTGGCAATACCGCTCGGCGGATGGGAGTGAGGCCGGGGGCCCCGTTGAAATTCAGCTGCCCAGCGCCACGATGGCATCCACCTCGATCTGCGCACCCTTGGGTAGAGCGCTGACTTCGATAGTGGCCCGAGCCGGGTAAGGTTCACGGAAAAACTGGCTCATCATGTCATTGACCCGGGGGAATTCGGACAGGTCGGTCAAGTAAATCGTCAGCTTCACAACATCTGCCGGTGTGCTGCCACAGGCCTCGATAACGGCCGCCAGGTTGGTGAAAACCTGCCGAGCCTGGGCCTGCAGATCACCATCCACGATTTCCATGGTGTCCGGCACCAGCGGGATCTGGCCCGATAAAAAGGCCAGGTTGCCGGCAATAACCGCCTGGGAGTAGGGGCCGATGGCCTGGGGTGCGCCGGTGGTGTTAACGGGTTGAATCTTTATCATTGTCGCGCTCGTACTGGTGGCCGTCGAAATTGTCCCTGATAACCTTGCGAGTGGCCCGGCTTTTCACCCGGCTGACCGAAGCCACGGCATTGATCAGACGTATCCGGCGCATGACCTGTGCCAGGTGAACGCGGTTGTGGACGCTGATCAACAGGTTGACGATACTCAGCCTGGCGTCCCGTTCCAGGGTGCTGATCTTCTCGATGTTGGCTTCTGCACCGGTTATGGCGGTGGCCAAGGTAGCGATGATGCCGCGCTGGTTTTCCAGCTCGACCCGCAACTCCACGGAAAACTCTCCTTCGACATCAGGGTCCCAGGTAACCGTGACACATTTTTCCGGGTTGTCGCGAATGTCGGCGATATTGTTGCAGTCGTCGGTGTGGATGACCATGCCGCGGCCGGAACTGACGTGACCGACTATGGGATCCCCGGGTATCGGGTGGCAGCACTTGGCATAGTTCATCACCAGGCCCTCTGAGCCACGTATCGCCAGGGAGTGCTGTGATTCTGCATCATCCAGTTCATCCCGGGCCCGGGAATTCGGTGCCAGGCGTTGGGCCACCATGTAGGCCATGCGATTGCCAAGGCCTATTTCCGCCAGCAGTTTTTCCAGGCTGGCCTGGCTGGTCTGTTTGAGTACCTGCTCGATGTCGTCAAGAGGGATCTCGTCCAGTTGGGTCTCGAACGTGGCCAGCGCCTTGTTCAGCAGGCGGCGCCCCAGTGCCACGGACTCCGAATGACGCTGGTTCTTGAGAAAATGCCTGATGTTGCTCCGGGCCTTGCCGGTGGTCACGAAACTCAGCCAGGCCGGGTTTGGCCTTCCCCCCGGGGCGGTAATGATTTCCACTGTCTGACCACTCTGTAGCGGCTCGCTCAAAGGAGCCAGCCGCCGGTTTATCCGACAGGCGACGCAGGAATTGCCCACGTCGGTGTGGATGGAATAGGCAAAGTCGACAGCGGTGGAGCTGGCAGGAAGCTGGGAGATGGAACCCTTGGGCGTGAACACGTAAATCTCGTCGGGGAACAGGTCGATCTTGACGTGCTCGATAAACTCCAGTGAATTGCCGGCGCTTTTTTGCAGCTCCAGCAGGCCATTGACCCATTCCCGGGCCCGCATATGGGCGTTGGAGGGTGACTCGTCGCCGGTCTTGTACAGCCAGTGGGCAGCGATGCCGTTGTTGGCCATGGCTTCCATTTCTTCCGTGCGTATCTGGATTTCGATGGGTACGCCGTGCATGCCGAACAGGCTGGTATGCAGGGACTGGTAACCGTTGGCCTTGGGAATGGCAATGTAGTCCTTGAAGCGACCCGGCACCGGTTTGTAGAGATTGTGCACCGCACCCAGGACCCGGTAGCAGGTATCCACCTTGTCGACGATGATGCGGAAGGCATACACATCCATGATTTCCGAGAACGATTTACGCTGGGTACGCATTTTCTGGTAGATGCTGTACAGGTGCTTTTCGCGGCCGATGGTGCGGCCCGGCAGGCCTTCCCGTTCCAGGCAGGCTTCCAGGGAGGTCTGGATCTGGGAAACAATTTCCTTGCGATTGCCACGTATGTTCTTGACCGCGGCGGCAATTCGTTTCGCCCGCATGGGATAAAGGGCCTGGAATCCCAGCTCCTCAAATTCCACCCTGACATTGTTCATGCCCAGGCGGTTGGCGATGGGGGCATAAATATCCAGGGTTTCCCGGGCAATCCGTCGTCGTTTCTCCGGTGCCAGCACACCCAAGGTACGCATGTTGTGCAGGCGGTCGGCGATTTTCACCAGGATCACCCGCAGGTCCTTGGCCATGGCCATGGCCATTTTCTGGAAGTTTTCCGCCTGGGCTTCGGCCCGGGAACTGAAATTGATCTTGTTGAGCTTGCTGACGCCATCCACCAGGTCGGCAACGGTTCCACCAAACTGATTCTTGATGGCCGTCTTGGTTATGCCGGTGTCTTCGATGACGTCGTGGAGCATGGCCGCCATCAGGCTCTGGTGATCCATGTGCATATCGCACAGGATATTGGCCACGGCCAGGGGGTGGGTTACATAGGGGTCGCCGCTTCGGCGGAACTGGCCGTCATGGGCCTGTTCCGCGTAATAGTACGCCCGTCTGACGGAGTTGACCTGGTTCGGTACCAGATAGGAAGCGAGGTTGCCCGTCAGGGAATCGATGGTGTCGGTGGCGCGTACGTCCACAGCTGGAGTTCCTCCGGCTACTGCTCTTCGTCTTCAGCAGGCTGGTCTTCCTCGGTGGCGGGTTCTGTCGTTTCCATGCCCTCCTCGGGGACGGCGGGCATTTCTGCAGCAACCTCCGCCTCGGCGGCGTGCTGGGCCTCCAACGCTGCGTCATCCATTTCCACGGCGGGTTTTTCCCGCAGGATGCTGACGTCGACCAGATCCTCGGCGATTTCGCGCAGGGCGATAACCGTGGGCTTGTCCTTGTCCGCCGGTACCAGCGGGTCCTTGCCGCCGGTCTGGATCTGGCGGGCTCGCTTGCTGGCGATCATGACCAGCTGGAAGCGGTTATCAACTTTGTCGAGGCAGTCTTCAACGGTAATGCGTGCCATATCGGTTCCTGTCTTTCGTTACTGTCAGGGTCTCTTCCGTAACCGGCTTCAGGCGGGCTGAATAGGCAGCTTATAACGAAAGAGAGATTTGTCGGATCTTCGGTAAAAGGACCGGGATTTTACTTAATTCTGCTCCGCACTGCCATAAAAACTGCTGCCGGCCTCGCCCACAACCACCGCATAAAATCTCAAGCGTGGGCACCACCCGTGTGCCGGTCGTGCCCCGGTGCGGCTTTCCGCTGCAGGTCAGGGGTGAGTCCGGGTGTCTCTACTCCGCTCGGGACAGTTTCCTCAACAGCTCCGCCTGGTTGACCTGCTGGTAAGCCAGGGTAAGGCGCTGGGCTCGGACAATGGCCCGCAGGTCATCCAGGGCGGTGTCGAAGTCGTTGTTGACGACGACGTAATCCGCTTCCGCCACGTGGGAGATTTCGTCCACCGCCTGACGCATCCGCCGGTCGATGGTTTCACGGTTGTCCTGGGCCCGGCGGGTCAGTCGCTCCCGCAGGGTTTCCACCGATGGCGGCAGGATAAAGACGGTGCAGGAGTCAGGCATGGCGTTGCGAACCTGGCCGGCGCCCTGCCAGTCGATCTCCAGGATCACGTTCATACCGGCTTCCAGGCGTTGGCGAACCCACTGCTGGGATGTCCCATAGTGATGGCCGTATACCTCGGCAGACTCGATAAATTCCCCCTGGCGCAGCATGGCCATGAAGGTGTCCCGGTCCACGAAATGATAATTCTCGCCGTCGACTTCCCCGGGGCGTATTTCCCGTGTGGTGTGGGACACTGATACACACAGGTTCTGCCCGGCGTCACCGTCGACCAGGGCTTTGACCAGGCTGGTTTTTCCAGCGCCGGAAGGGGCCATGACGATAAACAGATTGCCTTCAGACATTTTTCGAATTCCTTCTTTGTCACTGTGCTGCCTGGTGGGGAACACGCTCTCCATGATGCCAGGCTGCACGGGCCTGCGCTGTCGTTGCCTGGCCATTGACAGTCTGGTTGCCGGGTGGATGGTCTCGGTTACTCGATATTCTGGATCTGTTCCCGCATCTGTTCTATCAGCACCTTCAGTTCAACGGCACTGCGCGTGGTTTCCGCCACGATGGACTTGGATGACAGGGTATTGGCTTCCCGATTCAGCTCCTGCATCAGGAAATCCAGTCGTCGTCCTTTCTGACCGTCCGCCTTGAGTACGCGGGAAACTTCCTTCAGGTGAGAATCAAGCCGGTCAAGTTCTTCATCGACGTCGGCTTTCTGGGCTATCAGCACCAGCTCCTGTTCCAGGCGTCCGGGGTCAAGCTCGTCCTTGAGTTCTGCCAGGCGTGTCACCAGGTTGTCGCGCTGACGCCGGAGAATTTCCGGCATCAACCCCCGCAATTCGATAACAATCCCGGCAATGGCCTGCAGGCGCTGCTCGACGAATCTGCCCAGTTCCTGCCCTTCCCGACTGCGGTGCTGCTGCAGATCTTCAAGGGCCTCGCCGAACAGGCCAAGTGCCTGTTCCTGCAGTTCCTCGGCATCGGTATCCTGTTCCTTGATGACGTCCGGCCAGCGCAGTATCTCGGCAACGGACATGGCCCCGGCATCAGGCAGGATTTCCCGTACCGCAGCGGCAGCATCGCGAAGCCGGGTGACAAGCGCCGGGTTGAGAACCAGTTCGGCCGTCCGCTGTTCACTGGCCTGAATGCGCAGCTGACATTCAATCTTGCCCCGTTGCAGTTTCCTGCGAATGGCTTCGCGAACCAGCGGTTCCATGCTGCGCAGGGTTTCCGGCAGGCGGATACTGGTTTCCAGGTAGCGGTGGTTGACCGAGCGTATCTCCCAGGTCAGAGAACCCCATTCCTCCTCAAGCTGCCGTCTGGCAAATGCCGTCATACTGTAAATCATAACTGCCAGTTCCGCTTCCGAAACTCCCATTTTAGCGCAATACACACCGTATTGGTCAGATGTCAGTCACAGAGCCGGATAACAGGCTGTTCGCAAACACCATGCAATTCAGGGATAATCCACCACCGGTTTTCGTCAACCCTTCGCCACTAACACCCCGAGGATTCCATGCCCGATTCAGTACGTCCCAGCGGCCGTCAACCCGCTCAGCTTCGCGACATCATTCTTACCCGCGCCTTCACCAAGCACGCCGAAGGTTCGGTCCTGGTCGAGTTCGGTGACACCCGGGTTATCTGCAATGCTACGGTCGAGGAATCTGTACCACGCTTTCTGAAAGGCAGCGGCAAAGGCTGGGTTACCGCCGAATACGGCATGCTGCCCCGCTCCACCAACAGCAGGATGGACCGGGAGGCGGCTCGGGGCAGGCAATCCGGTCGTACCCAGGAAATTCAGCGCCTCATTGGTCGTTCGCTGCGGGCTGCCGTGGATTTGCAGAAGCTGGGGGAACACACCCTTAAAATCGATTGCGATGTCCTGCAGGCTGATGGTGGCACCCGCACCGCTGCCATCACCGGTGGCTGCGTAGCGCTGGTGGATGCCCTGAACCACATGCTGGACCGGGAGCTGATCAGGGAGAATCCCTTACGCCAGATGGTGGCTTCGGTTTCCGTCGGCATCTTTGACGGTGTTCCGGTGCTGGATCTCGACTATGCCGAGGATTCCAACGCGGAAACGGACATGAACGTGGTGATGACCGAGCACGGCAATTTTATCGAGGTACAGGGTACTGGCGAAGACGGTGATTTCAGCTTTGAGCAGTTGCAGGACATGGTGGCCCTGGCCCAGCAGGGCATCACCCGGCTGGTTGAAACACAGCGCCAGGCGTTGACCTAGCAGGCTGTTGAAAAGCGCAATAGTTTTTCAACCGCCTGCTAGTCGGCAGAGGCTCCGCCGGCGGCATGCAGAGCGATATCCGGGACTTCATTCCGGGGCCAGGAACGCAGCAGCTACAGAAGCGGGAACTGAAGATATGGGAGCGGCATGACCATGCAGAACTACCAGCGACAATTTATCGAGTTTGTCATTGACAACGATATTCTGCGCTTCGGCGAATTTACCCTGAAATCAGGACGCAAAAGCCCCTATTTCTTCAATGCCGGGCTGTTCAACAGCGGCAGCAAGCTGGCCTTTCTTGCCCGCTGCTATGCCGCTGCCATCAGGGAATCCGGCCTTGACTACGACGTGATGTTCGGCCCTGCCTACAAAGGCATACCACTGGCCGCCGTGACATCGGCATTCCTGGCAACGGAGCACGACTTCGATCGACCTTACTGCTTCAATCGCAAGGAAATAAAGCATCATGGCGAGGGCGGCTCCATTGTCGGTGCTCAATTAAGGGGGCAGGTCTTATTGATTGACGATGTCATTACCGCAGGTACCGCGGTTCGCGAGGCGGTGGAAATAATAAGCGCCGAGGGCGCCGGCCTGTGTGGGATCGTCGTGGCCATGGACCGACAGGAAAAAGGTTCAGGAGAACACTCAACCATCCAGGAAATTGCCAGCACTTACAATGTTCCGGTCACCTGTATCATCTGTCTGCAGGACATTGTCGACTTTCTCGACGCAAGTGACGATCCGGGCTATATCGAGCACCTTGAAGCGATAGATCGTTATCGGGACGAGTATGGAGCCCGCTAACCGCTACTGACCGACGGCGGCAAACTGCTGCCGGCACCGCACGGTATCCCTGCGCCCGGGCAGCATGGTTCCCAGACAGTGGCAGGTCAGATCTCGGGAAACGGGAGTGTGTGCAATTCCAGCTGGGACTGGGGAATCAACAGGTTGTGCTTCAGGTAGGCCCACTGGCTGTCCCAGTTGTCCAGGGGAGAGCGCTGGAATTCACTGCGCACGTACTCGTTCATGCGTCCCTGGCACCAGCATAGCAGCAGGTTGGCCAGCGCCGCCGGAGCAATGCTTGCCTTCATTTCTTCCCGGATCGGGGCTTCGCGCAACACCTGTTTCAGCTGGGCTTCGATACGATCGAAAATCTGGGCCACCCGGGACCGCAGCCGTTCCGATTCTCCCGCCAGGGCGTCGCCGGCCAGGATGCGGGTGATACCCGGGTTCTTGTCGGCAAAGGTAAGAACCAGGAAAAGAATCTGCTCACACCGCTGTTCCGTGCCGTTTTCGTCACTCAGAATCAGGTTGAAGCGGGTAAACAGCGTGTCCTCGATAAAGCCGATAAGCCCCTCGAACATCCTTGCCTTGCTGGGAAAGTGACGGTACAGCGCGGCTTCCGAAACGCCCACCGCCTCGGCCAGGGCCGCCGTGGTAATGCGCTGCCCCGGAGACGTTTCCAGCATGTGAGCCAGGGATTGCAGTATCTGTTCTTTTCTGGAAGGTTGACTGGTCTTGGTCATAGTTCAGCTGCCGGTAGCTATCGTGTACTGTTAGTGATGAGAGTGCCCACGCCCTCATCGGTGAATATTTCAAGCAGTACTGCGTGCTCCACTCGCCCATCGATAATGTGGGCCCTGGTGACCCCGCCATTGACTGCGTCCAGGGCGCACTGCACCTTGGGCAGCATGCCGCCGTGAATAGTGCCGTCGGCGATGAGCCGGTCCACCTGGGCGGTGGTCAGGCCGGTAAGAACCCTGCCCTCCTCATCCTGTACACCGGCGACATTGGTAAGCAGCATCAGTTTCTCTGCGTGCAGTACCCTGGCGATCTCCCCGGCCACCGAGTCGGCGTTGATGTTGTAGCTGTTGCCGTGGATATCGGTGCCGATAGGTGCAATAACCGGGATGAAATCACTGTTTTTCATGGTTTCGATGATCTCGGTGTTGATGCTGGCAACTTTCCCCACCTGGCCGATATCGATGTCCACGTCCCCGGTACCATCAGACTGGCGCAGCAGCAGCTTTTCCGCCGTTATCAAGCCACCGTCCTTGCCGGTGATACCTATGGCCTTGCCCTGGTTTTTTGCCAACAGGCTGACGATCTCCTTGTTTACCAGGCCGCCGAGAACCATCTCCACCACGTCCATGGTGCGTTGGTCGGTAACCCGCATCCCCTCGATAAAACTGGATTCGATCTGCAGCTTTTCCAGCAGCGAACCGATCTGGGGACCGCCGCCATGAACCACTACCGGATTCATTCCCACCAGCTTCATGAGGACGATATCGCGGGCGAAACTGTTCTTCAGCTGTTCGTCCACCATGGCGTTGCCACCGTACTTGACGACGATGGTGCGGCCGGTAAAGCGCTGAATATAGGGCAGGGCTTCGGTCAGTACCCTGGCGACATTCTTGGCATTGTCCAGGCTGAGAGACATGTGTGGCAATCCACTCGGGTTTCTGGTGGTGATCAGAGGTTCATAAGGTAAGTGAACGTTTACTTAGTTGCAAGTGTCAGAACTGGATCGGCAGGGAATTATCCGCCTGTTGCAGCAAGTCGCGGAATGCATCCTGTATGTGCTGCAGGGACGCAGCGGAATCCGCTTCGAAGCGCAGCAGCAATGCGGGGCTGGTATTGGAGGCCCGAACCAGGCCCCAGCCATCGTTGAAATCCACCCGCAGGCCGTCGATATGGTTGACCACGCCGTTGTCGAAACTGGCCATTGCCAGCAGCTTTTCCATCAAGGCAAACTTCGCCGGTTCCGCTACGGGTATGGCTATCTCCGGCGTGGCGACGCGGGTGCCGAGACTGGTGATCTGCTGTGCCGTCGGTCCTTCCCTGCGCGCCAGGATTTCCAGCAGGCGTGCACCGGTGTACATGCCGTCGTCATAGCCGAACCATCGGTCCCGGATAAAAATATGTGCCGAAAATTCACCACCCAGGGGTGCACCGGTTTCCTGCATCTTCTGTTTCATGAAGGAATGACCGCTCTTGTGCATCACCGGGATTCCGCCACAGGCAGTAATAAGACCGGCCAGTCTGCTGCTGCACTTGACGTCAAAGATCACTGCTTCGCCGGGATGACGCGGTGTGATGTCCTCGATCAGCGTCGCCAGCAGCAGGTCCGTATCTATCGCCTGCCCGTCACTGGTGACGACTCCCAGTCGGTCCCCGTCGCCGTCAAAGGCCAGTCCCAGGTCTGCGCCACTGGCGATTACCCGCTGCTGCAGGTCCTGCAGGTTTTCCGCAATCGTCGGATCCGGCTGATGGTTGGGGAAACTGCCGTCCAGGTCGCAGTAAAGCGTCTCGACCTCGCAGCCCAGGGCGGTGAACAGGGCCGGCGCCACCAGCCCGGTCACGGCATTGCCGCAGTCGATTACAAGGCGAAGTTTTCTGGCGAGGTGCAGGTCCCCGCTGACGCGGCGAATATAATCCTCGAGGATGCTCAGCGTCCGGTAACTGCCTGTGCCCCGATGCAGCTGTCCTGCCTCGATGCGACGGCGAATATCCTGGATCTGGTTAGCCGCCAGGCAGGAACGGTGGAATACGATCTTGACGCCGTTATAGCGGGCCGGATTATGACTCGCGGTGAGCATGACGCCGGAAGACCAGTCCGTGGTGTGAGTCGCAAAGTAAACCAGTGGCGTAGGCACCAGCCCGAGGTCCAGGACATTGCAGCCACTGGCCCTGACGCCGGCAATCAGGCTACGGCACAGTCCGGGACTGGACAGTCGACCGTCGCGACCGACCAGCAGGGTATCGATTTCCAGGTCCAGCGCCTCACTGCCGATGGCCTGACCGATCAGCCGGACATTTTCTTCGTCC
>Ga0070726_10001725_pt1 | contig 21250 bp, 18 predicted proteins | sample tdAd471_FD_67275 | JGI IMG/M metagenome (GOLD analysis project Ga0070726, IMG submission 67275) | Marine sediment microbial communities from the Atlantic coast under amendment with organic carbon and nitrate - tdAd47.1 | ecosystem: Environmental > Aquatic > Marine > Coastal > Sediment | place... | reverse complement strand
TGACACTGGCTTATGTCGTGCGGGCCGTAACGCCAGGTGACTTTGCGATGCCGGGTGTTGTGGCTGAAGACATGTACCGTCCGGAAGTGTTTGCACGTTCCAAGGCGGGCCGCGTCACCATCAGTGCTGCGCCGGGCTCCATGGGGGGAGGGCAGTAAGCCATGCTTACGCCCAGGCGCCTTTTGGCGGGGGTGGCCGTACTTTTCTGTACGGTGATCCTTGTCGACTGGTTGCTTCCGCCTCCCATCGAAAGGGCAGGGGAAATCTCCGCCCTCGTCACCGACCGTGAAGGAAAGCCGCTCAGGGCGTTCCCAATCCGGGATGGCCGCTGGCGCTTCCATGGCGATCTGGACAAGATTGATCCGGAATTCATTGAGGCGCTGGTCAGGGTCGAGGACAAGAATTTCTATTCCCATCGTGGAACGGACTGGGGCGGGCTGGTGCGCGCGGCATTCGACTCTGCGAAGGCCGGGCACGTTGTCTCAGGCGGCTCTACCATCACGATGCAAGCCGCCCGCATGCTGGAGCCGCGTGACAGGAATATTGGCTCAAAACTGATCGAGATTGCGCGTGCCTGGCAAATCGAGCGCCGACTATCCAAGGAAGAGATTCTTGAGCTCTATCTGACGCTAACGCCCTATGGCGGAAATCTGGAAGGCGTCCGCGCTGCCAGCTGGAGCTATTTTGGCCATGAGGCGGATCGACTCTCCGATGATGAGATCGCACTTCTGATCGCACTGCCGCAATCACCAGAAGTGCGCCGCCCCGACCGCCACCCTGAACAGGCGGAGCGAGCCCGCAACTGGGTAGCGACCAAACTGAACTGGTATGGCGTCTTTAGCGAAGAGGATGTCGCGGATGTGGTGGCATCATCCGTTCCCGGACGGCGGCGTGATTTTCCGATGCGCGCCTGGCATGGCACCGAAAAGGCATTGGCCAGCGGGCCCTATATGGACGTGCGCTCCACACTGGATGCAGGCCTTCAGGCCGAACTTGAAGCGATCGCCTTGCGCCGCGCGGAACAGGAAGGGCATGATGTACAGGTTTCTGCAATCGTTGTGCACATTCCGACGCGGGCTGTGCGTGGCCTTGTTGGTTCGGCATCACGTGGCCGGGCGGGCGGCTGGCTGGATCTGACAGCGCAGGCGCGTTCGCCGGGCTCTACGCTGAAGCCCTTTATCTATGCTATGGCTTTTGATGATGGGCAGGCCGCCCCGGACACCCGCATTGCCGATTTGCCCAAAAGGTTTGCGTCATATCAGCCGGAGAATTTTGATCGCATGTTCCGCGGGGATGTCAGGGTCTCCGACGCGTTGCAGCACTCTCTGAACGTGCCCGCGGTCTTGATGCTGGACCGGGTTGGCCCGGAACGGTTTGCGGCACAGTTAGCCCTGGCTGGCGCACGTCCACGTATCAGTGGCGGTGCCAGTCATCAGGCGGGTCTTGCCCTGGCGCTTGGTGGCGCTGGCTTGACAGCACGGGAACTGGCAATCCTTTATGCTGCGCTGGGAGATGGGGGGGTGGCCAAGCCGCTTGTCTGGCGCGCAGAGGAAGAAGCCGCAAGTTATGAACGCATGGGTCACCGCCTGATCAGCTCGCAAAGCTCGGACGAGATCATCCGTATCCTGCAAAATGCACCGATGCCGGAAGGACGCATGCCCGGCCGCCTAACGGCGAATGCGCCGCAGGTCGCCTTCAAGACGGGAACATCCTACGGCTTTCGTGACAGCTGGGCAGCTGCTGTGTCAGGCGAACATGCAATTGTTGTTTGGGTTGGCCGTGCAGATGGCGCACCGCGCCCTGGAAAGACAGGCCGTGAAGTGGCGCTGCCCATCTTGTTCGAGATTGCTGATCGCACAGCCCACCATCTGCAGGATGAAGGAGAGGCCCGCACGCGGCTCACCACCAGCCGAAGACTGGACACAAAGGGCGCCCTTCGGACCTTCACGCCTGAAGCCCCCCCGGAAATCCTTTTTCCGCCAATGAATGCTGAACTTTGGGCCGGTGAGGTCAATGGCAAACCAACGCGCGGTTTTGTACTGGCGGGCAGGGGAGAAGGGGCGCTCAGCTGGTATGTCGATGGCCAGGCCTGCGATGTCGATGATGCGGGCTCGCCGGTCTGGACGCCGCAAAGGCCCGGCTTTTATTCTGTGACCGCCGTGGATGATGCTGGTCGGTCAAGCACCGTCAAGGTTCGTGTGCTGACGGGGCCGGCATGACATTTCAGTAAGCTGCGCCAGCTGACACATTTCGGCAACACGCACTGTACACATTTATGTTAGGTCTGCGCTTTGTGACTTCTCCTGAGGGGCCGCTACGCCATATGGAGAGTACAGGCGTGTTGTTTTTTGCCTGTGTAATCCGAGTATCGAGTTGTCATGCGTACACCTTCTGCCCCCACCATTGCCGCTATAGCCGGTATTTCAGCCATGGCGCTTGCCTTCCTTTCAAGCGCAGGCGCCCAGCAGGATTCCCCACATCAGGATGCCGCGAGCAAGCGCTTGTCCCAGGCCGTCTTCGCGGGAGGTTGTTTTTGGTGTGTCGAGGCAGATTTCGACAAGCTGGACGGCGTCGTTGATACAGTTTCCGGATACACTGGCGGCCATGTGTCCAACCCGACCTATGAGCAAGTGTCTCACAAGGGCACCGGCCATTATGAGGCTGTCCGCGTGACCTATGATCCGGATTTGGTGAGCTATGATACGCTCGTCAGCTACTTCTTCCGTCATGTCGATCCGACAGATCCGAACGGTCAGTTCTGCGACAAGGGTGACAGCTATCGCACGGCCATCTTCGTCAACACGGATGAGGAGCGCGAAACCGCCGAAACGGAAATCCACGAGATTGACGAGTCAGGCGTGCTGAAGGCACCTGTTGTAACCAAGGTGCTGAAAGCGGAAACCTTCTGGCCCGCCGAAGAATATCATCAGGACTATTACAAGAAGAACCCGCTGAAATATCGCTTCTACCGCACCACGTGCGGCCGGGACGATACGGTTCGGGATGTCTGGGCGAAAGCCGAAAACCACTAATCGTCTTTTGCCGGGCAGGGCGCGGTTATAAACTCTGATTGCCCGTCATAGCGGTCTTCCCATTCCTGTGTCCGCGCCTCAGGCTGATAGCCTGTGCCCAGATACAGCTGGAAGCGTCTGACAATCTGGCATCCATTGCTGCGCGTGCCGAGCGGAATGGTGATATCTCCCAATGACTCGAAGGTCTGGAAATCTCCGCGCAGGCGCGGACGCATGCCAGCATGCTTGGAGACGACCAGAACACGTTCGGCCATCGGTCCTTCCAATGGCACACTTTCGGAAAAGCTTTTCGGCCCGGCATAGCGCCGCCAGGAGATCAGCGGGATGGCACGCTCGCGCGCATAATAATCCAGCCCGTGCCAGACCTCGCGCTCATCGACCAGTACAGAAGTCGCTCCAACCTCTTGCGCGCGGGAGAAGACTTCTTCGGCGGCCTGCTCCCATCCGCGCGTTCGTTTGAGGGCGTTGTCAAAGCCAAGCGCCGTAGACGTTGAGGCGGGCAACAAGGCGATGGTCATGAACGATACAGCCAGCACGGTGTGAAGTCCCAGACTGGTCCAGAGCAGGCCGGAAGGGGCGTGCTTCACAATATGTCCAAAGCCCAGAATGGAGAGGGCGATGAATGTGCCGATTGTCAGGCGGGCGACCAGCGACATGTCCGGTGCGAACAGAAAGGCGGTGAAGCATATCCCGGCAATCCAGTACCATAGGCCGCGATTTGGCCGGGCGCGTGTCAGCCATGCGGCCACCAGTACGCTGGCAGCAGGATATGCTGTTGCGGCCCAGTTGGCGTTGGCGCGTGATAGGATGGCTTGGCCGAGAATGATCAGAAGAACCGGCAGGATAAAGCACAGAAGCCAGCGATCCCGGCCCATGATGCCCTGATCCTGCGTGCGCATAACGAACATGCCAAATATCAGGGCCAGGAAGCTGATTGGCCCGAAGACGCCCAATTGGTCCACCAGAAAGGTGAGAGCATGTTCCGGGTTCAGCAGGTCTCCGCCCAGATTGGCGTTATCGACCGTGTGGCTGACCGTCTTGAAGTCATTGGCGGCATTCCAGGCAAGGTGCGGTGTGAAAATGGCGAGCCCCGTCAGCAACGCCGCAAGGCCTTTCCAGCTCAGCAGGGCGCGGCGGCTGTCCGCATCGATGATGACAACCAGGGCCGTACCGATCAGGAAATAGACCATCGCATATTTGGACAGGAAGCCGAGCCCCACCGCAGCGCCCAGGCCAATCGCGCTGGTCCAGCTGCCGACGCCGCTGCGTAGGCGCCACAGGGCCCACAAGGCGGCGCACCAAAAGGGCATCAAGACGCCATCTGTAGAGATGATTGCAGATGAGAGAACAACTGCCGGCATCAGGGCATAGCCAAGGCTGGCAAACATGCCGGTGCGTGCGCCGTACATGTCGCGCCCGAGGAAGTATATGATGAAGGCGCCGGCCGTGTGCAGGAAGGCGGCGGGCAGACGAACGGCCCATTCTGCGCTTCCAAATACGGATGTGACCGCATGGATAACCCACGCAATCATCGGGGGTTTAGAATAATAGCCCCAGTCCAACGTATCGCTCCAGCGCCAATACTGGGCTTCATCGGCGTAGAGATTAAGCGGGGACGCCGCATTGAAGGCGACCCGCACCACCAGCAGCATGATCAAGGCGATGAAGGTGAACGTCCGCCATTTATCTGGCGAATCAGCAGGTCGAGCAGTCATTGGCAGGCGATTCCCTATTATCCTGAGACTTATGCCGCTCAGCCTAGGTAGAATATACCCCTGACTACATAATTCCTGGTAATCGTCGTGCCCAGAACCGTGTCTTTTTTGCATCGCAACAATATGATCACCATCAAACACGGAATTAACTGCTGAACCTTCAAGTTCTTGTCACTAATCTGTCATCCGGAGTCGTTATGCGACCCGGAAACCAGTCGCATGCAAGGGCGTGGCTGGGGCTTCTCGACCAGGGGAATATCATGATCAATTGGACCAATTTTGCGCGTGGATCGGCAGTTTCTGCCATCGCGCTGAGCATGGCCGGCGTCGCAATGGCGCAGGTTACAACTTCCGTTATCCGCGGAACCGTTACGGATGAGAGCGGTGCAGCCGTTCCTGGCGCTACCGTCACCATCCTGCACGAGCCGAGCGGCACAGTAACAATGGCAACCACCAACGCATCTGGCCAGTTCGTCGGTCAGAACCTGCGCGTAGGCGGACCTTACAGCCTTACTATCACAGGCACGGGCTTCGTTCCGGCACGCGCTGAAGACGTTTACGCAAACCTCGGCAACGATACCGACGTGAACCTCGTGATCAGCCGCTCTGATGATACAGCTCGCATGGAAACGGTCGTCATCACCGGTTCTGCAATGCAGGTTGCACAAGTCGCGACTGGCCCGTCTTCGGTCTACAATCTGGCCACGCTGGAAAATGCTCCGGCCATGAACCGAGACATCAAGGACGTTGTGCGTCTCGACCCGCGCGTCTATGTCGATGAAGCATTCAACGACTCCATCAACTGTGCCGGTGCCAACCCGCGCTACAACTCTCTGACTGTTGATGGTGCTCGCCTGTCAGACAATTTCGGTCTGAACTCCAACGGCTATCCGACCGAGCGTATTCCGTTCTCTTATGACTCCATCGAGCAGGTCTCTGTCGAGCTTGCACCTTTCGATGTTGAGTACGGTCAGTTTACCGCTTGTAACGTGAACGCTGTGACGAAGTCCGGCGGTAACGAAATCCACGGCGGCGTGTTCTTCGACTACACCAGCGACTCCCTGACGGGCGACAGTATCGACGGTGATGACATTGATCTCGGCGATTTCGACGAGAAGCGCTACGGCTTCAACGTTGGCATGCCGATCATCAAGGACAAGCTGTTCCTCTTCGGTTCCTATGAGAAATTCGAAGGCGCAAACATCTTCGGCTATACGCCGGAAAGCGCTGGCATCACGCAAGCTGAATACGATGAGATCATCTCAATCGCAGAAGGCTATGGCTACATTTCCGGCGGTCTGCCGAGCTCTATCCCGGTTGAAGACGAGAAAATTTTCGTCAAGCTGGACTGGAACATCAACAACAATCACCGTGCTGCCTTCTCGTACAACTACAATGACGGCTTCAACCTGAGCCCGTCTGACAGCGGTTCCAGCCGTCTTGCTGATGGCAACCACTACTACGAGCGTGGTGCAAAACTTCAGAACTATGCTGGCGCTCTGTACTCTGACTGGACCGAGAATTTTTCTACAGAATTCCGCGTCACCTATGTTGATCTCGACAACCGTCAGAACCCGGTTCTCGGCTTTGAGAATTTCGGTGAAGTCCAGGTCGACGTTGGCGGTTCCACTGTATACCTCGGTGCAGACGACAGCCGTCATGCCAACCAGTTGAACTACACAACGCTGAACTACAAAGGTAAGGCCGACTGGACGGTTGGCGATCACACCATCACTTTCGGTGCAGAGCGTGAAGAGTTTGAAGTCTTCAACCTGTTTATCCAGGAAGTTCTGGGCGAGTGGGCCTTTGACTCCATTGAAGACTTCGCTGCAGGTGACTTCTCTGACTTCCGTTATGAGAACGCTGCTGGCTCCAACGACCAGAATGATGGTGCTGCGAACTTCGGCTACGAAGTCAACACCATATACATTCAGGACGATTGGCAGGTTACGGACAAGCTCGATATTGTTGCAGGTCTTCGCTACGACTTCTACACATCCGACGACAAGCCGAGCTACAATGCCGACTTTGAAGCCAATTACGGTTTCCGCAACGATGAAACCATGGACGGTCGCGATCTTCTGCAGCCGCGTCTTGGCTTCACCTACGAGTTCAATGACGACATCAGTTTCCACGGTGGCGCAGGTCTGTACTCCGGTGGTAACCCGAACGTCTGGATCTCCAACAACTACTCCAACAATGGTGTGACACTCTACGAGTCTCGCGTTCGCGGTGGTAACATCTATGACTTCACTTATGGTGGTGGGTCTGGTTCACCATTCATCGACGTACCGGATGAGAGCATTGCCGAAGTTGCTGCCGGCGTTGGTAGCGGCCCGGTCAACGCTCTTGACCCGAACTTCGAAATTCCGTCCGAGTGGAAGTTTGCTCTGGGCACCACGGTCGACTTCGACACAAACAATCCTTACCTCGGCGATGACTGGCACCTGATGGCAGATATCCTGTACTCCAAGGTGAACGAAGCGGCGATTGTCGTGCCGGTCAGCTGGGTACAGACTGACCTCGCACCTGATGGTCGTCCGATCTACGGCGCGGGCAACACGAACGACTTCGTGCTGACCAACACGGAAGAGAAGGGCGATGCACTTGTTCTTTCCGTCGGTGTTTCGAAGTCTTACGAAAACGGTATCGACTGGTCCTTGGGCTACGCCTACACGGATGCAGACGATGTGAACCCAATGACATCTTCTGTGGCGTTCTCGAACTTCTCGAACTTCACTACATATGATGCCGTCAGCCCGGCTCTGGGCACCAGCGATTACGAGATCGCTCACCGTATCAACTTCACCTTCAACTGGGAAAAAGAGTTCCTCAAAGACCTGCCGACAAAACTGTCTGTGTTCGGCACGGCCAACGAAGGCGCGCCTTACAGCTACACCTTCGGTTCGAACTCCCTGTTCTCGCCATACACACGCAGCAGACGTGAACTGGCGTACATCCCGACGGGTGTGAATGATCCGCTGATCTCGCCACTGTCTGACGCTCAGGCTGTTGCAGACCTGAACGCTTACATTGAAAGCAATGATCGTCTGAGAGGCTATCGTGGCAGCATCGTTCCGCGGAACTCCGCTGCGGATGACTGGTGGACGAAGTTCGACCTGCGTCTGGCTCAGGAACTGCCTGGCTTCCGTCCCGATGACCGCGCTGAAGCGTTCATGATCATCGAGAACTTCGGCAACCTGCTGAATGATGAGTGGGGCATCCTGCGCGAGCATGGCTTCCCGGCCAACGCCCAGCTCTATAACGTCAGCGGCATCGACAATGGTCAGTATGTCATCACCAGCTTCAACAGCGGTGCCGACAACGACGCCGTCGTGGCAAACCCGTCACTCTGGCAGGTACACTTCGGTGTGAAGTACAAGTTCTAGTCTTTCAGACAGAATGCACATTCGGGTAGGGCGGTCTTGGGAAAGGCCGCCCTTTTCCTTTATTGAAAGCTATGGCATGGCGCGCAAATGATTGAAGAGACGACACATCTTTTGCCCGAATGGACTCCGCATGCTGCCCTGTGGGTGGGCTGGCCTCGCCTTGCGGAGGAGTGGGGCGGTGATCTGACGGGTCCGCGCGCCGAAATTGCGGCCTTTATCAAGGCGGCGGCAGACTATGTGCCCGTGCGTGTCGCGGCAGGCTCGGATGAGGCAGCGGCTTCAGCGGCTGATGCCCTTCAGGGGGTGGGCGAGATCGTTCGCATCCCGACAGGTGACATTTGGCTGCGGGACACCGGCCCTATTGTGACAGGGAAGGGGGCGCAGAGACAAGCGCAGGCCTTCCGCTTCAATGGCTGGGGCGGGAAATACCTGATGCCCGGCGATACAGAGACGGCCGCAGCTGTGGCTGCACATGAAGGCCTGTCTGCCATCCGGCATGACCTGATCCTGGAAGGTGGCGGCATTGATGCCGACGGGACCGGCCGGTTGCTGACCACGCGCCAATGCCTGCTCAACCCAAACCGCAATCCTGATCTGGATCAGGATGCGATCGAAGCGGCAATCCGCTTGGCCCTCGGTGTTTCAGATTTCATCTGGCTGGGAGATGGCCTGCTGAACGACCATACCGATGGACATGTCGACAATATCGCCCGCTTCATTGCGCCGGGGCATGCGCTCTGCCAGCATCCGTCAGGCGATGATGATCCGAATTCAGAAATTTTGGCCGAGATCGAGACCAGCCTGCGCCGTGCCGGACTGGAAGTCTCCACAATACCTTCGCCGGGTTTGATCAGGGGTGAGGATGGAAATCCCGTTCCGGCGAGCCATATGAACTTCACGATCACGAACGGGGCCGTATTGGTTCCGGTCTATGAGGATCATTACAGTCTTGTGGCCCTGGCTGAGCTTCAGGCTCTGTTCGAGGGACGGAAAGTGATCGGGCTGCCCGCGCGTCACATTCTGAATGGGGGCGGAAGCTTCCACTGCATGACACGAGAAATTCCCGCCTGATCCCTGCAGCAGGAGCCTGACATGCGTAAACTCACCCTCGCAGCCATCCAGTTCACGCCATCTGATGATGTGCAGGAGAATATCGACCGTGTTGCCGACTATATACGCGACGCTGCTGGCAAGGGCGCGGATGTTGTTCTGCCGCCCGAATTGTTCTGCGGCTATTATTTCTGCAAGACGCAGGAAGAACAGCATTTTGCTCGGGCATACCCTTGGAATCAGCATCCGGCTGTGACGCAATTGGCAGAGCTGGCCGCTGAACTGGGCATCGTCATCCCGGTATCGATCTATGAGAAGGATGGCCCGCTCTACTACAATTCGTTGGTTATGCTGGATGCCGATGGCACAGCTCTTGGGGTCTATCGCAAGAGCCACATCCCTGATGGTCCAGGTTATCAGGAGAAGTATTATTTCCGGCCGGGCGATACGGGCTTTCGCGTGTGGGACACGATGAAAGGCCGCATAGGCGTCGGGATTTGCTGGGACCAATGGTTCCCAGAAGCGGCCCGCTCCATGGCCCTGATGGGGGCGGATGCACTTCTCTATCCCACGGCGATCGGCTCAGAGCCGCAGGATACGAGTCTGGATACCGCGGCCCGCTGGCGCCGCGCAATGCAAGGGCACGCTGTTTCCAATACAATTCCGGTGGTGGCTGCCAATCGTGTCGGGAATGAAGAGGGCCAGATCTTCTATGGCACCAGCTTCATAGCGGACCAGACAGGTGAGATCGTGACAGATTTCGACCGCGCAGAGCAGGGCGTCCTGCTGGCGGAATTCGATCTGGATGAGATTGATCGCGAACGTGCCGCTTGGGGATTCTTCCGCGACCGCCGGACAGATCTTTACGACGGTCTCGTCTGATCAGTTGCCGAGCGTCTCGTCAGGCATCAGGCGAGACATTTCCCGCCTTTCGCGGTCCCGCTTCGGGGCATGCAGCGATGTGACAAGGATTTCGCCGGTCTCTTCGGCGTAGTCTGCAGCCAGTACGCTGATGACGTGCATGAACTCTTCATGGCTGACCATACGGTCCAAGTTTGGGTCAAAGTAGGCCGGATTGCTGAGCGTATTGTCGCGAATGGGCAGGGTTTCGGCCCAAGAGATCTGCTCAAGCGCGCTGAGAGACCCATCGCCATTCGTGTCGGCAGCCAAGAATGCTGCTTCCGCGCCGGATGTCACTTCTTCAGGTGTGATGATCCCATCCTCATCCTTGTCGAAGCTGACAAACAGGCTGCCGCCGGGGACCAATCTTTCGGCCTTTTTGCGCTTGGTCTTACCAGCCTGCTCACCACTGGTGCGCATCAGGCCCTGACCGGGAAGGCGCACGATTTCATCCGGGTCTTCGCTGGCCTGAGCATAGATCGGGGCTGGAAGGCAGAGAAACGCCGACACGGCAAAGGCTAAAACCCGATTTCGCATGACTGACTCCATCGTCATTAGAGACGATAGAGTATGCCTGTGTGTCGTTTTGGCAACATGACGTTTCAGTTATCTTGTGTGGACAGCCCTGTGGCATTAGCCTCTTGTTAACGCCGCCTTAACGCAAAGGGAGCAATCCGTTAACCAGTTGCGGCCGCCGAACAGGTGGCTGATTCGCACGAGTTGGATTGAAAACGCTATGGCGATTACGGCGGACCAGGTACCTATCATCATGTCAGCCGGCGCGACGGCGCTGGGCTTGGCTGCGCTTTTGTGGGCCATGCGTGTGTCAGATGGCGCGCGCGGCGCGGCGCGAAAGTACAAGGACCGGTCTTCCGATCTTGAAACGACTTTGGCCGAGCATCGCTCCATTCTGGGCGCGCATCCGGGCGTGATCCTGGTCTGGCAGGGCGATGCGCTGGAAGCCGATGATGTGGAGATCACGCCGCCAGAACTTTATGGCTCACCCGTCGCTCTTGCGGGCCTGCTCAGTTTTACCGATGACGCGATTTCGCCGGATCCGGCTGTGCGCATCATTGAGGGGCTGGCAGACCTCGAAGCGCGCGACAGCTCCGGACAGGACACAACGCTGCGAATCCGCTTGCGGGAGCTGCGCGAAACCGGACAGGCTTTCTCGCTGACGATCATCGGACCATCCGGCCGCTTTCTTGAGGCTGACGGACGCACGGCCGGCGCCCGCGCGGTGGTCTGGGTCACCGACACGACCATCAAGGGGCTGGAGGAAAGCTCTGCCCGCGGCAAGCTGGAAGAAGCCCGCCAAGTTATCGCGCGAGACCCCACAGCCTTCCTCGACATGCTGGGCAAGGCGCCATTCCCGGCCTGGCGCGTATCAGGCATGGGCAAGCTTCAATGGGTCAACCCGTCCTATATTGAAGCCGTTGACGGTGTGAACCTTGATCGCGTTCTGGACCGCCAGTTGATGCTGGACCAGGCTTCTGCCGATCAGGCCCGTAAGACCATTTCCGAAGGTGCGGACATTGATGAAACCCGCCACATGATCATTGATGGCGAGCGCCGTGCGATGCGTGTGCTGACATTCCCGCTGTCTGGCGGGGCAGGGGCCATGGCCTTTGATGTCACCGAACAGGAGAATGCCCGCGAGGAACTGAACCGCCACGTGCGCGCGCATGACGAGACGCTGAACCATGTGGCGGATGCCGTCGCCATCTTTGGCGCAGACCGGAAGCTGACCTTCTACAACAAGGCCTTCCGCGACATGTGGGATCTGGATGAAAGCTTCCTGCTGGATCGTCCAAATCACGGCCAGCTGCTGGACCGTCTGCGTGAGCGCCGCAAACTGCCGGCCCGGACGAACTATGCCGAATGGCGTGCGGAAGAGTTGTCCTACTATCTGGATATTGATGGCGTGAAGGAAGACACCTGGTCTCTGCCAGATGACCGGACCCTGTCCGTTACGCGCCAACGCCACCCAATGGGCGGCCTGCTTCTTCTGTTCAAGGACATTACCGGCGAGTTGGACCTCAAGACCAAGTTCAACGCCATCGTGAAAACGCAGGCGTCTACGCTGGACAATCTGCATGAGGCGGTTGCCGTGTTCGGTGGCGACGGGCGTCTCAAGTTGTTCAATAAGGCGTTCGAGAAGCTCTGGAATCTTGATCATGACCGCTTGAAGGACCAGCCTGACTATGCGGATGTAATTGAGGAATGCGTGCCATTGTTCCATGATCTGGAAATCTGGGACAGCATCAAGGGACACATCACGGACCCTTCCGCACGTGCGCGCCAGTCCACGACGGGGGAGATGCGCCGGTCAGATGGTTCCATTCTGACTTACCTGACGCATCCGCTGCCGGATGGTAATACGCTTATTGCCTTCGCGGACGTCACCGCAACCCGCCGGGTGGAATCTGCCCTGCGCGACCGCGCGGAGGCCTTTGAAGCCGCTGACCGGCTGAAGACGGAGTTTGTGCGCAATGTATCCTACCAGCTGCGTTCTCCGCTGACGGTGATCTTTGGCTATGCGGAGTTGCTGGAAACACAGCGCAATGGTGACCTGACCGAGCGTCAGGCGGATTATGTCAGCGCAATCCTGTCTGCCTCCGACCACCTCTCCAAGCTGATCGAGAACATCCTAGACTTGGCGATGATTGAAGCCGGACGCATGGATCTGGACCTCAAGGATGTCGATCTCCACCGCGTGATTGATGAAAGCATCGACATGGTCGTGTCCAAGGCGGAAGATACCGAGATTGCCGTGCGCGCAGACGTGAAGGGCTCTCTTGGCGTTATCCGCGCAGACGAGCGACGTATACGTCAGGTATTGTTCAATCTGATCTCCAATTCCCTGCGCTTTACCGATTCCGGCGGAGAGATCACCGTTTCTGCCCAGCGCGTCGGCGATATGGTCACCCTGTCTGTGCGCGATAATGGACGCGGCCTTGAGGCTGATAAACGTGCGACCAGCTTTGACAGCTTCGTCTCCGGAGACCAGCGCGGTGCAGGACTTGGGCTGGCACTTGTGAAGCACTTTGTGGACCTGCATGGCGGCACAGTGGGCATGCGCCCGGTTGATGGCGGCGGTCTTGAGGTGACTTGCTGGTTGCCTGTTCAGGCGGCCCGCAATGTCCACAATCAGGAGCTTTTGCTCACCGAAGGTGTGCCAGCCTGAGGGGAGGCGGGCGTCCGCTGCAGTCTGCTGTTTAGGAATTCTCACAAAGAAGTTTGCTGACAATCCGCCATCACTTCCTACATGTTTGCAGTAAATGCAAAAGGAAGGACGCTCCACATGGCCGATGACACTTACACGCCTCCAAAGGTCTGGACCTGGGACAAGGGCAGCGGCGGGCGGTTTGCCAATATCAACCGCCCCATTGCTGGACCGACCCACGAAAAGGAACTTCCTGTCGGCAAGCATCCACTTCAGCTCTATTCGCTGGGAACGCCTAATGGGGTGAAGGTCACCATCATGCTGGAAGAGCTGCTGGCAGCGGGGCATGAAGGCGCGGAATATGATGCCTGGCTGATCAATATCGGGGAAGGGGACCAATTTGGGTCTGGCTATGTCGAGCTGAACCCCAACTCCAAGATCCCGGTCATGTTCGATACGACGACCAAGACGCGAGTGTTCGAGAGTGGATCGATCCTGCTCTATCTCGCTGAGAAGTTTGGCGCCTTTCTGCCAGCCGATCCCAACAAGCGTACAGAGGCCTTGAACTGGCTGTTCTGGCAAATGGGCTCAGCGCCTTATCTTGGCGGCGGCTTTGGCCACTTCTACGCCTATGCGCCAGAGAAGTACGAATACCCGATCAACCGCTTCGCCATGGAAGTGAAACGCCAGTTGGACGTTCTGGATCGCAACCTGGCTGATCGCGAATTCATGGCCGGGGATGAATACACCATTGCCGACATGGCGATCTGGCCCTGGTATGGCGCGCTGGTTAAGGGCGTTGTCTATGATGCAGGCGAGTTTTTGCAGGTTCAGGAATACCAGAACGTTATCCGCTGGACGGACCAGCTTGCCCAGCGTGAGCCGGTCAAGCGTGGCCGTATGGTCAACCGCACATATGGTGAGCCCTCATCGCAGCTGCGCGAGCGCCATGATGCGAGTGACTTTGACACAAAGACCCAAGACAAGCTGGTAGGGTAATCCTTCGACGAGTCCGTATCAGGGTTTTTCGAATTTCAGCACATAACGGTCAGTATGCCGGCGGATGGAAGGATCGAACACGTTCAGGGTCCGGTCATCCGCCGGATTGGCCAACATATCACTTTCCTCAACCAGTTTGAGGCCAGCGTTTTCTGCCATCTGAATAAGGATCGCCTTGGCCAGGCGGTGCGTTTCTCCCCCCGTCGTTGCCGGTGCTCCTTCCGGCGCATCGTGATCAATAACGACAAAGTGTCCGCCGGGTTTCAGCACGCGGGCAATTTCTGAGAAGGCTGTTTCCGGGTCTCCCAGTGTGCCTGGCTCTGAACCCTCCGGCGTATACCACAGCTCGTGTGGGCCCAGAAGCCAGGTGACAAGATCTGCTTGCTGGTCACCTACGGGTTCAAGATCATCAAACGGCACCTTGATATGGGTGACGTTCATTAGCCGCCCATCCATGCGCTTTTCCACAGAGTCGCCCAAGAAAGCATCAAAAGCGGGCGGGTTTTGTAGGAAAACACGGCCTTCCTCGCCAACGACGCGCGAGAAAAGCTCCGTATACACGCCGCCGCCTGCTTCCAAGTCTACCACAGTCATGCCGGGCTGTACGCCCGTGAATTTCAGAACCTCACGCGATTTTCGGATTTCGTATTGCTCATAATCGCCTTCCGGACGGTCATCCTTCACAAATACGGATGAATAATCATAGGCTGGCGTCACGACTTCCAAAGCCGCAGAATCCTGAGTTGTTGCGTCATGGCCGCATCCTGCTAGCATTGCAGCAGATAAGGCCAGAAAGGCGATTTGTTTCATTGTTTTAACTCCCGTTTTTAGAGCTCTACAGGCTCTGCAGCATTTTCTCGCTCATCTCCCAGAGACGCTCGGCTTTTTCATCATCACAGATCCATGGGCGTGCATGCTCCCAGCGCTGACTGTCTTCCGTTGCCAGCTGCGCGATGTCGCAATCTTCACAATAGACGCCGCCTTTGCCTTCCAGCTTGGGGGAGGTAGCTGCCCACACGCTGGTCGAGGCACCTTGTTCAGGGGTCTTGAACATGGCCTGCACTTGCGGCGGGATGGTGCCATCAGGATTCTTCCAGCCCAGGGCCGCCATTTCCTCATCGCTGAGATGGCGTTGCAGCGGCGTGAAAATCCCGCCGGGGTGGACGGAGAATGCGCGAATGCCGATGTCGCGTCCGCGTCGGTCAACACCCAGCGCAAACAGGGCGCACGCAGACTTTGACTGTCCGTAGGCTTCCCATTTGTCATAGGGGTGCGATTCATAATTCGGGTCGTCCCAGATCACATCAGAACGAACATGTGCGGTTGAGGAGAGGGCCACGAGCCGTCCCGATTCGGCGCGTTCAAGGGCCGGGGCCAGGGCCATGCTCATCTTCATATGGGCCAGATGGTTCACGCCAAACTGGCGCTCCCAACCTGGACCGACCCGGGCCTCTGGGCAGGCCATGATGCCAGCATTGTTGATGAGAATGTCGAGCGCGCGGCCCGTTTCCTCATAGTCGGCGGTGAACTTGTCGACGCTCGCAATATCTTCAAGGTCCATGGCGGCGATTTCAATGTCGCCTGCAATGTCAGCGAGGGCCTCTTGGGCGGCGTCCATTCGTCTGGCTGGTACCGTGACACGCGCGCCCGCGGCTGCGAGGGCTCTTACGGTTTCCAGGCCGATGCCGGAATAGCCGCCTGTGACGATGGCGTTCTTTCCGGAAAGGTCAATACTCTCAAGTACTTCGGCCGCCGTGGATTTGGCGTGAAAGCCTGATCCGATTGGTTTCTGGTCTTCCTGTGCCATCTCCATCCCCTTCACTGCTCACAGCTTTCAATAATCCGAGTGTGCCCCTCACACGACAAGCCCGCAAGTTCCACCTTACTGAAAGGTAAGTCTGTTGTTCCATGGACGGGCTCCTGCGCGCAACTTATATCAAATGCATATCAAGGGAGATAATCCATGCGTATTGCAGCAACTGCGTTGTCCATTCTGGTTCTGGCTGGTGCGGCCTTACCGGCGGCTGCCCAATACGGAGACGTAGAGAGAACCCAGGCAGAAATTGCGCTGGAAGAGGCCACGGCGAGTCTTGAAGGCAATCGGGCCGCGCGCAGTGATGCTGTCACGGCATGCGCCGCCCGCGACTATGACGCCTGCTTCCGCTTGGGAGACATGTACCGGCGTGGCATGGGCGGCCTGCAAGATTATGAAAAGGCCGCTGAGGCCTATCGCAAATCCTGTAATGGCAAGAATGGCGAAGGATGTGCCGGGCTGGCTTATCTCACCACACATGGGCGCGGTATGGATGCAGACCCGGCCAAGGCGCGCATCCTGTATGAAAAGTCCTGCGACTATGGTGAGCTGAGCGGCTGCGCTGCTTACGGCAACATGCTTTACACAGGGCAGGGTGGCAGCAAGAATGTCGCCAAAGGCCAGCGTCTGCTGCAAGATGCCTGTGATCAGGACTATAAATGGGCCTGCGACCGGCTTACCGGCCTCGGCGCCTACCAGCCAGACGATGATACCTGGGAGCGTCTTAAAGACGCAAAGTCCCGCTACTGATTTTCGTTCATTGCAGCCAGCCTGCGGGCGAGGTTGGATCCCGGCAGCGGGCTGGAAGAGCGCTGCGGCGCAAGGTTCTGCTTAGGGGCTTCCTGATCAGGGGAGGGCGTGTCTGGTGACAAATCCAGCCGCTGCTCCGGAAGAACTTCCGAGATTGTAAGGTCCGCCGTCAGCAGGGATCCTTCATCGACACGTATACTGCGCGCATGGACATTGCCGCGCACGCTGGAACCTGACCAGATTTCCATGGAATCTGTCGCCAGCACATTGCCGTTCAGCTTGCCGTGCACGATCACGATGGCCGCATCAATCACACCGTCGATCATGCCCTGTGCTTCGATGATCACCATGCCATCGGATTTGATGCGTCCTTTGAGGCTGCCGGCAACGGTCAGCGGACCGGAGAATTTGAAATCTCCTTCCAGATGGCACTCGGCGGCAATAAAGCTGCCGTCTCCGGAACGCATTTGACGGCTGCTCTCAGCCCTGTCTTTCTCGATTTTAGCCATCACACGTTCTTTTCTTGTCTCGGCCTAGACCATTAGTATACCGCATCACTTGATTGGATGACAGGTCAGGCGCTTGATTTCATTGTTTTTATTGTGCCCGGCGTATAAGTGCTGGGCACATATCCCAGTCACATAATGCAAGTTTCGGGCAATTTTTGCTCGCGTCCATGCCATAATTCAGTGTTGAAACAAGGCATGAAATGGATTTGCCTTCTGCTCTGTCTGTCGGTGCCCCTGATGGGGTGCGGGCGCTCTCCCAGAGTATCGGAGAGGTCGTCGACTGTCTTGCCGCCAGGCTATGTCGGGGTGGATTTGTCTCATCACAATGGACGTATCGATTGGGACCAGCTGGAAGCGGCCCCGATTGATTTTATCTATCTGAAGGCGACAGAGGGCAGCGACTGGAAAGATCCGCGCTTCCTGGCGCATTGGCGTGAAGCAAAGATGCGCGGATGGCTGGTCGGCGCCTATCACTTCTATCGCCTGTGCCGCCCAGGCGAAGAGCAGGCGCAAAACTTCATCCAGACCGTGGAAGTGAGACACGGCACACTGCCGCCTGCCGTGGACCTTGAATACGCGCACAATTGCGAGTCCTATGGCTCAACGCAGGAGACCCTGGCGGATCTGGACCAGTTTCTACTCACCCTGGAGGCGGAATATGGCATGCGCCCTGTTCTATATACGACCAAGCAGTTCCATGCAGACTGGTTGGCTGGGCGGTATGATACCTATCCGCTCTGGCTGCGGGCGCTGGGAGACGAAGTTCCAGAAACACGCGATCATCGCCAGGCCGACATCTGGCAATATACGATGTCCGCTCGTGTGCCTGGCATAGAGGGCAAGGTCGACATGAACAGGGTACCGGGTGTTCGTGCCGATAATAAGTAAGTGTGCTGATGTTTATGAAAAAAGCCCCGGACCTTATGGCCGGGGCTTTCGCATGGAATACAATAAAGGCGTGATTAGTTGCGGGACTTGTCGACCAGACGGTCGTTCTGGGCCCAGTGCATCATGCCGCGCAGTTTTTCGCCGACTTCTTCAATCGGGTGGCTGTTCATGCGCTGACGCATGGCGTTGAAGCCCGGTGCACCAGCCTGATTTTCCAGAACCCAGTTACGGGCGAAGGTACCGTTCTGGATGTCTTCCAGAACCTTCTTCATGTTTGCCTTGGCTTCGGAGTTCACAACACGTGGGCCGGAAACATATTCGCCATACTCGGCCGTGTTGGAGATCGAATAGTTCATGTTGGCGATGCCGCCTTCATAAATCAGGTCCACGATCAGCTTGGTTTCATGCAGACACTCGAAATACGCCATTTCAGGGGCATAGCCTGCTTCGACCAGCGTCTCGTAACCGGCCTTGATCAATTCGACGATGCCTCCGCAAAGAACGGCCTGCTCGCCGAAAAGATCGGTTTCAGTCTCTTCACGGAAGGACGTTTCGATCACACCGGCGCGTGTGTTGCCGATGGCCTTGGAGTAGGACAGGGCAACTTCTTTTGCGGTGCCGGTTGCATCCTGATGGATCGCGACGAGGCCCGGTAGGCCAAAGCCCATCTGATATTGCGCGCGCAGCGTGTGGCCAGGGCCTTTGGGGGCAGACAGGGACACGTCAACATCGGCGCGTGGGCGGATGAGGTTGTAGTGTACATTGAAGCCATGACCGAACATAAGGTGCTGACCGGCGCGCAGGTGCGGTTCGATCTCGTTGGCGTACAAAACAGCTTGTTTCTCGTCCGGGATCAGGATCATGATCACGTCGGCCCATTGTGCGGCTTCTGCAGGCGTCACAACTTCCAGGCCTTCGGCTTCAGCTTTCTTGCGGCTTGGCGAACCTTCATAGAGACCCACTTTCACATTCTTCACGCCGCTGTCGCGCATGTTCAGAATGTGGGCGTGGCCCTGGCTGCCATAACCGATGACGGCGACTTTCTTGCTCTGGATGAGGGAGAGATCCGCATCCTGTTCGTAATAGATTTTCATGGGCCTATCATTGCTCCGCTAGAGAATTTATTTGTGGGGGGAGGTTTTCCAAGTCAGTTGGTGTTGCACACCCAACCATCTGAAAAATTGGCGACGCCGATTACGCTGCGATTGAGATCGGCAATTTTGTCCGTGGCGTCGGCGTGACGCGAGAAGTCGCGTTGGCCTTCAACCGTTTCGATATGAGTGATGATGTCATGCGAAGAGAGCAGCAGCTCATAGCTGCGCGATCCATCTGTGTTGACGACCATTTTTTGCCGTGTGCCATAGGCCGGGATATCCGGTTCGGCCGCAAACAGAAGGGACAGCGCTGCCTTGTTGGCAACATTCTCCGGTAACTGGGTTTGCAAGCGGCAGGGCGGTACAGGGCTTGCGGTGTTTTGCATGCCGGGAACGGAACGTGCATCCAGCATCATCGTGCCGCTGACATCAGAAATATCATAGACATAAGCTGTCCCGCTAGGGGACTTGGTGTCGACAATGGTGATGATGGGGGAGGGCGAATCGCCGAAAATGTCTCTCGCGCGTTCAGAGACCAGCTGTGCCCGGTCAATATCGCACTGAAGCTGCGCATCAGCGTCAGTGTAAGGCACAGCTATTGCGCCATTGCCGGAAGAGATCAGGCGGCAGCTTTCAGGCTGCTCCTCAAGAGCCTGTGCAGTGCCGGCCGTCAGCGTAAAACTGATCGCAAAGAGGGAGGCGAGTTTCATCCTTTCTCCTTCCCGCGCTTGATGGACAGAACACCTGTGCGGCTGACTTCCACAAGGCCCAGCGGGCGCATCAGGTCAACAAATTGCGTAATCTTGTCAGACGCGCCCGTCAGCTCGAAAATGAAGCTTTCATTCGTTGTATCTATCACATTTGCGCGGAAAATCTGAGAGATGCGCAGGGCTTCCACCCGGGCTTCCCCTTTTCCGGCGACTTTTACCAAGGCCAGTTCGCGTTCGATGCCGCGCTTTGACTTGGTGATGTCGATCACTTCACCCACCGGGACAAGACGCAGCAACTGGGCCTCAATCTGTTCCAGAATGTGCGGCGTGCCTTGGGTCACGATGGTGATGCGGGATTGATGCTGGTTGGCGTCCACCTCGGCGACGGTCAGGCTGTCAATGTTGTAGCCTCGGCCAGAGAACAGACCCACCACGCGTGCCAGGACGCCCGGTTCGTTGTCGACCATCACGGCCAGTGTACGGCGCTCGATTGCCTCATCTGCATGAGAGAGGAAATAGGCCGATTTCGGATTGCCTTGGGGCGCGTTGCCTGCTGATCCGTCGCTCATTGGCGTGTCTCCTGTGCCTGTATTGCCTGGCGCCCTTCCATAGAAGGGCCGGGCTGGCGGGAAAGTGGTTTTGCCGTCTGCCAGCACGTGTGGCGGAGGGCGTTTGTCTGTTGGCCGGCCAAGGGCAGGGGGCTCGCCAGTACGGCGCGCGAGGCCGCGAAGACCTGCCCGCGGCCTGCGTGCTGCCCAATGAAGATGTCATCTAGGCCCATAGCGGTCCTTACCCAACTTCCATACCCAAACGGCACTCTTTGGTGCCCTAGACCAGCTTTTTGCCAGCCTCTCCGATCTCGTTACCCAGAATTTCGCCGAGGATCATCTCATTATGCGCAGAGCCCGACGGAATCATGGGTAGGCAGTTTTCGGCCTTTTCCACACAGCAATCGAACAGGACCGGGCCCGGATGGTCAATCATCTCGCGGATCTTGTCGTCGAGTTCGGCTGGATTGTCGCAACGGATGCCATGACCGCCCAGCGCTTCAGCAAGTTTCACGAAGTCCGGCAGGCTTTCCGAATAGGAATGCGAATAGCGCTCGCCGTGCAACAATTCCTGCCATTGGCGCACCATGCCCATCCACTCATTGTTCAGGATGAACACCTTAACCGGCAGTTTGTGTTGAACGGCGGTCGAGAACTCCTGCATTACCATCTGGATGGAGGCCTCCC
>Ga0070726_10001720_pt1 | contig 21284 bp, 23 predicted proteins | sample tdAd471_FD_67275 | JGI IMG/M metagenome (GOLD analysis project Ga0070726, IMG submission 67275) | Marine sediment microbial communities from the Atlantic coast under amendment with organic carbon and nitrate - tdAd47.1 | ecosystem: Environmental > Aquatic > Marine > Coastal > Sediment | place... | reverse complement strand
AGGTTTCGCATGCGCTCTTGGGGAGCCATACGGTATGGGCACTGCCGGACAAAGTCAGGAACGGGGCACGATCCCGAAGGAAGGCGCGTGGTATCTCGTCCTCGCGGCGTCCGCCTTCACTTGCCTGATGGGGTTTGTCTGGGCGATGCGGAACGGGCTGGAGCTCGTTGGCATCCTGCCCCCCTCCGGCTGGACCAATACCGAGTTTCACTATGTGCTCGGCTTCAGCGCCGTGACTTTTTACATCCTCGCCTTTCTCTTCCTTCTGCGCCGACGGAGACTCTTTCTCGCGCTCTATATTGTCGGGGCGGTCCAGCGCTGGATCTTCTGGGCGAGTCAGGCGCAGATCGAGGGCTTCCCGATCCATATCGGCTTCTTCGTCCTCGCCGCCGACGCGCTGGTCCTGATGACCAGCATCCGCTGGTATCTCGCGCCGGGACCGAAGAAATAACCGCGTCTTTCTGAATGCTTGCAATTCGGGCACAGCGCGTCAGCATGTCGGGCAAACGAGTCGGCGCAGAACCATGAGGGCGCGTTCAATTTGAGTACAGCCAATCGCATGCGTATTCCGAAGGGCATCAGCTGGAAGATCGTGGCCGTTGCCGCAGCACTCCCCGGCGCCGGAGGCTTGTTCTGGATCGTCCGAAACACGCTGGACCTGTTGGGAATCGGCCAGGCTCACATTGTCGGCAACAATCCCGTTCACTACACCATCGGATATCTTGCGGCGTCACTCTATGTGCTCGCTTTTGGCCTGCTCCTGAAACGGCACCCGGTTTTCCTGATCGTCTACATCGCTGCCGCCGTGAGCCGATGGAGTTTCTGGCTGATGCAGCCCTCTCCCCTCTACATTGGATTTGTCATCCTGTGCGCCGACGCCCTCGTCATCGCGACGGGCCTGGGATGGCTGAGCCGCAAGCAACGGACACCTCATGCCTAGAAAATCAGTTCATCCGCGCGGTCAGGTTCGTACGCTGACGCTCGAAAGTCGCGCCGTCGCCAACAACATGCTCGGCGACAGCTGCACACGACGGGTCGATATCTACATCCCGCATGGCCACACCGGTGAGGGCCTGCCGCTCCTCGTGGATCTCGTCGGTTTCACCGCGGGCGGCCCCAAGCATACCGCCTGGCTCAATTTCGGCGAAAATGTTCCGGAGCGTGTCGACCGTTTGATCGCGACCGGCGCCATGAAGCCCTGCGTCATCGCCTTCCCGGACTGCTTCACACGCCTCGGGGGCAATCAGTATGTGAACTCCGCGGCCATGGGCAATTGGGCCGATTTCCTGCTTCAGGAATGCGTGCCGGCTGTCGAGCGCGAGTTCGCGTGTGGCGGTGCGGGCAAGCGCGGGGTCTTCGGCAAATCGTCCGGCGGCTATGGCTCCATGGTGCATGCCCTGCTCTATCCGGATTTCTGGTCGGCAGCGGCCTCGCACTCCGGCGATATGGGTTTCGAACTCATGTTCGCCGCCGATTTCGCGCACACCCTGCGTCGCCTGGCCCGCTATGACGGTTCCATCGAGCGCTTTATCGACGGCTTCGAGACCTCACGGAAAGTCTCCGGCGATGACCTTCACGCGATGATGATCCTTGCCATGGCCGCGACCTATGATCCTGACCCGGACAGCCCCTATGGCATTCGCCTGCCCGTCACGACGGACACGTGTGAGCGCATTCCGGAGCGCTGGGCCGAGTGGATGAAGTGGGACCCGATCGAGATGCTCGACACGCATGGCGACGGCCTCTTCGGGCTGAAGGCGCTCTACATCGATTGCGGCGATGTCGATCAATACAATCTGCTCTACGGCGCACGCCGGATGACACGGGCCCTGACGGAGCGGGGAATCGCTCACGTCTATGAGGAATTCCCCGACAATCATTCCTCCACCGACTACCGGATGGATATCAGCCTGCCGATACTGGCCGACGCGCTGAGCGCCTAGACCGGCGCGCCGCGGCGGGACCCGCCTTTCACCGCCGAGGTCACCCCAGTCGCCACAATGGCGATCAGCATGCGCGCAAGGATGGTGAAGAAGAGCAGCAGGATTTTCTCGTCCGACACAATATAGCGGACCCCGGCACTCCAGCGCCCGGGCAAGGGCAGTCGTGCCAGCATGTCCTCAACCACATCCGCCGCATCCAGCAAGGCGTGAAGCGCCCCCTGTGCGGTCAGGGCCAGGGCCGAGAGCATGATAATGGCGAGGACGAAGGACAACATCAAAGTCGAGATCGTCGACCCGGTCTTGCTGACCAGGCCAGCCGCCGCAGAACCGGTCCGGCTGGCGCCGATAGCCGAAGTATAGGCGGTACCGATTATGGCGAGAATGATCCGGGCGATGACCGTGAAGATCAGCAGCACGAGCTTGTCGTCGCTCGCATAGATGCGGACGAGATTGTTGTAGCGTTCGGGCAGCGGGATGGCGACGATGCCATCTTCCAGCAGGTCCGCCCCGTCCTGTACCCAGCTGAGCCAGTGCGGTTGGTAGAACCAAAGCGCGATGAGCATGCCCATGGCCATCACCATGGACAGGAATAGCGTTACGGAAACACTGGTTACGCGGTTGAACATGGCTTTCCCCTGACGCCGCAGCGCCACTCCCAGACACCTGATACCTGACCCTAGACGCAGATTGCGTCAGGATCGCGACCGTTCGCCTGACAGGGGAAATCCCGGATCAGTCGATCGGCTCTTCCGGCTGACGATCCTTGTCCGGCACTTCGACGATCTGCACCCAGTATTCGCCGATCGAGTTCACCACCCGCATCAGACGGTCCAGGGAGATCGGCTTGACGATATAGGAGGACGCGCCGAGCCCGTAGCTCGACAGGATGTCATCCTCGCTTTTCGATGTCGTCAGGACGATGACCGGGATGTGGCGCAGCTCCGGATCCGCCTTGACCTCTTCCAGAGCTTCGCGGCCATCCTTCAGCGGCATGTTGAGATCCAGGAGGATGATACCCGGATAGGGCTCATCCTTGTGCTTCTCATAGGGACCGCGACGCTTGAGATAATCGACAAGCTGTTCGCCATTCTCGAGGAAATGCAGCGGGTTACGCAGACGGACTTCCTCACACGCCTCCTTGAAGAGAAGACGGTCATCCGGATCGTCATCGACCATCAGGATGGTAAACAGCGCGTGCTCGTCGCTCATATCGTCAGCCTTTTCACTTCCCTGCCCGTCACCGGGCACCGTCATCAATGTCTACTTCTGTCCGGGCAAGATCAAGATGAATGCGGCGCCTTCTTCAGGTCGAGGCTCCGCGGTCAGTGATCCGTGATGAATTTCGGCGATCCGTCGCGCGATCGCCAAGCCCACACCCGTTCCATCATACTCACTGCGGGAGTGCAGGCGGTCCAGCACTCCGAAAATCCGTTCCGCGTACTGGGCATCGAATCCGATGCCGTTGTCCGAGACAACAATCTTTTCGCGAATTTCACCTTCGCATTCAACCCTTTCGTGGGTGATTTCGATAATGGGAGGAGAATCAGCCCGGCGAAACTTGATCGCATTGCTGAGCAATTCCACCATCAGGCGTTCTATGAGGCGGGGGTCGGCGACGAGAGTTGGAAGCTCCGCCACGCGAATATCGGCGCCGCCCTCCCGGATTTCATCGTTCAACCGCTCACACGCACTCTCCACGGCAAGGCCGAGCCTGCAGGCCTCGAAGCGGGGTTCGACACCGTCGATCCGGGAATAGTCGAGCATCTGCTCAACGAGGCGGTATTGGCGACTGGCCCCGTCCACCATTCGGTCCAGATACAGGCGCCCGCCCGCGTCCAGCTTGTCGCCGTATTTCTCGCCGAGCTTGGCACCAAACGTCCTGATTTTCCGCAAGGGTTCGAGCATGTCGTGTGTGGCGGCCTTGTTCCAGGCGCGCCGGATGGCCTCAGAACCTTTCTCGGGGGACTCAACCTCGCGCAGCTCCGGCGCGTCTCTCCTCAACAGGACGATAATGACGCCGAGTGCCACGCCGACAGGAATCGCGATCAGCATGGAGAGCTTGAGCGCGGCGAGTGTGGACTCCGCCGACAGGATCGCTGCAGACACGGCTACAAGCCCCACAACCAGCGGGATCAGTATCGCCAGTGCCCGGCGTATCTGCGCATCGGTCCAAGCCATGATGCTCCTCGGAAGCCCTCCGGAGCGAAGGGCACTCTAGATGATGGCCCCCTGTCGAACAGGCAGGATCAAGGTAAAAACAGCCCCCGCATCCGGCTCACCCCAGGCGGTCAATTCGCCGGAATGGCGTTCGGCGATCTTGCGGCAGGTCGCCAGCCCGACGCCCGTACCGTCAAACTCCTCACGACCGTGAAGGCGTTCAAACATGCCAAAGATCCGCTCGGCATGGCGCGGCTCGAACCCGATACCGTTGTCCGTGATCAGGATACGCGCGACCGCGCCGTGCTCGCCGACCTCCACCGATCCCTCGACAGAGACGACAGGATTGACGCCCGGCCGGCGGAATTTCAGAGCGTTGGCAAGCAGATTGAGAAAGAGCTGGTGCATCTGACCGGGATCCGCCTCGATGGCCGGAAGCTCGCCGATCCGGACCGTTGCCTCCTCGGCAGATATGCGCGGCTCGAGGTCAGAGACCACATCCGCGAGAACCGCGGACAGTTCGACCGGCAGGAAGGACGTGGTCTTGGAATTCACCCGGGAATAGCTCAGCAGGTCGTCAATCAGACGACGCATGCGGCCCGCCGCATCGACCATACGCGCCAGATAGTGCTGCCCGGTCTCGTCCAGGGCCGGCGCATACTTGTTGTTCAGCCGCTCACCAAAGGCCTGGATCTTGCGCAGGGGCTCCTGAAGATCGTGAGACGCCGCGTAAGCGAACTCCTGAAGCTCGGCATTCGAGCGCTTCAGTTCGTGGGCGTAGCGCCGCAGGGACTGCTCGTCTCGCCGGCGCTTGGTGATATCCCGGAAGGTCACCACCGCACCGGAGCTCGGCGTTTCGGGATCAATCGCCGAGGCCGAGAACTCGATCGGAATCGGCTGACCGCTCTTGGTCCAGAAGACCTCCTGGTCTATCTGGTCAATCGGCACCCCCCAGGTATGGATGGGGCAGGTTTCCTTGGGATAGATCGACCCGTCGCGGTGAGAATGGTGCACTGTGGCATGCATGTTCTTGCCGACCAGTTCGTGCTCCTCATAGCCAAGCATGTGACAGGCCCGCGGATTGATGAAGGTCACAACCCCCTCGCCATCCACCCCGTAAATACCTTCGGCCGCCGTCATCAGAATCTGCCGGACACGGCGATTGGCCTCCTCCGTCGCGAGGGCACGCTGGCGGCTCACATTGCGGTGCGCGCTGAACAGGACGGCGAGCAGAATGAAGGACAGCGCCATCGCCACGGCGAACACCCGCAGCACCGCCCGCGCCTGGTTGGCGCCGGCAAGCGCCTCGGACACCTCGACCTCGGTAATGATGCCGAAATCATGCTCGCTGTCCCAGACCCAAGCTCCCATGACGAGAATGCCGCGCGGGTCGCGATACCCCCGCAAATTCTCTCCGCGACCATCCGCGATGACACTTTCAGCTGCCCAGGTCAGCGGCCAGTCCTCGTAGGATGTATCCGGACGCCCGAGAACGGTGATGTCGAGCCCCGGATCCCGCGCCTGCAGGTGCAACATGGAGGGATGCCCCTCCACCAACAGCCCGGCCTCGATCATTTCCGCCTCGTAGCGGATATTGCTGAGCAACCGCCCTTCACGGTCAACAATATAGGTATCGCCGGAAACCCCGGTGCGGCCGACTTCGAACGCACCGCTATAATCGAGAAGGGGATTGAGGGTGAATGCCAGATACCCGTCGACCGGTCCGGTCTGAGCGCCGGGTTCCAGCCGGATCGGCGCGACGACATACATCAACAGACGTTCATTGCCGGTGGCCTCGTCGTCCTGAATCACCGGACGGGTGAGACGCGTCTCCAGCAGGTTGAGCTGCTGTGTATCAACCAGCGACAACGCCACACTGCTACGACCAACGGCTTCCACATCATTGCTCGCAAGCACGGTGCCGTCACGGGCGATGAGCTCGTAGCTTCGATAGTGATATTCGATCATCCACTCATTGAGCAGGCGTTCGACCTCCGCCTGGTAGACGGCTCCTTCACCGCTCTCGATCTCCGTCTCCGAGAGCGCGCGGAAAGCGTCGCGGAGCTCAAGGTTATTCGCCCAGACCCGGGCATGGCGGCGCTGAAGGGAAGACCAGTCACCGAACCGCTGGATCGTATTGGCGAGAACCGTGCCGAGCGTGGCCGAATTGGTCTGGCGTGCCGAGGCCATGAGGGCGCTTTCCCCGGCCATGACGGCGATGGCAACGATCACAATAAAGGCGACCGCCAGGATGCCGGGCAAAATCTGGCCCAGCCAGCCATCCGCCTCAGGCGCTGCTGTCCACTCGATATCCTGCTCGCCGCTATCGCTGCTGTCGGCCTCGGCCATCGGAGTCCAATCGAATCGTCCCGAACGCCAGTTTAGGCAACCGGTCCCGCTTTTGGACTAATAAAACACACTCTCAAGGCGAAGAAACGGAATTTCTGGGGAGATTCCGGTCAGCTGGCGTTCAGCTCGACCCCGCTAAAACGATGACCGTGCGCCCCGCGGTGCATCCGAAGGCCGGTTTCTCAACCCTCGCATGGAAACTGACCGGAGGATGCACCGCACCTTTCCTGGTCACGACCAGTGCAGGGCAAACCCCTTGCTGTCCCGGTATTCTGCGAGCCGACGACGCGTCGCCGGTGACGCATCCTCCGGCGGGTCGGACGGATCGAACCAGCCGATCGCCTCGATCTCCCCTTCATTGCACGTTGGACAGGGCTCCCATGCCGTCACCTCGAACAGCAGGACGTGGTCGCCCCTGAAAATCCGGTGATTGGCGAAGACCGCCAGCAGATGCGGCAAGCCGGTCGGTTTGAGGCCGCACTCCTCGGCCAGCTCGCGGGCCGCCGCCTCCGGGGCCGTTTCCCCCGAATCGACGCCCCCGCCCGGCAGATGCCAGCCCGCGATATAAGTGTGTTTCACCAGCACCACATGCCCGTCCTGGCGTCGTGCGATCACACGCACGCCGAGCGTGGTGCCGCGGATCAGACGCCACCAGGCCTGGAAAGCCGGCCTCACAAAGGGCTCTATCGATTTCCGCCAGCTCATACCGTCAGCACCGCTGGCCAGAGCGGACCAGCCGCGCTATATCCGGCGTCGAACAGCTTGATTGGGGATTTTTCCATGTACGCACTCGTCGCTCTTGGCCTAGTTGCCGGTGTTTTCGCAATCCTGAACCTCATCGAATACCGTCGCCTCGACTAAATCCAGACCGGTTCGCCAAGTTCAATCATGTCCGCACCCCTGTACCTCGGCCTGATTCTCGGCGGGATCGTCATCCTCCTGATCGGCGGTGACGCGCTCGTGCGTGGTGGTGCGGCCATGGCACGCAAATGGCATTTGCCTCCGCTTCTGGTCGGACTGACCATTATCGCCTTCGGCACGTCTGCTCCCGAACTTGTCGTTTCGGTCCAGTCTACCCTTGAAGGCGCGCCGGGTCTGGCGCTGGGCAATATTGTCGGCTCGAACATTGCCAACTTCCTGCTGGTCCTGGGCCTTCCAGCCCTGTTCGGGTCAATCCAGACCACAACGCCCGGCGTCCGGCGCAATGCCAGCATCGCCTTGGGCGCTGCAGCGGCGATCATCCTCGTTAGCTGGGACCGGGTTATTACCCAGGGCGAAGGAACAGCCCTCTTCGCCGGGATTGTCATCTACATCCTTCTCCTGGCCGTCCAGGCGCGCGGCAAGTCGAAAGATCCGGCCATCGCGGAACTCACCGACCTGGACGGGATGGATGGCCTGCCGAAAACCTGGTTCGGAATCCTGATCGCGGTCGTGATCGGGCTCGTCGGCCTGCCTGCCGGGGCGCAGATGATTGTGGTCGGCGGCACCGAAGCCGCCCGGGCCCTCAATATCGACGAATCCATCATCGGGCTGACCGCCCTCGCCTTCGGCACGTCGCTGCCGGAACTCGCGACCGTGATCATGTCGGCTGCCCGTCGTCAGGCGCAGCTGGCGATCGGCAATGTGCTCGGCTCCAACATTTTCAATGTCTTCGCAGTCGGAGGCGCCACCGGAATTGCAGCCGGCATGGCCGGAACCTCCCTGCCCGTACCGGACGGATTCTTCGTCCTGGACTTCTGGGTGATGCTGGCCGCCAGTCTTGTCATTGCCGGACTGGTCTTCATGCGGGTATCGATCAACCGCCTGATCGGTCTGATCCTGTTTGGCGCCTATGTCGGCTATATCGCCGTCCTGGCCCGCTCCGTCATCGGCTAGCCGAAGACGCGACGCAGAATGTCGCTGGTACGGCTGACCGGATCACGCCGGATCGCTTCTTCCTCCTGCCCCACATAGTGGAACACGCCTTCCAGCGTCCGCCGGGTTGCCTCATTGGTGACCTGGTCACGAAGCGAGGTCTGCCCGCGATTGCGTCCGAAGATACCGCCAAGCCATCCACCGCTCTGACGGTCAATGCGCTCCTCGATCGGGCGCAGGGACCGGTAGGCCCCGGAACTTTCCAGCGTCGAGACCATCCGCGGACGTACGAGTCCATACAACTGGTCCCAGGTGCGCCCACGCAGGTAATCGGTCGCAGAGTGCGAGCCGCCCCGGACAATGCCGATGGCGTCGGTCAGGGTGATCGAGCGCACGGCATCGACAAAGATCGCCCCCACCGCCGGCATGGCGGCCTCGGCCGACCGGTTGAGCTGGAGCTCCAGACGGTCGAGATCCCCGGACAGGCCGACCCGACGCAGCATGGACTGCAGGTCCCGGATCCGGCCGGGCAAGGGGATATGGACGAGCGGGTCGGCATTGAAGCCATCCGTCCGACCCAAACGTTCCGTCGCGAGGCGTGAGGCACGGGTCAGCGCTTCGCGGACACCCAGGCTGGCCTGGCCTTCAGACAGGCTGAACTGGCGCGCCGATGCCGGCGAGCCCAGGGCGGCCAGCCCTGCTCCGATCATGAGAACGGCCTTGCGGCGATCAAACTGGGTCATGTCTCTCTCCCCGAAACCACGAGACTCATCATCCATCGCCCGGGAAAGAAGGCAATCCTGATTACGCCTTGCGACGGAAACGGGTCAGCCCCACGGCCTCGGCATCGGGATAGGCATCCGGCTTGCGCGTGGTGACCTGGGCCGCGATCACCGCCTCCGGTGAAAGCGCCACTTCGAGGATGCGGCCGCAGAGCGTTTCCTGGAGGTCGAACTGTTCACCCTCCAGCGTCTTGATACCGCCGAGCAGGTAGTCGTAATCGATCACTGTCTCGATATCGTCACTGCCGCACCAGGCCTTGTTCACAACTGTGATCGCATCGACCAAGACGCGCTGTTTCACGCCGCGCTCATAGTCGTGAATGCCGATCTCGACATCCATTTTCACGCCCTCGAGGCGATAGATGAATACGTCCTCGCCCGTGGCATTGGCGAGCGCATTCTCGATAACCTGGTCCAGCCGCAAACTCATTCCTCCGGTACGCCGGGCGCGTACATCACATCGCGGTCGCGCGCATCGAGATGCTGACCGCCATCAATCGTGATGGTCTCTCCCGTCATGGACGGTGTGGCAAGGATGAAGCGCACCGCGCGGATAATGTCCTCCGGCGTCGAGCCTCCCTGCATCGGGTTCAACCGATGCGCCCGCTCGAACTCTTCCTTGCTCTGCCCACCGGAGGGCAGCGTGATCCCCGGCGCGATCGCATTGACCCGGACCCGCGGCGCAAACGCCATCGCCATGGTCGTTGTTGCGCCCAGGAGGGCATGCTTGGACAGCGTGTAGGAGAAGAAGTCGGGATTGAGATTGAACAGTTTCTGATCGAGCAGATTGATCACACAGCCCGAAGCGCGGCGCGAATGGTGTGCCGCCATGGCCGATGCCAGCAGGACGGGCGCCATCAGATTGGTACGCAGGCTGGTCTCCAGCAGACCCGGCCCCACATCCTCGGGCCGGTCCATCTCGAAGATCGACGCAGAGTTGATCAGCGCATCCACGCGCCCGATTCCGGACATGAAATCACGAACCTCGGCGGTCTCGGAGAGGTCGAATTGCGCAGTGCTCGCCGAGCCCCCATCTTCAAGAATGGCAGCCTCCAGCGCGCGGGCTTCAGTGCCCGAACGATTATAGTGGATGATGGTGTGCCAGCCGTCGGCCGCCAGGGCTCTGGCAATTTTGGCACCCAGACGCTTGCCGCCGCCGGTCACCAGCGCGATCTTGTCAGACATGAGTCCCTCAGAATCTCCTTCGTCTCCGATAGATGACCCGGCACAGCCCGCGACGCAATCGCTGGTCGGTCCGAAACTCATCGCCGAGGAGGTCAAGCGTCTGCCTCCCAGGCCCGGCGTCTACCGCATGTACGGGGAAGATGCGGAGGTGCTGTATGTGGGCAAGGCCCGCAATCTGAAAAATCGCGTCAGCAATTACGCGAACGGCCGGGGCCATTCAAACCGGATCGCCCTGATGATCGCCCTGACGCGATCGATGGAGTTCGTTGTCACCGAGACGGAGACCGAAGCCCTCCTGCTCGAAGCCAATCTGATCAAACGGCTGAAGCCTCGCTTCAACATCCTGCTGCGCGACGACAAGAGTTTTCCCTATATCCTCATCCGCCGCGACCATGCCGCACCGCAATTGCTCAAGCATCGCGGGGCCCGCAAGATCAAGGGCGACTATTTCGGCCCCTTCGCCAGCGTCGGCGCGGTCAATCACACGCTGAACACCCTGCAGAAGGCCTTCCTCGTTCGCACCTGTTCGGACAGCGTCTATGAGGGTCGCTCCCGCCCCTGCATGCTCTACCAGATCAAGCGATGCGCCGGACCTTGCGTCGATCTGGTCCAGCCCGCGGCCTATGATGAGCTTGTTTCCGAAGCGACGGCCTTCCTGCGCGGCAAGTCCAACGCCCTGCGCCAGGACCTTCAAAAGCGCATGGCGGCAGCCTCCGAAGACCTCGACTTCGAAACCGCCGCACGCCTGCGTGACCGGATCCGCGCCATCGCCGCCGTCACCACCGACCAGGGCATCAACCCGACCGGCGTGGAGGAAGCGGACGTCATCGCCGTCGCGCAGGATGGCGGGCGGTCCTGTGTCCAGGTCTTCTTCTTCCGGGCCGGACAGAACTGGGGCAACCAGTCCTTCTTCCCCAAGCACGACCAGGAGGCCGAACCGGCTGACGTGCTCGCGGCTTTCCTGGCACAATTCTATGACGACAAGCCCGCGCCCGGCCTGATCCTGCTGTCTCACGAGATCGAGGAGGCCGACCTCCTCTCCGACGCGCTCTCTCTGCGCGCGGATCGGAAAGTCCAGCTTCTGACGCCCCAGCGGGGTGAAAAGCGCAAGCTTGTCGACCAGACCGGCACCAATGCGCGCGAGGCGCTGGCGCGCCGCCTGTCGGAAAGCGCCACCCAGGCGCAATTGCTGGCCGGGGTGCAGCGTGTGTTTGACCTCGACGAGCCACCGCGCCGGATCGAGGTGTATGACAACTCCCACATCCAGGGCACGAATGCGCTCGGGGCGATGATCGTCGCGGGACCGGAGGGTTTCGAAAAGCCTCACTACCGCCGCTTCAACATGAAGGGCGATGATGCGGCCACCAATGACGACTTCGCCATGATGGCCGCGATGATGCGCCGGCGCTTTTCCCGCCTGCTGAAGGAGCGCGACGAAGGGGCGCCCGTGCCGGACCTCGTGCTGATTGACGGCGGCAAGGGCCAGCTCTCCTCGGTCATGGCGGTCGCAGAGGAACTTGGCGTGACGGATATCTGCATCGCCGCAATTGCCAAGGGTCCCGAGCGGGATGCCGGACGCGAAGCCTTCTATCTGCCCGGGCGCGCGCCCTTCAAATTGCCCCAGAAGGACCCTGTCCTGTATTATCTCCAGCGACTGCGGGACGAAGCCCACCGGTTTGCCATCGGCGGACATCGTGCAAAGCGCAAAAAAGCTTTGACGGACAACCCCTTGGATGAAATCCCCGGGATTGGTCCGTCGCGGAAGAAAGCCCTGCTCGCCCATTTCGGGTCGGCAAAGGCGGTCCGGAATGCTGCGCTTGCGGACCTGGAAGCGGTTGACGGGGTATCCAAAGCCATGGCCAAACGGATTCATGACTGGTTTCAACGCTGAAGCGATCACACGGCAGGTGCCGAATGCGCTGACAATCCTGCGCAGCCTTCTCGCCGTGGCCGGTGCGATGGCGCTCTGGTATTCCTACAGCTGGTCCCGGACCTTCGAGACACCGCACTGGATGGGCGATCCCGACCTTGCGATCAGCGGCCTCGCCGGTTTTGCGGTTGGCGCGTTTGTCGTCGCGGCCCTGACGGACTGGCTGGACGGATATCTCGCCCGACGCTGGTCCGCGGAAAGTCCGCTGGGTGCCTTCCTCGACCCGATCGCCGACAAGCTCCTCGTCAACGGCTATCTCCTCGTCTACGTGCTCATCCTCGATGCGCCGGCCCAGGTCATGGTGCCAGTGGTGGCAATGATCCTACGCGACGTGGCGATCACGCTGATCCGCTGGAGCAGCCCGAAAGGTCTGGGCGAAGCGGTTCGTGTCTCCCTGACAGCCAAGCTCAAGACCGCATTGGCGATCATCGTCGCCGGTTTCCCGCTCCTCGCCTTCGTCCTCGGCATCCAGAACAATGGCACCGTGCTGTTCGGCTGGGTCGGTGCGCTCTGGCTCGTCTCGGCCATGACCCTGATGACCGGCCTGGACTATATGCGCCGTCCGGCGAATTGAGGGCGGCTCTCTGCGATGAATGATCTCCAGGACAGTGCCCACATCCTTGTTGTTGACGATGACGACCGCATCCGGACGCTGCTCAAACGCTTCCTGCAGGAGCGCGGCTATCGCGTGTCCACAGCACCGCATGCCGAGAAGGCCCTGGCGACGCTCAATGCGCTGGAGTTCGATCTGCTCGTCCTCGACGTGATGATGCCCGGCATGGACGGGTTCGGCCTCACCGAAGCCGTCCGCACGCGGTCGGAAACCCCCATTCTCCTGCTGACCGCGCGCGGTGATACCGAGGACCGGATCAAGGGGCTGAGCCTCGGGGCGGACGACTATCTGGCCAAACCCTTCGAGCCGGAAGAGCTGATCCTGCGCATCAACGCCATCCTGAAACGCACCAAGCCCGCCACAGCGGCGATCTCGCAGGTCGAGTTCGGCGACTGGCGGTTTGATGTGGAGCGTGAGCAGTTGCGCCGCGGTGACGAGCTGATCCGGCTCACCGGCGGCGAATCCGCCCTGCTCTCGGCGCTGGCCGCCAGTGCGGGACAGACCGTCTCGCGCCTGACCCTTTCGGAACGCACAGGCAGCGGCGAGCGCGCCGTCGACGTCCAGGTCACGCGCCTGCGCCGCAAGATCGAAACGGACCCGAAGGAACCGATCCACCTGCAGACCGTACGCGGAGAAGGCTATCGCCTCGTCGCCGACCCGGTCTTCGAAAGCTAGGCGGGCGGATCGATGAGTCTCCTGCGCCGGTTCACGCCCAAGGGGCTCTTCGCCCGCACCCTGCTCATCTTCGTCCTGCCCGTCGCGCTGATGCAGGTGGCCGTCGCCTGGTCCTTTTTCGAGGAACACTGGGAAACGGTGACCAGCCGCCTGTCCGAAGGCGTGGCCGGCGATGTCGCCATGATGACCGAGCTGTACGAGCAGGATGATCCGACGAGTCCGCAATTCGACCGGCTGGCGGAGACCGCCTATTCGACCATGCGGCTCTCCGTGGAATTCCGGGAGGGCGAGAGCCTGCCGACCTCGCGGCGCTCCTCCTTCTTCCGCACCCTCGACCGGACTCTCCGGGTCGCCCTGGCCGAGCAGATCACCCAGGACTTCTGGTTCGATACCACCCGCTATCCCAGCTATGTCGACATCCGGGTGGAGGTGGATGGCGGGGTCCTGCGCTTCATCGCCCTGCGCGAACGCGTCTTTGCCACGACGGGGCATATCTTCCTGCTCTGGATCATTGGCGCGACGACGCTTCTGACCATGGTCTCCGTCGTTTTCATCCGGAACCAGGTCAAGCCGATCCGACGTCTGGCCGACGCTGCCGAACAGTTCGGTCGCGGACAGGACGTCGCCCATTTCCGGCCTGCCGGGGCAACCGAGGTCCGCCAGGCCGCCCACGCCTTCCTGGAGATGCGCGCCCGTATCAAGCGCCACCTCGAGCAACGCACCGCCATCCTCGCCGGGGTGAGCCACGACCTGCGCACCCCTCTGACGCGCCTCAAGCTCCAGCTTGCCCTGATGCCGCCGAGCGAAGAGCGCGATGATGCCAAACGCGATATCGAGGCGATGGAGGAGATGCTCGACGAGTATCTGGACTTCGCCCGTGGTCAGCTGGTCGAGGAGACCGAACCGGTGGATCTGGGTGATCTGGTCCGGGAAGTGGTCGACAATGCCCGTCGGCTGGAAACACAGATTGATTTCGTCACCGAGGACAATCTGATCGCCGACGTCCGTGCCACCACGGTCCAGCGCGCCATCGAAAACCTCGTTGGCAATGCCGCCAGCTTTGGCGACCAGGTCGCCGTCAGCGTCCGCCGCGCGCGAAACCGCATCGAGATCATCGTCGATGATAACGGTCCGGGCATTCCGCCGGACCAGTATGACGAAGCGCTCAAACCCTTCTCACGTCTGGATGAAAGCCGCAACCAGAACCGCAAGGGCGTCGGCCTCGGCCTCGCCATCGCCCGCGACGTCGCCCGAAATCACGGCGGCGAGCTCCGCCTCGACGAAAGCCCGCTGGGCGGCCTGAGAGCCACGGTGTCGCTGCCGGGGTAGGCGCGCGCTATTCCCATAATTTCGCGCTCGAAATTTCGCCTCCTACTACGACTATTACATCCAACGGTTCAGTTCGACGGATTGGCGCGACCAACCCGCTGACGTCGCATGCATTTTGTCCGGACAGCGCGCCGACTGTCCCTGCCATACGCCTCTCACACGTCTCTCACATTGGAAGAGGCTGGCACGTCACGATGTCAAAGAGCGTCGGCGCGAGTGTAAGCGCCCGGACGCTGACGCGGAAAAGCCCGGCCACATTCTTTCTTCCCCCACCTGGGGGAAGTGGGCCGATGCGCAGCATCGGGTCGAAGGGGGACGCTGAGCTTTTGCTCAGGGAGTGGGCGGCGTTGCTCTGCTCACCCCGGCAGCAGCCAGCACATCGCGCAATTGCCGGATGACGCCGGAACGGGTCTCCACAGCATTCATCCGCAAGGTCACCTGACCGCGCACATCATTGGCGACTGTATAGTCAATGCCCAGCGCCCCGCCGATGATCTGGTTGACGACGGTCTCGATCTCGGCATTGCGGAAGGCTGCGGAAACCGGCTCGGCCAGCCGGTCCGGCCCGCGATAGCCCTGCGTCTCGCCGGAGCGAACATAATCGCCCTGGCCATAGCGGATGTCTGGTTCGGCCGGTGCCGACGCTTCCTGCGCGACGGCCATGGACGCGGACAGGCTGAAGACGAGGCCCATCACCAGGCCCCGACACATCCAATCAGACAAACGAAAAACCACAGCCAGCCCTACCCCCGAGGCACATCCAAGGATTGATATCGCATATTGGTGAGATGGGGTCTATGTGGGGGTGCGGTTTGGGGTGGCCTGCGTCCCGCTATTGGCGTCGTCTCATTGGGGCGAACCACCTGGACCTCGAGCTGGAATGGACTCGCCAGCCTGCGGGCCCGGACTTAGAGTGTCGCCAAATCTAAGCGCTTGTCGAGCATCGCCATTTCCGTCAACAGCATTTCCTACTGAACCGCTCCGGGTTTTCCGGAGGCTCCGACTTGTGAGAAGTAGGAGCCATTATGGAACGACACACGACACGATATCCAGCGGAGGTTCGCGAGCGGGCTGTCCGACTGGTTTTGGATCATCAGGACGATCATGCCTCACAGTGGGAGGCGATCTGTTCGGTTTCAGGCAAGATCGGCTGTACGCCAGAGACGTTACGGCGTTGGGTTCGTCAGGCTGAGCGCGACAATGGGGCCCGGCCGGGGCCGACGAGCGAGGAGCGCGAACGCATCCGGGCGCTCGAGCGTGAGAACCGCGAGCTCAGACAGGCCAACGAGATCCTGCGCAAGGCCAGCGCGTATTTTGCCCAGGCGGAGCTCGACCGCCCGTTGAAGCGATGAACGCGTTTATCGATGAGCATCGCGGGGCCTACGGGGTCGAGCCGATCTGCCGGGTCTTGCCGATCGCCCCGTCGACCTGTCGTGAGCATGCGACGCGGCGGCGTGATCCGTCCCGACGCCCGGCGCGGGCCAGACGCGATGAAGTCCTCAAGGTCGAGATCCGGCGTGTGTTCGAGGCGAACTTTTGCGTCTACGGCGTGCGCAAGGTGTGGCGGCAGATGCAGCGCGAGGGCGTCGACATCGCCCGCTGCACGGTGGAACGGCTGATGCGCCAGATGGGCCTTGAAGGCGCGATCCGCGGCAAGCCGGTGAAGACCACGAAGAGCGACAGGTGCGCACCCTGTCCACTCGACCGGGTGAACCGCCAGTTCCAGGCCCCGGCGCCGAACCGGCTCTGGGTGAGTGATTTTACCTATGTGGCCACCTGGTCCGGCTTCGTCTACGTCGCCTTTGTCATCGACACCTTCGCCCGGCGCATCGTTGGCTGGCGGGTCAGCCGCACGGCTCACGCCAGCTTTGTTCTCGATGCCCTCGAACAGGCCATCCACGCCCGGCGACCGGTCGGACAGGACGGGCTGGTTCACCACTCCGATCGTGGCAGCCAGTATGTCTCGATCAAGTATACCGAACGCCTGGCCGAGGCCGGGATCGAGCCATCCGTGGGCAGCGTCGGCGACAGTTATGACAACGCCCTGGCGGAAACCATCAACGGTCTCTACAAGGCCGAGCTCATCCACCGGCAGGGCCCGTGGCGCACCTTCGAAGATGTCGAATACGCCACGCTGGAATGGGTGGACTGGTTCAATAACCGCCGCCTGCTCGAACCCATCGGCAATATCCCGCCCGCTGAAGCCGAGGAGCAATATTACGCCAAACTTGAACAGGCCAACATGGCCGCATAAAACTCAAACGAAATGGCCTCCGGAAAACCCGGAGCGGTTCACACTACCCGATAGAGAAGTGCTTTTCTGGGTAGTTTTCACAATCATCAGCGGGACACACCAACAAGCTATTATACTCACCGGATAAACTTGAGCCCTCAAGAATGTACTTTTGAAACACAACCAAGTGATCGCGCTGCGCACATACAAAAAATATACGGTTTTCCGCCGCACCCACATCTACAGTACTATTTTCCTGATCGAATGCGAAGTCCGACGCACTACACTCCCGCGCTATTCTCCGAATTTCATTTACAGAATAATCCGTCCCCCATTGCCTTAGCGCTATCAGCCTACTGGTGCCGAGATCCGGGGTCTCGCGGTAGATTCTCTCGATATCTTGGCGCGCCGATTCGATCATGGAATTCGCCGTCGGTGGCTCTTGATTACAACCGACTAAAAAAAACAGCGAGCCCAAAATCACTCTCATTGGTAAGTCCCCCAAAAAGTCCCCTCCAACGACCGGTTCGAGATCAGATCAAACGACGTTCCGGCCGCATAGGGGCGTGGCACCGGCACTCCCCAAATATTCACTATCCGCGTTGGAACAAAGTACGATCCCCACACAGCAACTTCTGCGACCAACCCGCGATCCGCCCCGAGGTTAAAGTCGTACCTGTCCGGATCGATAGATCCAGTAGCCCAAATCTCGTACGTGCTATTGCCGGGATCTGCCTGCAACGTTCCTGTCCAGTCGATTGCGTGCTGACCAAACACTGATCCCCGCTGCGGGTTCGTTGCGGGCTTAGTGTTGGCTTTCGTGGTGAAAGACACATCAACGGCACATCCACATGCGATCGATGCCTGAATTCTCTGCTGGATTGTTCCTCTGTATCCCCCATTTGCGCTGTCCTGCACAATCTCCCCGTGAGAATCATCCGCGCCCACATTGTAGTTCTCGGGGTCATAGTAAACATTGTTGCCGCTCCCGTCTTGATAATGGGTTTGCACCGTGTGACGGTTTTCTCCTTCTGGATCAGCTCGTCGGGATGGAGCGCCATACGCGATATGACAACCAATCGCGGAGTGCGCTTTAATCCGTGTTCCCGTACTACACATCCCACTCGGATCGGTCGCATTCAGCGGATTATTCCCAACATACGCATACAGGTTCCACTGGTCCGCATAGCCGATCGGGTCGACGGAGAGGAAGCGGCCGAGATCGGCGTCGTAATAGCGGGCGCGGTAGTAATAAAGACCGGTTTCCTGATCATAATACCGGCCGGTGTAGCGGAACGGGTTGCCCGTCGGGTCGCCGACCATCTCCACACCGAACGGCGTGTAAAAATAGCGCTGGACCATCGTGTCGGACCCGCGGCGCGTGACCGCGAGCACATTGCCCTGGCGGTCGGCATGGTAGTAATCGGTTTGTGTCCCGGTCGTCCATGGCACGCAGGCGGCGGACGTGCCGCAATCGACCATGACGATACGCTGGTCGACGCCCGGCCCCGGGATATAGCGGCGCAGGAGATTGCCCGAGCCGTCATACTCCGCGATCACCATCTCACCCGCCATGACGAAGTCCGTCACCACGCCATCCACATCCTTGCGGACCCGGCGGTTGGCTGGACCATAGGAGTAGTCAGCCGTAACACTCGATGTCGTCACACTCAGGAGCTGGTTCTCTGCGGAATAGCTCATGATGCGCGTGCCGTCAGAGATCAGATTGCCATTGTCATCGTAGAGCAGGGCCTGACCAGAGACGTCGCCCTCGGCCCGGTTCGCGCGACAGCTTCAGCCGTCAGCGCGTCTGGGTCCCGGACTTCCGCCCTGCTTTCGCAGGGCATGCATCCGGGATGTCAGGTGGGAGGTTTTTCTTCCCCGTCGGGGGAAGTGGGCCGATGCGGAGCATCGGGTCGAAGGGGGCGAGCGAAGCGAGCTGCAAACCTCCGGGCTTCGCCCTCCGGCCCCTCCATCGGCTATGCCGACACCTCCCCAGAGGGGCGGATAAGCCCTACCCCTTCTCACCCTCCGCGCCCATCTGGCGGGAGCGGCGTTCGGCGGCGTTTACGGCTGTTCGGACGAGTTCCGGCAGGCCGCCGCCACCGCCCAGGAGGACGTCCAGCGCGGCCTGGGTGGTGCCATTCGGTGACGTCACCGCACGGCGCAGGTCCTGGGGTGACTTGTCGGTCGCGGCGAGCAGGGCACCGGCCCCGATAATCGTCTGGCGCGCCAGCTTGTCAGCGAGTTCGCGCGGCAGGCCCTCGCCGAAACCGGCACCTGCGAGCGCTTCAGCCAGCAGGAAAACATAGGCGGGGCCGGACCCGGACACGGCGGTCACGGCGCCCAGCATGCGCTCATCGCGGATCCATTCGACCTCGCCGGCACCGCTGAGCAGGGCCGTGGCCTCGTCCTCGCGGTCCTCGGCTGCTGCGTTGGACACGCAGACGCTGATCCCCTGACCGATGGCCGAGGGCGTGTTCGGCATGGCGCGAACGATCGGACGCTCACCAAAGGCCAGCGCGATGCGCTTCATGGTGATGCCGGCCATGATGGAGACGAGCATGGTGTCCGCCGCCAGGACCGGCGCCAGGAATTCCGCCAGCTTGTCGAGCATTTGCGGCTTCACGGCGAGGACGACGGTCCTGACCCGCGTCGACAGCTCCAGTGTCATCGCCGGGACGTGTTCCAGCTTGTGCGCCTCGATCAGCGCCTGGACCTCGTCGCTCGGCGTCGGATCGATCACAACGATCTCGGCGGCCGGAATGGCTTCCATCCCGTCGCGCAACCAACCGCTGAGAAGGGCACCGCCCATCTGGCCTGCGCCAATGAGGGCAATCTTGCTTTTATCTGCCACTATGCGTCAGGCCTCGCCCGCCGTTTCGAACATCGCTGCCGCGGCCGCTTCTTCCGGTCCCTTGCCACCCCAGACGAGGAAGTGGAAGGCCGGGTAGAAGCGCTCGCCCGCCTCGCGCGCGGCCGCGATCAGGGCCGCAGCCTGCGCGGCACTCACATTCTCGCTGCCCGGCAGGGCAACGGCATGGCGGTAGACAATGGATCCGTCCTCGGCCCAGACGTCGAAATGCCCGATCCAGAGCTTTTCATTGAGACGGGCGACGAGTTCGCAGACTTCGCGGAAACGATTGGCGGGCACTTTGAGGTCCAGGCTGGAACAGACGTGCAGCGCCTCCAGCTCCGGACGCCAGGCGAACCAGATCTGGTGATCGCGCCAGGCGCCGGGCGTGCTCAAATGGAGCTCGCCATTCTCGTCCCGGTCATAGGGGTATTGTTCGGCAATGACGGCTTGCTCGACTGCGTCAAGCGGATCGGCAACCGAGAGTGCGACATCATCTGAGAGAAGGTCCATCGGGGTATTCTCCTTCGTCTGCGCGGCGACTCACACCGTCCATTGACGGTATGGCCCCGCTGCGACGGGTGCAATAAAAAGCGCGGCGTGCGGCTAGATCAGTCTGTGGATTTCGGCGCGGCTTTCTTGGCCGGGGCCTTGCGCGTGCGAGACGCCGTCTTCGGTTTCGCTGCCGTTTCAACAGCTTCCAGACGGGCCTCAAGAGCGGCAATCCTGTCATGCGCGTCCGCGAGCGACGCCTTGACCGCGTCGTATTCTTCCCGCGTGACAAGGTCCATATCGGCCACGAAACGGTCCGCCTGGGCCCGCATCACCGCCTGGGCTTCCTCGCCCACGGCCTGAGCCGCGCCGAGGGCGTCGGTCATCAGTTCTGCGAAATCATTGAGAAGCGGGTTGCGCGTTTGCATGAAAGAAAGCCATTACAAGAGTTCTTGGAGCCCTATATGCGGCGAGACGCGTCAAAGCGCAACGCGCCGTTCCGTCACATCTGCACCTGACCCGTCAAAGCGAGCGTCCCATGGAAACCTGCCAGGCCAGTTTCGACCTTCTCAAGCCCGAGATTTTTTCGATCGGCTTCTTTACCCTGCGCTGGTACGCCCTCGCCTACATTGCCGGACTGCTGCTGGGCTGGCGCTACATGGTCATGCTGAGCCGCCGCGGCACGCTCTGGCATCCTGCGGCCAAGAAAAACCCGACCGCGCCCTTCACGGAAGCCCAGGTTGACGACCTCCTGGTCTGGGCGACGCTGGGCGTCATCGTCGGTGGCCGTCTGGGCTATGTCCTCTTCTACATGCCGCAGATGATCTGGACCGATCCGCTGCGCATCGTCACCGGCATCACCGATGGCGGCATGGCCTTCCATGGCGG
>Ga0070726_10001718_pt1 | contig 21305 bp, 13 predicted proteins | sample tdAd471_FD_67275 | JGI IMG/M metagenome (GOLD analysis project Ga0070726, IMG submission 67275) | Marine sediment microbial communities from the Atlantic coast under amendment with organic carbon and nitrate - tdAd47.1 | ecosystem: Environmental > Aquatic > Marine > Coastal > Sediment | place... | reverse complement strand
TGAGCGCCACATTCAATTTACGATCCACCCCTTCGTCAGATAAGGAAGCTAAGGATAAGAGTTGAAAGCTGGAGTTGGTACAGAGGGAAATCAAAATAATATCCCTAGCACCTCCCTGATACCTTTCCACTGTATCTACCGTCACCAAATCCAAAGGAAGCTCACGGTTTTGCAGCGCCGTTTTGATTTGCGCAATCTGTGCCCGATAAGGCGTAATCACACCAATGCTACTCGCCGTAAAACGCTCCTTATTATGTGCATAGAGCGCCTGGAAGTTAGCGATCAAATCTGCTATCATCTCTGCTTCATGCCTATTCGTTTTCTGTGCCGCACTACTTTCATCAATCGGGGTGGGCAAAAAGATCATGCGCTGTTTACACAACATGGCGGCCAAGGGGTGATCATTGGGTTGAAGGCGCGCGGAAGCCACTTGCCGAGCAGCACTCGGAATATTCTCTGGCAAGATGTGCAAGCCATCCTCGTAAAAGTATTGACTTGGGAAAGCCATAATCTCTTGGTGCATCCGTCCTTGGTGGCTCAATTTATCAAAAGCCCAATGCCATTCATTTTCCTGACATTCCTTAAATAAGCGTTCAAACAAAGAATTCCGCAAGTTGCCCAAGCCTAACTCTTGTAGTTCCTCATCTCTAATCTCAGAATCCTCCGTTGCTTGCGTTACCACGGCAGGCAATTGCTTGTGATCTCCAATCAAAACAAATCGCTTAAAATGCGATAAAAGACCAATCAACAGTGGTTCTAATATCTGAGAAGCTTCATCAATAATGAGTCTGTCAAAAGATTTGAGCTTTAATAGCTCCCCTTTACCGACTACCGCAGCAACAGTTCCTACTACGATTCGATGTTTGGCTAATATTTCCTGAAGAGCCTTCCTCGAACTGGCCGCTTTCATTTTTTCTTGTAAAAGTTGGGGTTGATGCCTTGTCGCAGTGGCATAAGATGAACCAATACGAAAATAATCCTCTCTAATCGTGTCACTTACCTGATCAAGTGCATCACATATTTCATCCACAGCTCGGTTCGTGAAAGCCAAAAGTAGTAATTGCTCCTCGGTATGTCCCATGAGGTGAGCGACCAGATGCTTCAGGACAATACTAGTCTTACCGGTTCCTGGTGGGCCCCAAAGCAAGAAATACTCCTCAGCCTGGATGATCTTAGATAAAATCCCCTGCTGCTCTGTTGTCATTTCTCCGCTGAGCTTGAGCGGGGAATAGCTTGGCTGCTCGGGTGCGCGTTGTCCCAAAATTAAAGTTCGATAGGATGGGTCTGCCGCTGCAAAACCAAATAAACCTCGATACATGCTAGTGAAGCCGGCATCCATCATATCGTGTTCGAGGTTCCAGGATGGATAGGCAGAAAAATCTCGATTATTGAATTGGCGAGAACGCAAGCGAACCTTCACGCATCGATTGTCGATCTCAATCACGGTACACTTAAGAATCTGATTAGATAAAACAGCCGGTGCATTGCCCTCTACAATAGGATACAGGACAGCTATATCTCCTTTTCGAAAATTAGCCAAAGGGCTGGTCGCAGCTGTCTTTTCAAAAATGAGAAAAGGTTCTTCTTCCTGAGAAAGATTTTCACGGATTCGAAGATCACTAATGATAGCAAAGTTCTCTTTCTTTTGCTGGTTGGAATCCAGCCATAGACCCGCCAATCCATTGGAGCGATCAATCGCCCCCGCTCCCATTTTGGCCAATCGCTGTTCTCTAGCTATAAATCCAGAAAAGGCAATAAAATACTTTTTCTCACCTGGTTTCAATTGCTGATAGGTGTCTTCAAAAAGAACGAGATCCCGTTGCAGAAAGCCTTTCCATTGCGGGAATTGTGTCTTTTTCAATTTCCCAAACAGCCGTCGACCTTGCTCCAGCAAGTCCATTTCCTTCGTCCCTAAATCACCCAGTAAGCGTTCAATACCCACCAATTGGTTCCTGAGTTGGATGGCTTCATATTGTTGAGCCTTAACGGGTGGGGCAAACCTCAGCTGATCCTGTTCTTGTCCAGAATAAAGGATATAATTGGCCGAATTGATTTGATGTCCAAAAGAAGAACGAATCAACAAATCATACAAGAGGGTTTGTATGTAATGACTTTGACTAATGCCGTGAATATTGGGTTTAAATGCCTTCCCACTTTTCAGCTCGATAATCGCTGTCTCCTTCTCCTCTTCTGGCGAACGATAGAGAATATCCAGTCGCCCTTGCAGTCCATAAGTTTCTGAATAAAAAGAAGGTTCCAATAAGCAATGTGCCGGACTAATACGCTGTTGTTGAAAACCTTGCTTCACCATTCCTTTCAATGAAACGAAATGCCGTTGCCCTTTTTGCATGATAGACCGGATCGTTGCATTATCAAATAAGGAAAAACCTAAAGGATTAATGAAAAAGGCTTTGGGTGCCAACTCTTTAAAGGTAAGATCTGGCTGGTGCATGAGTTCATCCAAGAAGAAGTTCGCCATGTTTCCGATCATCAAGGGAGGAGAGGGCGTGAAGGGCAGGTATTTTTTTAATAGGAAGCCCCAAGGATTAGAAGTATTATCTTGGAAGCAGGCAGCAATAGCCGAGACATCCATCAGGTAATCGGGTTCAATCACAATGGCCCGGGGCCGGTACACTCCCTCTTCATCAATTTCACTATCAATCAAATTGACCACCAGCGGAAAGCCAAAAATCAGTTTGATGGCGTGAATGCTCGGGTTGAAATTTTCATTGCGTTCCGGAATATTATATTGGATCTTGATACTTTCTTCTGGATAGTTCTCATCCCTCCCGATGAGTTGTGCATAATCAGGATCATCCGCTAAGAGTAAAATTCTTGCTTTGGGCTTAAAGGCTTTAATTTTTACTGGCGAAAACGGGTAGGGCCATTGCTCAGGATAAAGGGCAGACAATGAGCTGGGTACGTCTTGTTGTAAGCTGGACTCAATGGTTTCCAAAAGGACACGTAACCCTAATTGATACAACTGCTCAATATCCAGCTGGCTCTTGTCATCCATTGTGGCTTGTCGCCGAAAATGATGCAAATAGTACTGTAGGCTCTTCTCTAGTTTAAACTGATGGGAAGCATAGGTAATTCGGGCAAAAAGGGTAGTAAAATGGAGGCGTTCCTTACGAGTCAGTTCAACAAAAAGTAGATTCAGTAAGCGATAAAAACCATTCACTTTCTCCAGGGATGGCAATACAGCATTGGCAGTGATCTTCTCCACTTCCCGATAAAATAATTGGGCTAATCCTTCTCTATTCATATGTTAATTGATGGAAAAAAGAAGACCCTGCATAAGGAAGGAAGGCAGGGCCCCTAAAAACGCGCTCTCTCTGATGTGAAAAAAAGGAAATCTTGATAAGTTTTAGCTTTCTTTTGCAGTAGCTTCTAAGCAAATGTACAAAAAGTTTTATTATTCTCGGTGTTTTTTCAACCCATTTAGATGAGTCAAATGAGTGATTTTTGCAATAAAAATGGGGTTTCAGGCCAAATTCCCACATTTTTGATCCCTATATTAATGCCCCACCATTTCCGTCAGCATCGACCGGACATCTTCCACGGTAAGCACATTAAAACTAGCTTTGGTTTGCCCCAAGCCTACTTTTATGGAATAGGCATCGGTCGGTAACACACTGAAAATATCTTCATCTGTATAGTCATCACCGATAGCCAAGATAAAATCGTAAGGGCCTTCATTTAGCCAATTTAAAGTAGCCTTTCCTTTGTTTACCCCGGCATTTTTGATTTCGACCACCTTGTTACCCTCTAGCACTTGTAAGTCTAAATTAGCCGTCAGGTAGATCAGGACGTCCCGAAATTCTCGCACCCTTTTTTCACCTAAATCTCGATCGATCCGTCGGTAATGCCAAGCCAGTGAATAGTCTTTTTCTTCGATAAAAGACCCGGGGGTTCGCTCCACTACATTTTGTAATACCTGTCTGATTTTACTTTTCCAGGAGGTCTTGAGTCCTTCGTTTTTGAACCAATCCTTGCCCTTCTTTACCCAAACGCCATGTTCGGCCGCTAGGTCAATTCCAAGGCCTCCCAACCAGGTATTCAGGGTCTTCTTATCTCTCCCACTGTTGACGACCAATGAATGGCCTTCTTTACCAGACAATTCTGACAGCAATTTCAGCAAATCATCATCGGGGGATACGGCTTGTGGATCCGGGTCAAAGTTCATTAATGTACCATCATAATCCAGGATGATTAATGCTTTTTTGGCATTATTGTAGTCTTGATACAGTTTTTCTTTACGCTTACCGCTTAACAAATTGGTGTGCTGCTGGGGTTTTGTTTCCATAAGTTTTTTCTGTTCCATCACAAATGTCGTCGCCCAATGTTTAAGTGTATATATTCTGAGCTTCTCTTGCATTCTCTCCAATCGCCAGCGTTGCTCCTTCTCGTTCATAATCATGGCTACTTCCAGCGTTCTCACTAAATCTCGAATATCCTGAGGGTTAACGATCAAGGCCTCAGTGAGTTCATTACTAGCACCAGCCATTTCACTAAGGATTAAGACGCCTTTCTTACTTTTATCCTTACTAGCAATATATTCCTTAGCCACCAAATTCATTCCATCCCGGAGTGGGGTAATCATTGCAATATCGCCCTCTTGATAAAGACTCATCAATTCTTCTGTAGAAAGCGCACGATAAAAGTACTTAATGGGCTCCCAATTGAAAGTGCCAAAACGTCCGTTCACCGCCCCAACCAGGGTATCCACTTGTTGTTTTAACTCTTGATATTGATCTACATTCGCTCGACTAGGCACCACAATTAGCACCAGACTGACCTTACCATGGTATTCGGGGTGTTTGCCGATAAATTGTTCAAAAGCCAAAATCCGTTGCGGGATGCCCTTGGTATAATCCAAACGATCTATAGAAATTACTAATTTTTTCCCCTTCGCTAAGCGCCTGATTTCGAATGCACCATGATCTTCATAGATATCTAATACTGGCTGGGCATATTTATCATAATCAATCCCCATCGGAAAAACATCTACACTGATGGTTCTATTCTTGATTTGTAGTTTACCAAACTCATGTTCGAAACCGCTGATTCGATAGACTGCGCTCAAGAAATGTCGCATATAGCCAAAGGTATGAAAGCCAATTTGATCAGCCCCCAATACCCCCAGAAGTAACTCCTTCCGCCAAGGCAAGATCCGAAAAACCTCATAGGAAGGAAAAGGAATATGCAAGAAAAACCCAATAGACGCCTTAGGGAAATCTTCCCGTATAAGGGCAGGCAACAACATCAGATGATAGTCATGTACCCAAATTAAGTCTCCTTCCTGTATGATCTCCTTTAAAACAGCCGCAAATTTCTCATTTACTTTACAATAAGCCTTCCAGTAATCATCATCATAAGTGGTATACTGGGTAAAATAATGAAAATGGGGCCAAATAGCCTTATTGCTAAAGCCTTCGTAGAATTGCACTATTTCCTTGCGACTCAAAAAGACAGGAAATAGCTGATCTTTTTCCAGGCTCTCTTTGACAGATTCTCTTTGTTTTGCCTCTCCTATCTCCTCTCCAGGCCAGCCTACCCATATTTTATCCCATTGTTCATCTAAGGAGTTCAGACCAGTGGCAAGCCCTCCTGCACTAGGATAAAAAATCAGTTCCCCCTTACGCTTATTCACGGTCACTGGTAAGCGATTAGATACTATAATTATGCGAGACATGCTATTGGAATGAGGCGATTTTCTTCAAGTATTTTTAAAAGAATAGAGCTTTAGTGTGTTCTAGATTGTCACTTTTAGCCTGTACTGTTCTGGAAGGCAGCCTGGGTTAAATAAACTTCTTCAACGTCAGTAAGGTCTTATTTTATTCCCCGCGCCGAAGGTACAAATTATCACCCATTTTCTTCAAACAGCTAAGAGCTTTCTACTAACTTTTGCATCCTTACTCAAGAGAATTTCAAGCCCAACCTTAGCGGCAGGTTTCCAAAAAGGCGGTCCACAGTTCATGATTATAGGTCTGAATTAGGGTATCACCTAGCGTAGGAGAAATCGTCCATAGATTTCCGTTATCGGGATCAAATTTCACCCAGGTTCGCGCATCAAACTGGGTTGTGTCACGGGTACTCAGCAAAAATGTGTAAATAGAATCTTGCGCTACCAGTTTACCATCGCCATAGGGGCTCGTTTGTGCAATGTATTTCAAAGGGTCTCCAAGTTGACGTTGCTGTCGATCCAATAGCTGAATAGCCTCCGAGCTTCTAACCATATTCAAAACTATGCTTTCACAAAGAGAGGCTTGAAACTGTGGTGATTCCAGGCGGGGTACCAAACGAAATACCGTATCTACCACATTTTTCCGGCTATCGGACACATAGTCCTGTATCACAGTATAGTTTTCAGCAATGGAAAAACTGCCCTTCAATCCATAATTTGCCATCCGTTCCAGCCAATTACTGTTAAAGAAAAAAGAATTCCGAAGTACTACATAATTCAAGGTTGCATTGTGCAGCAGAATGCCTTCCAGCTCAGCATCCGAAAAATCTCCATTGAAGAAGGCCTCTCCTACGTTAGCAAATGATAGGTTAATCCCCTGGGCCAAAACATCATACCATTCAGTATTTCTAAGGTCAGCTGATCTGAAATTAGCAGCCGTCATTTCTGTATTATCAAAAATCGCCCCTTGCAAATTGCTATATTGAAAATTGGCACCATCTAGGGTGGCATCTTTGAAATTTCCTTCTTCGATATTTGCATCCGAAAGGTTAACCCCTTGCAGATAGGCTCCTGCAAAATTAGCCTGAGGTAAGTCCGAATGACTAAAATTCGCTCTTTCGAAGATATGATCATAGGTAACCAACTCTAGTTTGCTATTGACTAGAGCATAAAGTAACTGTCCTCTTTCAGGGCTTAAAGGCTTGGGAATTAATGAGTCATTTTCCAAGTAGCGATAAGGTCGAAAGGCATGACTCAAAGAAACAATACGCCCAATCAGTTCTTCGCTCAATCGGCGGTTTCGGTTCTTGTCGTTTTTGAGTTCTTCATCGATTTTATCCATGATGTTACTCATCAAAAAAATGTAAGAACTCCGTCTATTCCCTTCCTCTAAGTTTATTTGTTGGTCGAGCAGCAGATTTTGACCATTGATGAGTTGATTTTGATGATCTAGCTTCTCATTTTGATTATTTAGTATCCAAGTTTGGGTAAGCAGAATCAATAAAGGTACCAAGCCTACAATCAAGGCGAAAGTACCTATTCGGGTCAAGCGATGGATGAGGCTAGATGTGACGTTGGCCAAGGTTTCTCTTTGGACGTTGCGCGGTAATTCTTGGTACAATTGCTTAACACTCGACTTTAGGTTTCTGCCTACTAATGCCGTAGAACCCATTCTTTTCAACCAACTGAAGAAGGAAAAATTCTTTTTCTTTATGGTTCTCAGTGTACCCAATTCAGCCTTTAAACGAAGGTTTTCCTTCTCGAGTTTTTTGAGCTGTTCATTTTCATCCATAAAATGAATTTAGATCTCAACAATTTTACGTCTCTTTCGTTTTGCAGATAAAAATAACCATCTTAGCACATAGAAAAAAGAAATAGAAAGAAAGTTATCCCAGGCACTTACATCGGCTGGGAAAGTAGGGGTAATTTCTCAGTTCTATATGCCCTAGATGACAAAAAATAAACTTTTTCATCCAACAAAAGCATAAAAGCTTGGTTTGTTGGCCAAAGTATGTTTTTGAAATAAGTAGCAAGCTCTTATTCTCCTTAAAGTTGAAATCCAGCATATGCCACCTACCTTTAGCATTGAAGACGGGGAAAGCTATCCCTTAGGCGCTACCCTTTCTCCCAAAGGCGTCAATTTTTGCTTGTTTAGTAAAAATGCCAAACGAATAGAATTATTACTTTTTGATCAAGAAAATCATACCCAGGCATCGCGAGTCATCCACTTGGATCCGGTAAAGAACAAAACCTTCTATTACTGGCATTGCTTTATTCCGGGCCTCCAGGCTGGTCAACGTTATGCCTATCGAGTTTATGGGCCTTACAGGCCTGATCTAGGTATGCGATTCGACGGCGAAAAGGTGCTGATCGACCCTTATGCCCGAGCAGTTGACATGTCCGTTTATGATCGTGTGGCTGCGCTGTCAGCTGGTGATAATTGTCATAGCGCGATTAAAAGTGTGGTTATTGACCCGACAGATTATGATTGGGAAGGAGACAAGCCATTGAATTATCCCTTTGCCAAATCCGTCATTTATGAATTACATATTGGCGGTTTTACGAAGTCACCTACTTCGGGCATCCCAGCAGAACTAAGAGGTACCTATCGAGGGCTTGTTGAAAAAATCCCCTACCTAAAGGCTTTGGGTGTTACTTCTGTCGAATTGATGCCCTGTCATCAATTCGATCCTTATGATGCACCAGGTGGACTGAATTATTGGGGATACAGTCCCATTGCATTTTTTGCCCCTCATGCTCAATATGGGTCTACCAGCGACCCGGTGGACTTGATCAAGGAATTTAGAGATATGGTGAAAGCCTTTCACCGGGCTGGAATTGAAGTCATTCTAGACGTGGTCTTTAATCATACGGGCGAGGGAGATGAAAAGGGAACTACGCTTTCCTTCAAGGGTATCGAAAACAGGGCCTACTATCTATTGCAAGCTGAGGATAAGCAATACTACAATGATTACACAGGTACCGGTAATACATTGAATACCAATCACTCCGTGGTGCGTCGCATGGTCATTGATTGCCTATGCCATTGGGTAAGTGAAATGCATATCGATGGCTTTCGTTTCGACCTGGCCAGTGTCCTGGCAAGGGATGAAAATGGAAACTTCCTAGAAAACCCTCCCTTGCTTTGGGAAATAGAATCGGAGCCCAAACTCGCCAGTACCAAGATCATTGCGGAAGCCTGGGATACACGTGGATACCAATTGGGGTCCTTTGTAGGAGACAAATGGGCCGAGTGGAATGGGGTATTTCGTGATGATATGCGACGTTTTGTGAAAGGAGATAGTGGTATGATTGGTTCAATTGCCGATCGCCTGGTCGGAAGTCCAGCTCTTTTTGGTAAAATACTCCGCAACCCCAATCGTAGCATCAACTTCATTACTTGCCACGATGGTTTTACGATGAATGACCTGGTATCCTACAACTATAAGCACAACCTGGCTAATGGAGAAGAGAATAGGGATGGGACGAATAATAATAACAGTTGGAATGGTGGCGTAGAAGGCCCTACTGATCGAAAAGACATCAATGACTTAAGGCTTCGCCAAATCAAAAACTTCATGACCATCCTCATGATTTCGCAGGGGACACCGATGTTGTCTATGGGAGATGAGGTTAGGCGCACCCAGTTTGGAAATAACAATGCTTACTGCCAAGATAATGAGATTAGCTGGATGAATTGGGAGGCAGTCGAAAAAGAAAAGGAATTGCTTCATTTTGTACAAAAACTAATCCAATTTAACCTCCGTTCTCCCTTTTTCCAGGAGAGTATTTACTGGACCAACCCTGGCGGTATCGTGATCACTTGGCATGGCGCTCACTTATTCAAACCCAACTGGGGCGAGCAGTCTCACGCTATTGCTTGCCAATTATATCATCCCAAGCTGGATCGATATCTGTATATCGCCATTAATGCTTTTTGGGAATCCATTGACTTTGAAATCCCTCAGCTGCCGCAAAACCTCAATGAAGGCCGATGGAAACGAATTGTAGACACCAACTTGCATGAACCTGATGCCTGTTGTCTAGGTCCTGACTACTTTTATTTGTCCGATTCAACGTATGTAGTAGCATCGCGGGCAGTGCTAGTCCTGGCTAGTTAGGTAGTAGCTGAAGTTCTGCTGCGGTAAGGTGGCAGTAATTACTCCCATTTCGGCAAACTACTGCTATGGATAATTCCTCCTCCAACCACATCATCCCCATCATAAAAAACGGCAGATTGGCCAGGGGCTACACCTCTCACGTTAGCAAAAAACTCAACCCCAATCTGATCTCCATGATTCATGAGTCGGCTCATTGTGCCATCATCACGATAGCGAATCTTAGTCGTAACTTCCAGGCCATCAGGAATTTGTTCGTACTTCATGGCATTCACCTTATACACCATCATACCATTGCGAATCAAATCGTCCATCGTTCCTAAAACCACGGTATTGGACTCCGGACGGATTTCCGTAACATAGCGTGGTTCACCAAATGCAATGCCCAGACCTTTTCGTTGACCAATTGTATAGAATGGGTAACCTTGATGACTACCTAACTTCGTTCCGTGAATATCCACGAAATCTCCTCCATTCACCTGTTCTTCCAAGCCATCTACCCTTCGCTTCAGAAACCCACGGTAATCATTATCGGGTACAAAGCAGATTTCGAAGCTCTCTGCTTTTTTAGATAGCTCTTCATAACCAAAATCTTTCGCCATTTGACGAACTTCAGGCTTGGTATAGTTGCCCAAGGGAAACCGACTTCGCTCCAGGCAATCCTGATTCAAGCCCCAGAGCACATAGGATTGATCCTTGTTTCTATCTACGGCACGGGAAATAAATTTCCGACCCTTATCTTCCAAAATTCGACCGTAGTGTCCCGTGGCAATAAACTCGCAGTCAAGCGCATCTGCACGCTTGAGTAAAGAATTCCACTTGATATGCGTATTACACAATACACAGGGATTTGGCGTACGGCCCGCCATATACTCTTCCACAAAATTATCAATGACATAATCGCCAAATTCCTCACGGATATCGATAATAAAGTGGTGAAAGCCCATACTTACCGCCACTTCTCTGGCATCATTAATAGAGTCCAGGCTGCAACAGCCCGTTTCTTTTTTTGAACCACCAGAATTGGCATAATCCCAAGTTTTCATCGTAATCCCAACTACCTCATAGCCCTCATTATGCAACATCATAGCAGTGACAGTGCTATCAATTCCTCCACTCATGGCCACCAATACTCTTCCGTGCTTACTCATTCTTTATTCAATTTTGACTGACAAAAATACAAAAATAGCTAGGCAAAGGTTCAGTAGGATTAGAAATAAATTCTAGTGGGTGGTCTTTTAGGACTGAAAGCACCTCATTGGGAACTGCTCTGGCAGTTTCTCCCCCTTTGATTGAATCCAATTATGTGATAAAGTTGTGATGCATTCCTTTCTGGAAATCCTAATTTTGCGATCTAATTAAAACACTAATCCATGACTGGTTTAATGCAACTCTTTTTAGTAGGCTGGTTAGCCAGTTTTTTAGGTACCCTTCCATTCGGGCCTATCAACCTTTCAGTAGTAAGTCGCACCGTAAAGGAAAGTCTCCGGGCAGGGCTTTGGTTTGCCTTCGCGGCTGCCATCGTCGAAATTCTACAATCCTTTATCGCTTTGCATTGCAGTACTTACATTAGTGAATATATCAATTCATCTCCCTGGATTAAATGGACCACCGCTACCTTATTCGTTCTAATCGGCCTTTTCTTCCTGCTCAAAAAGGAGAAAGAAAAGGACGTCGATGAAAGGAAAAATAATAAAGACAATAACTTTTTGGCAGGAATACTGATCTCTGTACTCAACTTCCAGGCCATTCCTTTCTGGATTTTTGCATTGACCTATCTGGACATGAGTCACCATATTCGCATCGACGCTAGCCTCTCTCTACTGGGTATTGCGCTGTTTTTGCTGGGCGTTTCTAGTGGTAAATTTGCTGCTTTAGCCCTGTTTGGCTTTGCGAGTCAACGAGTCAAGGGAAGCGTGCATCAGCTGAAATATTTGATGAACAAAATCATCGGTACCATCTTAATGCTTATCGGTATTTTCCAATTTATAAGTGGATAACTACGTTCTATACCTTTGAGCTATCCGCGCCTATACTGGAAAAGTTCAACTACAAACATTATATTGCAGCAGATTTCACACATCCTGAATTTAAACCACTGATTATGAAAAACTTTCTGAGTTTTGTACTCACCCCTCTTTTGCTTTTAGTCAGTTTCACTAGCTTACAAGCCCAAGATGAAGAATATGGATTGGCCTCCTATTATTCAGATGAATTTGATGGCCGAAAAACCGCTTACGGCGATACTTATAACAAAGAGAAGCTCACCACGGCTCACAAGAAACATCCTTATGGTACAATTTTAAAAGTCACGCGTCTTGACAATAACAAATCGGTTACGGTAAAAGTCATAGATAAAGGGCCTTTCATCAGAGGCCGCGTCGTAGATTTAAGTCGTAAGGCTGCTGAAAGAATTAACCTCATTGATGTAGGTGTAGCTGAAGTAAAGGTCGAAGTTGTTAGTAAAATGGCCACCACGGTGCCCAAACAGGAAGTCGTAACAACGACACCACCCAAGGCTACGATTCCTAAAGATCGACCCACTAGCTTTTCCAATGAAAGCGAGCCTGCTCCTTCCATTGCCAAATCTAATAGCAGTTCGACTAAAAGTTCCACTCCTAAGTCGAGCACTCCCGCGAGAAGCGCATCCAGCGTAAGCAGAGAAAAAGCGACTGCTAGCAAAGATGTTTTAACATCGAAAGGCAGTAGTTCGGAAACCAGCAAGTCGACCGCAAAGGTGAAATTGGTCGGACAAGATTACACCAAATATGGCCTCTACAAAATCGTTTTGGAAAAGCCTAGTAAGAGTGGATTCGGTGTACAGGTTGCTTCCCTAAGTAATTACGAAAATGTCCTCCGTCAAGTAGCTGATTTGCAGGCTAAATGGTTTGATAATATCTTATTAAGCGTTGAGAAAGGCCAAGCAAAACCTATCTATAAGATTATCCTTGGCCCATTTGAATCTGAAAAACAGGCCGACAATTACAAGAAAGACTTAGCGCGTAAGCATAAAGTCAATGGCTTTGTCTTGAGTTTGGATGAAATAGAATATTAGTCATATCCATCAGAAATAAAAAAGCCATTGCCGAAGGATCATCCTGCAATGGCTTTTTTATTTGTGCTTTGCCAGTCAGAGCAGCTACTGCACCTTTATCACGCCTTCTAGTCCTTGAAAGTTAACCTCTTTTACTGATTTATGAACCGCTTCAATAGCCGTGGGCGTGTCCAAGAATTGGAATACGCTCGCTTGCCCAGTGTTTCCGATCGCCTCAAAACAAACCTGAAACACAATGCTTCCATCTTCACGCGTCACGCCTCCTAACGAATTATCTATCCAGACAGATGTCAGCTCTCCTTCAGCACTGCGATGGGCGCCAAAACTAGCTGGCCCTAAATAAGGTAAACCGAAAGATTTCACTTCCTTGAATTTTAAAATATTTTGATCCCAATGCATAGAATATTGCATGGATACGAGGTCAATGAAGCCCGCACAGGTAATATCAACACATGCCGTTTCACCTTTTTTAATGCTGCGAGAAATTGCAGATAAAGTCAATGTAGCATCAAGTTTTTCTGGTCTACCATTGGTAGGTGCCGAAGCAGCAGGTGAAGCCGCCGCTGCTGGCGCGGTACTAGTGCTAGCCTCTTGCCCTGCTTTGGGTTCATTACCGCAAGCGCAAATCGAAAAAATAGATAGAATGACAGCTAATAGTGTAAGTCTTTTCATGGGAAATGGATTTGATCAAATTTTGAGCTGCAAAGGTAGGGAATTGTCTTGGTTCCAAAAATAAACCGTTTTAGTTTTCATTCTAGGACTGATTTCTACTTTTTTCAGTGTACTCATCAGTTATACGGAAAACCCTTACTTGAGAATTTGTCTTGATTGTTATACCTTAGAGGCTTTTAAGAGAGCAGATAAAACCCTGATGGTTAAATTATCGAATAAAAATATACCTATGAAACCAATTATCCTAGTATTATCTCTAGTCCTGTTGGGAAGTTGCGTCAGTCAAAAAAGCTATGATGAGTTACAAGAAACGGTCACCTATTATAAGGAACAGGCCACGGTGACAGATTCTTTGAATAATGCAACCCGGAATGCTGAGTTGGAAAAGCAGGAAATCGAGGTGGATTTGAAGACAGCTATGATGGAGATCGAACAACTCACCGCTACCAATAAGAGTTTGTATAATAGTTATCAGGAAATGTTGACCAAGTACAACTCCCTCATCAATCAGAATCGCGAGGTTCTGTCCGTTACTTCTTATGAAAATCTAAGTCTACAAGAGGCAGTCGCTAAAAAAGAAGATGAACTCGATCAGAAAAAACAAGCTTTGCAGCAAATGGAATATGAGCTTCGACAAAAGGAAGATCGTATCAGAACCGCAGAATATAATTATACGGAAGCTAGAGGCTCAATAAGTGCAAAGAACCAAAGAATTCAAGAATTGGAAGCGAGCCTCCAAGCCAATGAAAAAACCATGACTCAACTTCGCAATAGTATGAATGAGGTATTGCGAGGTTTTTCTAGCCAGGATTTATCCGCTGTAGAGCGAAATGGTAAAATGTACTTATCCCTTAGCCAGAACCTCCTGTTTTCTAGTGGGAGTAACGAAATTGACTGGAAAGGAAGACAAGCCATTATGAAGCTCGCTGAGGCACTAAAGAGTAACCCCGACATCGACATTACGGTAGAGGGACATACGGACTCTGATGGAACGGCTTCGAAAAATTGGGACTTGAGTGTACTAAGAGCGACGACTGTAGTCAAATTACTAGCCAGTTATGGCGTCTCCTCCGAACGCTTAATTGCTTCTGGTCGAGCCTTTTATGCCCCCATTGCCTCTAATAGTGACCATGCAAGTAAGAGATTAAACAGAAGAACTGAGATCATTTTGTCTCCGCAGTTAGATCAATTATACAACCTGATTCGACCATAGTACTTGATCAAGCCGAATTGCGTTTCTATGGCAAAGCGATTGTCGCAAGTAATAAGTATTAAATATCTACAATGAAAAACTTCCTCCCTGCCCCAAAGATGTGGTACTATATTTGGGGGGTATTGCTGCTTATACTAAGTAGTTGTACAGCTCTTAAAAAAAGTATCAACTTCGAAAAGGCAAACAAAGTGATTGAAATGAGTAAAGGCCCTTGTTTTGGCTCTTGCCCTATTTTTACGATCACGATTTATGACAATGGCTATGCAACCTATAATGGCAAGCTGTATACCGATAAGCTCGGTGTTTACGTTAAAAAGGTCGGTAAGGCTCGCTTAGAAGAGATCAAACGCGAATTACGTTTGGCTAACCTTTGGCAATATTCCAATATTTATCGCAGCACCCTACCCGACCTACAGTCCGTTACGATTAATTATTACGAGGGAGATCGAACAAAAACGATCACGGGTAAAGAAGGAAGACCGGTTTCTGTGATGAAAATTGAGAAGTTTTTGGATAAGGAAGCCAATACTAGTGGTTGGACCGAAAAAGAAAAACCAGATTATCAGCTACCCGCAGGGGCCATTCCGAATGAAATAATCGTTAAACTTAAGGATAACGTCAATGCGGAAGCCTTTGTCCTTAAATATTATAAGCAAGATTTAAAAATCGTAAAGCGACTTTCGCCAACAGGCGACTATTGGCTATTTTCGTTCAACGAAAGTAATATGCCTCCAGATGAAATGTTGAGCTTTGTAAGAAGAGACCGAGAGGTATTAAGTGTCGAATTTAATAAAAAGCTAGAGATGCGAGATCAATAGCATGTATTTTATCTTTATATAAAATTGAAAAAGAGTTACTTATGAAAAATTGGATGATTCTTTCTTTGGCTCTATTTAGCTTTGTGGCTTGTAAGAAAGATGTTAACCAACCGCTGGTAGATCAAGAAAAGATTGAAGACTACCTGAAAGATAATCAGCTTACCGCCCAGGTTCATCCTTCTGGCTTGCATTATATCCTTGATGAGCCATTAGGAACGGGTGAACATCCAACCTCCACAGATAAAGTGACGGTGAAATATAAAGGCTATTTACTAGATGGAACTGTCTTTGATCAAACAACAGGAGATAAAACCATTTCCTTTTCACTGACCAATCTTATTGAAGGCTGGAAGATCGGCATCCCTTTATTGAAGGAGGGAGGTAAAGGTACTTTCTTATTGCCTTCTGCCTTAGGTTATGGTAACTTCCCACCACCTGGTTCAGTTATTTCGGCCAATGAAGTACTACTTTTTGACATTGAGCTAATATCGATCGATTAAGTAGGGACTGGGTATAAAAACAGAAGCGGCTCATCTTTCAAAAGGTGAGCCGCTTTTTGTTTAAGCGCAGGGATTTGGCGGCTAATCTCATACCTGCCCAAAGATGCACTAAGCCTGTGCAGTAGGCGTATTAAAGCTCATCGGAGGCAACGGAGATTTATCCGGTTCTCCGATTTTACCATTTTGCTTTTCAAACTTACGGATATTATCCGCCAAAGCGCCTAGTAATCGCTTGGCATGTTGCGGAGTCAAGATAATTCTTGATTTCACTTTTGCCTTGGGAACATTAGGCACAATTCGGACAAAATCAATTACAAATTCTGAATTGGAATGTCCAATAACCGCAAGGTTAGAATAAGTACCTTCCGCGATTTCTTCCGGAAGTTCAATATTCAATTGATTGGGTGCTTTTTTATTTTCGTCTGCCATAATCTATTTTTTCTTTGTCTTAGTTTTGGGTTTGGGTTTAGCCTTTGCTTTGGTCTTCTTGGTGAAGGCCCCAGGAATCTCTTCCTCGATAAAGGCTTTAACCTGTTCCAATGTTAGTTCCTTGGCCATCTCGGAGGTGACCTTTTCATCATTGATTTTAGGAATCTTCACCGATTTCTTTCCAAAACGAATGAAGGGTCCCCAACGGCCATTCTCTACCGCTATTTTTTCTTTATCCCATTGGTGAATGTAACGATTAGCCTCTTTTACAATTTTGGCTTCAATCAATTCGTAGGCTTCATCCAGCGTAAGTGTTTCCGGATCAAAGCGTCTAGGAATATTAACAAAGAGTTTGTCCCATTTCAAGAAGGGTCCGAAACGACCTTTGCCCTTAGATATAGGAAAACCTTTGTAGGTACCAATAGGTGCATCGGCTTTCTCTTTCTCAATGATCAATTCCATGGCTCTTTCAAAGTCCACATTGTAGGGATCTTCTCCCTTCGGGATCGAAACATAGCCTTTACCAAATCGGATATAGGGACCATAGCGTCCTGAACCTACAGAAACCTCTTCTTCCTTATACGTTCCTAGTACCTTAGGAAGGTTAAAGAGTTTCATGGTCTCCTCAAAGCTAATGGAATCAAGTAATTGTCCTGGTTGAAAATTAGCGTATCGAGGTTTTTCTCCTTCCGCCAATTCTTCCGGCTTTCCGATTTGGGCAACGGGTCCATTTCGAGACATTCTTACCAATACAGTCATCCCCGAATCGGGATCCTTACCCAGGATGCGTTCTCGGCTAGGCCGTTCTGCATTTTCAATGGTGTCTTCCACCGTTGCATGAAAAGGGTCGTAAAATTCTTTCAACATTTTAGCCCAATCACGGGTTCCTGCTGCGATTTCATCAAAATGCTTCTCGATACCAGCTGTAAAGCTGTAATCCATAATATCGTCGAAGTGCTCGTCCAAAAATTCCGCAACGGTGATACCCATTTCTGTCGGCATCAATCGATTCTTGATGGCACCAGCTTTCTCCGTCTTGACCAACTTCTTGACTTCTCCACCAGCCAACTGCAACAAGACATAGTCCTTGTCCTCCCCATCTCGATTGCCCTTAATGACATACCCACGCTTTTCTTCCATAATCTTGGTGATCGTAGGTGCATAGGTACTGGGTCGGCCAATACCCAGTTCTTCTAACTTGCTGACTAGACTAGCCTCTGTAAATCGAGCTGGGGCTCTCGTATAGCGTTCCAAAGCCGTCATCTTTTCTAAATTGAGCACTTGGCCCACTTTGAGTGGAGGAAGCATTCCATCTATGGTTTCATCCTCTTCATCTTCATCTTTAGATTCTAGATAGACTTTCAAGAAACCGTCAAACTTCAAGACCTCTCCAACAGCGGTCAGCTGTGTATCTGGCTGTGTACTTACGCCAATTCTAACGGTTGTCTTTTCTAAAATGGCTTCAGCCATCTGAGAGGCAATGGTTCGCTTCCAGATCAATTCATAAAGCCGCTGCTCATCTCGATCCGGCGATACCTGCTGACGATCCACATAGGTAGGGCGAATCGCCTCATGCGCTTCTTGTGCATTTGCCGATTTACTCTTAAATTTTCTTGTCTTCAGGTAATTCTGACCATAATTTTTCTCAATCTCGAAAGCAATGGCCGTCAAAGCCGTTTCACTCAAACTAGTTGAATCCGTCCGCATATAAGTAATGAGTCCTGATTCGTAAAGTCTTTGTGCCACTCTCATGGTCCTATTGACCGAAAAGCCGAGTTTTCTACTCGCTTCCTGCTGCAAAGTCGAAGTAGTGAAGGGAGCGGTTGGCTTTCGCTTAAGTGGTTTTACATCAATCGCCTTGATCGGAAATTGGGCACTACTGCAATTGGTCAGAAAATCCATTGCGTCTTTCTCCGAATCATACCGCTTAGCAGATTCAGCTTTCAGGTCGACCCATTTACCTTGCTCATTTCTGACTTTAAATATGGCAGAAACGCGGAAATACGCCTGTGCATCAAAGGCTTGGATAGCTCGCTCTCTTTCCACTACCAATTTGACGGCAACAGATTGAACGCGCCCAGCAGACAGCTGACCTTTGACCTTTTTCCACAGAATACCGGATAATTCATATCCTACGAGACGATCCAAAACACGACGCGCTTGCTGCGCATTGACTAAATTCAAGTCAACTTGTCGAGGCGTTTGAATCGCAGATTGAATAGCAGGTTTCGTAATTTCTCGAAAAACGATACGTTTGGTCTCATGTTCATCAAGTCCGAGAATCTTACAGAGGTGCCAAGAAATGGCCTCTCCTTCTCGGTCTTCATCCGTAGCCAGCCAAACTTCGTCTACCTTCTTGACCCAGCCTTTCAGGTCTTTTACCACCTTTCTCTTTTCAGGCGTGACAACGTATTTAGGTTTGAACCCATTTTCCACATCGACAGCGCTGTCACCCTTTTCCAAATCGCGCACATGACCAAAACTAGACTTCACCGTGAAATCCTTTCCCAGGAATTTCTCGATCGTCTTTGCCTTGGCTGGCGATTCCACAATTAATAGGTTCTTTGGCATAGTTTAGGGAGTTTTTTTTCTTTCAACAATTTCACATTAGTTTATGATCGAGCCCTTTTGAAGATGCAAATGTAAAAATTTTACAATTGTTCCATGCTTTGCAGCTAAGTTTTAAGCGACAGGACTATATTTGCGTCAAAAAATAGCCATGTTGACCAAGATATCTCCCATTGATGGACGTTACGCCAATAAAACGCAGGCTCTCGGTGATTTTTTCTCAGAATATGCGCTGATCAAATATCGCATCTGGGTCGAGCTACAGTATTTCGTCGCTTTAATTAAATTGCCCTTGCCACAGCTAGAAAGTTTCCCGCAAGAGAAAATAGCTGATCTAGAACGCATCGCCAATCGGTTTGATGTAGCTGAAGCCGAAAAAGTCAAGGCTATTGAAAGAACAACCAATCATGACGTAAAGGCGGTCGAGTACTATATCAAAGCGCAATTGGATCAATTGGGTTTAAGCAACTATAAAGAGTTTATACATTTCGGTCTTACTTCTCAAGACATCAACAATACGGCTTTCCCACTGATGTTAAAGCATGCCATCCAGGCGGTTTACTTGCCTGAATTAACGCTTATTATTGAGAAATTACAGGGTCTTGCCGAAGAGTGGTCTACTATTCCAATGTTGGCCAGAACTCACGGTCAGCCTGCCTCGCCCACTCGTTTGGGGAAAGAACTCGATGTTTTTGTAGAACGCTTAAAAGTGCAACAAGTTCAAATGTTGTCAATTTCTATCAAGGGAAAGTTTGGTGGTGCAACGGGAGGAATGAATGCACATTACGTTACTTATCCTAACATAGACTGGCACGACTTTGCTACACAATTCCTAAAAGAGTTCCTCGATATCGAGCGCGCATACCCCACCACTCAAATTGAACATTACGACAATCTTAGCGCTTTGTTTCATGCCATGCAACGAATTCACACGATACTAATTGATTTGTGTAGAGATGTGTGGACATATATTTCAATGGATTATTTTAAGCAAAAAGTGGTTAAAGGAGAGGTTGGCTCTTCCGCCATGCCTCATAAGGTAAATCCGATTGACTTTGAAAATGCAGAAGGTAATCTAGGTATGGCCAATGCCATTTTGGCCCATTTAGCAGACAAGCTACCGGTTTCTCGATTGCAGCGTGATTTAACGGATAGCACTGTTTTGCGGAATATTGGGGTGCCTTTTGGCCACGGATTGATTGCTTTTAAATCGATTCTGAAAGGACTTGATAAATTACTGCTCAATAAAGCCAAGTTAGAAGCCGACCTGGAAGCCAACTGGATGGTAGTTTCCGAGGCCATTCAAAATATCTTACGTCGAGAAGGCTATCCGCAACCTTATGAAGCCCTGAAGGCCCTCACCAGAGGTAAGGCTACTGTCAGTCAGCAGGATATCCACCAATTTATTGATGAGTTAAGTGTTTCACCAGCGATCAAGGCTGAATTAAAGCAAATTAGCCCTCAAAACTATTTAGGTAAGTAATCGATAAAGTTTGAGATTTGTTGCTCGCAGGAAGGATAGGATTCGGAACTCAAACAGATTAAGTATGATTCATGCCCATATAAATGAAGAGCCCTCTTCTAGTTGAAAAAGGCCCTTTCACAATGATAATGACTATTCTTAATACTAGGAGGCGCCTTGCTAGGCTATCCGGCATCCATTCGTACTATTTTCGGGTGAAAAGTGCCTAAGGTATCTACTAGGTTTTCTTGTTGACGCATTACCTCATGGATGTCTTTATAGGCAAGTGGGGCTTCATCCAAACCGCCTCCAATTAAATCTACTCCCTTCTGAGCTAGTAATTGCTGTAGCGCACGCTTGGTAGTAGCCGCTCTGGCTTTTGTACGTGACAAACGACGGCCAGCCCCATGTGAGGCGGAATTGAGGGATGAGGAATTCCCTTTTCCTTTGACGATAAAACCTGGCGCTGTCATCGAACCCGGGATCACCCCCATCACGCCTCTACCTGCTGGCGTGGCCCCCTTGCGATGAACGATCAACTCAGTACCATCCACCAAAGTTTCTTTCCAAGCGAAATTATGATGATTTTCTACTACCTGAATCGGTGATTCGCCCAATGCTTTGGTCAAACGACGATGAATTTGGTGATGGCAGGCAGATGCGTAATCACCGGCCAGGTTCATGGCCTGCCAGTATTCGAGTCCCTCATCGGTGTCCATGCCCAGCCAAGCCAGGTGTTTGGCTTCCCTCGGTAAAAAGCATTTGTCCATAGCAATTTTGGTAA
>Ga0070726_10001715_pt1 | contig 21313 bp, 24 predicted proteins | sample tdAd471_FD_67275 | JGI IMG/M metagenome (GOLD analysis project Ga0070726, IMG submission 67275) | Marine sediment microbial communities from the Atlantic coast under amendment with organic carbon and nitrate - tdAd47.1 | ecosystem: Environmental > Aquatic > Marine > Coastal > Sediment | place... | reverse complement strand
GTCGGGCTTCCCTACCCTTGGGAGCCGCAGGACATCACCCGCGCCCGCCTCCAAGACGCCCTCGCTAAAGCACAGGGGAAAGTGTGATGGGCTTCAACCACGCAAAGCATCGCATCGAAAGCGCGAAGTGCTATCCGTATGACGGATTGTGTGACGAGGCCGGAGACCTTCTCCCGGTACGCCTCGCGACCGACCCCGACTATTTGGCCGCGCGAGCCATCATCAATGACATTCAAGATCGCCGCAGCCTGAAATGGGAGTGGTCAAATGTCGAACATGATGTTCGCGAAGAGATCGTGGACACGTTCGCGGCCATCATCCGAGCAGCCCGTAGCGAGCCCGACAAGGAGCCTCATCATGACTAGCTCTGTGGCGCAGGTTCGCCATCTTCCGTCCCCTGCTGACGGCGAGCGCGTCGAGACCGGGCCGGTCCAGTTCGGAGACGACTGGCCGGGGCTGTTCATTCGCGGCGACCACGCGCTGTACCTGGCGTCAGTTCTGGACAACCACCTGCAATCCGACGGGCCTTATGTGCTGGGGGAAGCGGCCATCAAGTCGCTCGCGGCAAGCCTGAACTCCGTGAACGCCTGCACACCACCAAAGGGAGATGAGTGATGGATAGTTCATCTGACGAATGCTGCGTGACCTCGCAGGCTGTCAAAAAAGCGGTCGATGTCATCCACGAGGCCACAAAGCCGGGGACGGAGTTGGCGGGCCAGATATGGGCGACCTGCGTTGTGAATCGGGCTCGCATTCCAGCTGAACCGGATGTCGAATACGTCCTCGAAATGTTTGAGACGTTTGAGGCTTGCGCCCGCGCACACTTCCCCGCGCTGATCGACAGCCTGAACGCCAAGGCCAAAGCCACCAACACCAGTGAGGAGAGCGGTGATGGGTGAGATGAACCGTATCTTGCGACCGCTCCGCGTGATCGTTTGCGGGGGCCGCGACTACCACGAGCCCCAACACATTTTCGATGTCCTTGATGGGATACATGCGCAAACACCGATTGGACTGCTCTTTCATGGCAATGCAAGAGGTGCAGACATCACCGCTGGTGAGTGGGCAGACACCACTAAAGGCGTTCGCGAGTTCAAGGTGCCCGCACAATGGGCAAAGTTTGGCCGGGCAGCTGGCCCCAAGCGCAACGAGGCGATGCTAGGCCACTCCATCGATCTGGTCATAGCGTTTCCGGGCGGTCGCGGCACAGCCGACATGGTGCGGCGTGCCAAGCGCAAAGGCGTGAAGGTCATGGATATAGCGCCCCGCAGCAACGATACACCCCAACACACGGAGAATGAATGATGGATAGCCGCAAGAGCATTCTTCAGATGTACGCGGCAATCGTGTTGGGCTTCCTCTGGCACATATTCGTGATGGCGATGATTGCGCTCGGCACATACACTTTCCTGGACATTGTCTGGGAGTGGATCACATGACCGCCATCCTCACCCACCTGGCAATCCTCGCAATCAGCGCGGTCCTTGCCGCCCTCATGGCCGATCACACCGACAGAGGTCGCCCGGCCTTCATTGTGTATCTGTTGGTCGCCTTCGCGGCGCTGGAAGGGGTAGCGAGCCAATGGCTTCCTTGGACATAGCAATCTGATGAACCACCCACCGATCATACTCCCGAAGCTTGGATACCGCGCCAGTGAGGCAGCGGAACTGATCGGCGTATCAGTCTCGAAGTTCCGTTCGATGGTCAAAGACGGGGAAATGCCAGGACACCGAATGGTCGGGGGGTGCGCGATCTGGCGCGCCGACGAACTGCTTGAAGCTTTCAATCGCCTCACCCAATATGTGCCACCCGACGAACAGCCCGAAGATGAGGGCGAGGGATGGGACGATATTCTTGGCGACGATGCGGCTTAAATACGTCAACACCTTCAAGGACCGGCACGGCAGGCCGCGATCCTATTACCGTCGCTTTGGGCGCTCCGTCGCTCTGCCGGGCGAGCCGGGCTCCGATGAATTCCTCGAGGCGTACCAAGCCGAACTCAAGAAAGACGAGAGCGTCACCTCCAGGCCCGCCGGCCACCACAAGGCATCCAGATCGATCGCGGCCCTTGCCGACATCTATTACGACTCGCCGGACTTCCTCCGCTTGAAGCCGGGCACTCAAGCCGCCTACCGATCATGCCTGAAGAGTTTCCTGGACGAGCACGGCCACCGGTCAGTACCGAAACTCGAATACCGACACCTCAGCGCCATCATCGGCCGCATGAAGGATCGCCCCGCCGCCGCAAACAATCTTCTGAAGCGGCTCCGCCAGATGTTTGTGATCGCGCGCCGGATGAAGTGGATCACAGAGGACCCGTCTCAAGGGATCGGATCGTTCAGGACAAACGAGCGGAAAGCTTGGGGTCCGGAGGAGCATGCTGCCTTCATCAAACACTGGGCGCCAGGGACAATGCCCCGCCTCGCCTACATGGCTCACTTCCACACCGGGCAGCGCCGAGGCGACATTGTGCGCCTGTCTCGTCCAAAAGGCCCAGGAGAGCCGTTTCGGATCACCCAGGAGAAGACAGGCGTCAAACTCGTCATCGACGTCAGCGAGCCTCTGTGGGAGGAAATCGAACGCCACGAAAAGCGCATGGTGCTCCTCGTGACTAGCTTCGGGAAGCCGTTCACTGCGAATGGCTATGGGAACTGGTTCAGGGAAAGATGCCGAGAGGCCGGGTTGCCGGAATGGTGCACGTCGCACGGCTTGCGAAAGGCTGCTGCCGTCGACTTGGCAGAAGCAGGGTGCACCACGAAGGAGATCCAATCCGTGGGCGGGTGGATATCCTTGAAAGAGGTCGAGCGCTACACTCGGGAATCGGAACAGGCGAAGCTCGCCAAGAGAGCCATGGCGAAACGCAGCAGGAACGCGAAGTTACAAACCTCGAAATCCTGATTTACAAACCTTCAATTTTCAGAAGCGTTTTCAACCCGTTAGAAAAGGGTTGGTGAGCCGACAGGGATTCGAACCCTGGACCTACTGATTAAAAGTCAGTTGCTCTACCAGCTGAGCTATCGGCTCCTGTCCCGAAGGAGCGCGGAACCTATACGCGAGATTCCGCGGGGTCAATCGGGGATTGCTGCAAGAATTCAGCATTTTTGATGAGATTTCGTCACATTCCTCAGTATGATGGTGAGCATGAGGGGACAAAAGCTCATTTTCACCTGTGTTCTCGCGGCGTTAGCGGCGAGCGCCTGTTCATCGACTCGCCAGACGGCCGGGGCCGCGGGGAGCTTTGCGACGACCGAAACCCGCGACGCCGTTTCCGACGCCGTCGGCCTGCCCCGCCAGCGTCCGGGAGAGATCATGGTGGACGAAGGCGACGACACCGTCCCGACGCCTTATGGCGGCGACGGCTCGCCGCGCCGGTGCTCGACCGTGTCGCGCGATATCGCCCGCCTGACCGTCGTTCTCGGCCCGGATATCGAAGAATCCCAGCGCATCGCCGAGGAGGAGGATCACGACCACGATACCTGGCTCGGACATTCCGCCCACGCCGCCGCCCAGGCGCCGGAAATGGCCGGGGATGGCGCCCGCAACCTGTATCATTCGACGATTGTCGGCCTGAACCCGGTCCGCCCCATCGTCCGTTTCATTGGTGGCGCGGGACGCATCGAGTCTGAAGCCGATCAGCAACGCGACTATGCCCAGCGCCGGCGCGCCTATCTGCGCGGCCTCTATGACGGATTCGGCTGCCCGGAGAGCTATATGCGCACGGCGTTTGAAGCCTATGGCCTGATCGAGGGCGAGGACGCCACCGAGTCTGACTAGCCGCGCTGCGCCTGACCCTCTTGCCAACGACGATTGAATTCGGCCCGGAAGGCACTGAATTCACCCGATTTTATCGCCTCGCGCATACGCCGGGTGAGGTCCTGGAAATAGGCGATATTGTGCCAGCTCAGCAGCATGGCCGAGAGATATTCCCCGGACCGGAACAGGTGGTTGAGATAGGCCTTGGAATAGTCGCGGCTCGCCGGGCAATCGAGCTCCGGCATCAGCGGCGTCTCGTCATCGACGAATTCGGCGCGCTTGATATTGATAGGTCCCCAGTCTGACCAGGCCTGGCCATGGCGTCCGGACCGGGTCGGCAGCACGCAATCGAACATGTCGACCCCGCGCGCGACCGCTTCTACCAGGTCAATCGGCTTGCCGACGCCCATCAGATAGCGCGGACGCGCCGTCGGCAGGTGCGGTGTGGTGAAGTCGAGAACTTCACACATCACTTCAAAACCCTCGCCTACTGCCAGGCCACCAATCGCATACCCGTCATAGCCGGTCTCAATGGATCGCTCGGCGGATTCGCGGCGCAGTGGCTCAAACACCGATCCCTGGACGATGCCGAAGAGCGCCTGCGTGTCGCGCGTGCCGAACGCCGCCTTGGACCGCGCGCCCCAGCGCAGGGAGAGCTCCATGGACTGGCGCGCCTCATCCTCGGAACAGCCAAAGGGCGTGCACTCGTCCAGCTGCATGGAAATGTCCGCACCCAGCAGGTCCGCCTGGATCTCGATGGAGCGTTCCGGCGTCAGATTGTGCTCGGATCCGTCGATATGGGAGCGAAACTTCACCCCCTCCTCGGTCATCTTGCGCAGTTTGGAGAGCGACCAGACCTGGAAACCGCCACTATCAGTGAGGATCGGACCTTTCCAGGTGGAGAATTGGTGCAGCCCCCCGAGCCGTTTCACGCGCTCGGCGCCCGGGCGCAGCATGAGGTGATAGGTATTGCCCAGAATGATGTCGGCGCCCGTCTCCTTGACCTGATCCATATAGAGGGCCTTGACGGTTCCGGCCGTGCCCACCGGCATGAAGGCCGGGGTCTGGATCTCGCCGCGCGAGGTGGTCAGCGTCCCGCAGCGCGCGGCGCCGTCGGTTGCGTGGATCGTATAGGGAAAAGCGCTCATGGGGCGCGCTTCTAGTCCGCAATTGGCAAAAGAGAAAGCCGCGGCGTTCATATCCGGCTCAGCCTGCCCCCGATATGTGCTAGGATCACAGCCAATGAGGGGGAGGACTTCATGAGCATTCTACTGATCGCTGCAACACTGGTCGCCGCAGACCTGGACCTGCAATCATCCAGCCAGGCGACCGGCCATCGCCGCCATACACAGCCTCAAGCACAAATCGACCCGCCATCTCTCCAGCTCGATACCGGGCCGGAAGACCTGCAGACCTTTCCGGGTGTGGACTGGCTGGCCGGCCAGCCCCTGGTCGAATTCCCGGGCGTCGACTGGACGAATGTCGAGATCCGCCGGGTCTCGTCCACCGCCTTTCCGGGCGTGGACTGGCAACCCGTCGGCCGCTGCATGACCTCAAACGGACAGGTCGCCACCGTGATGCGCGCGCCCGGCGAACGGTCGCGCCGCAGCGAGCATGTCAGCTTTGCCTATGAGAAGATCGTGACGTCCGACAATACAGACGGCCGCGCTATTGTCGGCGAACGCGGCATCGTCGGGGAGCGCGGGATTGTCGGAGAACGCGGCATCGTCGGCGAACGCGGACAGGCCCAGCCCGCCACATCCGGCCAGGGCTCCCGCAATGTCCTGCGTACTCGGACAACAACGACCAATCTGATGGCGCAGCTGCCGTCCTGTGATCGCTAGCGTTTGAGCCCCCCTCTACTCTTGTCATCCCGGATGCATGCCCCGCGCAGGCGGGGCGGAAGTCCGGGACCCAGATGCGCTGTCCGCTGGGCTCGAGGCAGAGACCGGTCCGGTCAGTGTTTCTAGGTCCCGGCCCTGCGCCCCGCCTGCGCGGGGCATCCAGCCGGGATGACAGGGAGTATCTCTTTCCCCGGTTTTGCCTGCCCTGACGAAAGTCGGGGTTCCGGGGCCCACAGATTGATGCAAACCTGGCTCTGACCGGTAGGTCCCGGAATTCGCTGCGCTCCTCCGGGAGAAAGTAAGCGCTCAATCCTCCCCTCGGGGGAGGTGTCGGCGCAGCCGACGGAGGGGCCGGAGGGCGTAGCCCGGAGGTGGCCTGCTCGCGGCTTCGCCCTGCGGGCGTCGCGGCCCCTTCCGCTATACCGGCCGTCGTCTGGATGCCCAGTGGGACACCTATTACGACCGCGCGCTGTCACGCTCCCAGCTCCCGAAAAGCTCTTGCCAGCGCCGCTCGTGCCGCCCTAGGTTGACGGCGCGTCGGCATGACCGCCGCACATCACCCGCCGGGCCCTAACTTTAAAACTGGGCCACTTCGATGGGGCAGGTCAGGCGCAGGGGCACTCCGACGGTTTCCATCGTGTTTATTGGGATGTCCATGAAATAAACAGAGTCGTCGAGATAAAGCGAAAAACTATGAAAACTAACCTCGGCATATTTATTTTCACACCATTATTGTATGTCGCAATTAAGGTGGTCTACAGGCTATTTGATGATTTTGCGCTGCCTGGTTTTTCTTTGTATTCTCATATTTTAGTAAATTTCATAATGTGGCTTTCTCTTTGCCTGTGGAGAAAATCAACTCACGGTCTCATTCTTATAAGTACCGGGGTTTTATTTTCTATAAACACATACTTGGATTTCGTATTCAGAAATGATAATAGCATATTTGATTTGCTCATCGGAGGCTCTGTGTCGTCATTATTGTCGTTGATTTCGATTGTATTTCTTCTTCGAAAGCACGGCGTAAAAGCTCATCTCCGCGACCACCGGCCCGAATGAAGTAACCGATTCAGGAGGGGCCTTTACTTTGACTGCCGTCGAGGGGGCGTTACCCTGACATCGTGGTACGCCAGAAAGGGTGCGGGAGGCTTTCGAAAATTGTGATTTTCAGCCGTAGTATCATCACCCTTGGTCTCGTGGCTTGGGGAACTCTCGGCAGTGCGTGCTCCAGTGCGCAGATTGGCCCGACGGAGCGAGACGTCTTGGATGCCATTGCCGATCATCCGGAACAGCATGACGGTGCGGTTTTGGATGTTGAGTTCTTTCTTTTTGATATCGGTTCCGACGATTCTTACGCCGTCTGTTTTACTCCGTGCACCCTGGCGGAGGTTTCAAGGTCGGTTGTCATTCTGCTAGCAAGCGCGCCTGGAAAATTTGACGGAAGCACTGGGCAAACCCCGGTGCCCCTGCGCGTTCGTTTCAACGCAGAGTGCTTTTTGGACGATCACGTGTGTTCACCTCACGTATTCTACATTTTTGAAGAAATTGCCTGATAATCCGATCAGGCAAATCGACGAGACTTCCCCCCAACAGCGCCCTCTCCCCCTCCTGCCTCATCACGATAGACTCGCCGCGTTCTTTGACATCGTGGACCGGGCCGACATAACAGTCGGACAACACCCTGAAATCATTTGAAACCCGGCGGGACAGGCCCGGAAATCCGGTCCGTTATGGTAGGAGTAGTCGGAGGCGAAATTTGCGGCGGGAAATTATGAGAAATCCCGGTTCGCCCGCTCGAGCAGGCAGGCATCGCCATAGGAATAGAAGCGGTAGCCCGTCTCGATGGCGTGCGCATAGGCGCGCTGCATGACCTCCAGGCCGGACAGGGCGCTGACCAGCATGAAGAGCGTCGATTTGGGCAGGTGGAAATTCGTCATCAGCGCGTCGGCGATGCGGAAATCATAGCCCGGCGTGATGAAGATGTCCGTGTCGCGACTGCCCGCTTCCACGCGGCCCGGCGTGGCAGCCAGGCTTTCGATGGTGCGCAGCGCCGTGGTTCCGACCGGGATGACGCGGCGGCCCTCGGCCTTGGCGCGATTGATCGCCTCGGCGGAAGCCTCTGAAATCTCGCACCATTCCGAGTGCATTTCATGACCGTCCGTGTCCTCGACCTTCACCGGCAGGAAGGTGCCGGCGCCGACATGAAGGGTCACGTGGACGCGTTCGACACCGCGCGCATCCAGGGCCGCCAGAAGGCGCTCGGTGAAGTGCAGCCCCGCCGTCGGGGCCGCCACGCTGCCTTCTTCGCGTGCGAAGAGGGTCTGGTAGTCCTCGATATCCTGCTCATCCACCTCGCGCTTGCGGGCGATATAGGGCGGCAGGGGCGGCACGCCCGTCGCGGCGATGGCCTCGTCGAGTGCGGCGCCGCTCTGGTTGAAGACCAGCACCGTGTCGCCGCCCTCGGATTTCGTTTCGACCCGGGCGCTCAAGGCCTCGCCGAAGCGGACCTCATCGCCTTCGCGGATACGCTTTGCCGGGCGGATGAAGGCCCGCCAGGCGTCCGCCGCGACGCGTTTGTGCAGGTTCACCTCCAGCGTGACATCCCCGCCCCCGCCATGGGCGCGCGCCGGGCGAAGCCCCTCCAGGGCCGCCGGGATCACCTTGGTGTCGTTGAACACCATGACATCGCCGGGCTGAAGCAGGTCAGGCAGGTCGAGCACGCCCTTGTCGGCGAGGCCGCCATCGCGCGTCACATGCAGCAGGCGCGCCGCATCGCGCGGCCGCGCCGGACGCAGGGCGATATTCTCTTCGGGAAGGTGGAAGTCAAAATCGGAAACTTTCATGGCGTTTCGTCTAGCTTTCGCCCAGCTTCTTCGCAATACGGGGCTGCGGTGCATGAAAACAGGATGTGTTGAATGGTGTGGGTGAGACGAGCCGCCTGGCTGCCGGTCGCAGGGATGGCGCTGGTGACGTTGCTTTGCCTGCTAGGCTTTGTGGGCGGATTTGCGGATCTCTTCCGCCAGCTCTGGCCGGTCTGGATGATGGCCGCGCTCGGCCTCACCGTCGGGCTGGCGGTCCTGCGCCAGTGGGGGCCAATGCGTGCCAGCGCGGGCTGCACGCTTGTTCTGGCCCTCCTGGCGATCGACCTCTCCCCGCCTCAACCGGTGGACGGCCCGGCGAGCCTGCGCATCGTCACGCACAACGCCTGGGGGCGGGCCGATGCGGTCAACAACGCCCTCGTCTACGCGCTGGAGCAGGATGCCGACATTCTCGCCCTGCAGGAAGCCTTCCCCTATATCGGCGATGCGCTGGACCAAGTCGCGGCGCATTATCCCTACGCCAGCATCTGTCCGTATGAGTCGGCGCGGCTCTACAGCCGACGTCCAATCGTGCGGTCAGGATGTCTCTCCCACCAGCAGGTCGCGCGCTCGACGCAGGGACAGCCGTCCGGATGGCGCAACCTGCCCCCCTCTGCCTGGGCTGAGATCGAGGATGAAAATGGCGAACCCGTCGTCGTGGTGTCGGTCCACATGACGTGGCCAACCCCGCTCTCCTCGCAGGATGAGCAGCGTGGCGAACTGACCTGGGATCTGGCGCGCTTCGACCGGGCCAATCTCGTTCTTGTGGGCGATTTCAACGCCGCCTTTCCGAGCCAGGCCCTGGTCCGCATGGAGCAGGACTGGCAGGTGGAGCGGCAGACCGACCGTCTCGCCAGTTGGCCCGCCCCCTTCCCGCTGGTCGGGATCGACCATGTCCTGACCGGAGCAAACTGGGGCGCGGTCCGGATCGAGCGCGGGCCGCAGACCGGCTCCGACCACCGCCCGCTCCTCGCAGACCTCGCCCGCCGTAGTTAGTCGTGAGACCAGTCTTCCGGGTCGTCGCTATCCCCCGGTGACAGCCCCAACGTCTCGCCGACATGGCTGACACCGAGACCGAGCACGGTGCGGTTGGCGTAAGCAAAATAGGCCGTGACCTGGTTGATCTCGAGGATTTCCCCGTCATCGAACCCGGCCTCGCGGAGCCGTTCGATATCGCCCTGGCACAGACCGGCGGGATCGCGGGTCAGCTGGCGCGCATAGAGTAGTCCCGCCAGGTCACGACCGGAGAAGGCCGCCGCCAGATCGTCCGCCTCCAACGCCGCACGGATCTGCGCGGACCGGGCTTCGTCACCGATCAGACGCTTCAGCCCGGTGAAGTGATGCTCGACGCAATACGTGCAGCGATTGAGCAGGCTGACATAGGTGCCGATTGTTTCCAGATAGGACTTGTCCAGCGCATTGCCGAAATGGTGCAGCACCGCCTTGTAGAGGGCCATATGGCCCTCCAGCGTATGCGGACGCAGGCTGTGGACGGCGAGAATATTGTCGATCTGGCCGCTGCGACCGGCGACCCTGTTGTAGACAGCAGAAAGGCGGCCATCGGCCGCCTCTCGAGATATCGTCTTGATCCAGCTCAAGGTCTACGCCTCGACGACGCTGGCCTTGATGATCTTGCCCGGATTGGCCGGCGGCTCACCCTTCGGCAGCGCGTCGACATGCTCCATGCCGGAGATCACCTTGCCCCAGACCGTGTACTGGTTGTTCAGATAGGGCACTTCATCCAGGCAGATGAAAAACTGGCTGGAGGCGCTGTCCGGATCTGCGGCGCGCGCCATGGACATCGTGCCGCGCACGTGCGGCTCGGCATTGAACTCGGCCGCGATATTCGTGCCGGAACCGCCCATGCCATTGCCGTTCGGGCAACCGCCCTGGGCAACGAAACCGTCGATGACTCGGTGGAAGGTCAGGCCGTCATAAAAGCCGTCCTTGGCGAGCTTGGTGATCTGCTCGACATGCTTCGGCGCCAGGTCCGGGCGCAGCTCGATGACGACGTCGCCGCCTTCCAGGGTGAATACGAGTTGTTCTTCAGCCATTCTTTCTAGTCCTGAATTCGCGTGGGTACTTCGATATCGCAAATGTCCGGCAGGGCACCGGCGTCATTGCGAAGCGTGTCGAGATAGGCCGCAAAGGCCGGGTGATTGGTGTCAACGACCTGCACATGCGTGCGCTCGTCCTCGGGCAGGTCCGCCTCGACCCGCATGGAGCGGATCACGTCCGGCGTGAAGCCCGGGTCCTGGAAATGCGTGCCGACGGCGATCGCATTGACCGCGTCCTGGCCATAACGCACCCGGCCCCAGACGGTGTAAATGGCGTTGAGGTGATCGGCATTGCCACGGGTGATGTAGAACTGGCTACCGGCGGAGTTGGGATCATTGGTCCGCGCCATGGCCGCCGCGCCCTCGCAATGGAGGAGCCAGGAATTGACCTGGCCAGTTGCGGTGATCATCGCCTGGGCGAGCGGCTGGGTGCCGGCAGCAAAGCCATTGTAGAAACCGGCCTGCGCCATTTGCGGGATCTGCTGCGAATTGACGACGCGCGGCATCAGCTCGGAAACGGTGATCTCCGGACCACGCTGGACCGTGAATTCAGCCTCGAGGTTCGGCAGGTCCGTGCCGTGGTTCGGATTGGCGCGCGAGCCACCGCCCTGGGCCATGAAACCGTCGATGACACGGTGCCAGATCAGGAAATCATAAAACTGGTCACGGGCCAGCGTTTTCATGCGGTCGACGTGGTTCGGTGCAAATTCCGGCGCCATTTCAACAATGACGCGGCCATGCGGCGTTTCGATATAGAGCGTGTTTTCCGGATCAAGATCGCGCCAGGCGTCATCCGGGAAGTCGTAGGCCGGGGCGCCAGCGCCCTCGCCTGCGTCCTGGACCAGCGCACTGAGCGCCGCATCGTTCGCGACATCTTGGGTTTCCGCCTCGCGGGCGCAGGCGGCCGTGGCGAGTGCCAGGCCGAGAGTGATGGACAGGGACAAACGCATGATCACGCAAAACGCTCCTTCAGGCGGGCTTCGATCGCAGGCGACACGAAGGCCGAAACATCTCCACCGAGCTTGGCGATTTCCTTGACGAGCCGCGAGGCAATGGCCTGGTGCCGCGGATCGGCCATGAGAAACACCGTCTCGATATCATCATTCAGTCGCTGGTTCATGGCGACCATCTGGAATTCGTACTCGAAATCCGACACGGCGCGAAGCCCGCGGACGATGGATTGCGCCCCGACTTCCTCCGCGAAATGCATCAGGAGACCATCAAAGGGCCGCACCTCGATCTCGGCGTGCTCCCGCAAGGGGGCGATCTCCGCCTCGACCATGGCGACCCGCTCCTCCAGCGAGAAAAGCGGCTTCTTGGCTTCGTTGATGGCCACACCGATGACCAGCTTGTCCGCCAGCTTGACCGCACGGCCGATAATATCGGCATGCCCGTTGGTCAGGGGGTCAAAGGTTCCCGGATACAGGGCGGTGCGGATCATGGCTCAGCTCTCCCGGCGCTGGGCGAACCGGTGGGTCGCCTTCGGCATGGGCCCACCAGATAGCCGGTTTGTCCCTAGTTTGAAACGGTTGACGCTGAAAAACAGCGACGAGGTCAGGCCTCGCCGCCATCCGTATCCGGCGTCTCCGGCGCATCCACGCCCTCGATCACCTCGCCGCCCTCGTCTTCATCCCCCGCATCCTCGATCCGGACGACCGCGACAACCTGCTCCTCGCCATTCAGGCGGATCAGGCGAACACCGCGGGTCGAGCGACCGGCGATACGCACCCCGTCAACCGGGAAGCGGATCAGCTGCCCCCCATCTGTGACGGCCATGATCTGGTCGGCATCCTCGACCGGGAAGCTCGCCGCCAGCATGGCACCGCGCGACAGATCCTGGGCCGCAACACCCTGGTTGCCACGCCCCATCACCCGGTAGTCATAGGCCGAGGAGCGCTTGCCCATACCGTCCGCACCAACCGTCAGGAGGAATTGCTCTGCAGCCCCCAGCTCGGCAATGCGTTCCGGCGTCAGGGCCGCCTCTTCCCCATCCTCGCCAGGTTCCAGAACCGGTTCGGCGATCGGGGCATCGGCGTCCTCATCCCCAAGGGCACGACGCATGGCGGTGGCGTGCTTCATATAGGCGCGCGCTTCGGCCGGCGTGACATCGACATGGCGCAGGATGGCCATGGAAATCAGGCTGTCCCCCTCGGCCATGCGGATACCGCGGACGCCGATCGAATTCCGGCCGGCAAAGACGCGAACATCCGTGACCGGGAAGCGAATGGCGCGACCGCGATCCGAGACCAGGAAGACATCATCCTGCTCCGTGCACAGACGCACATCGATGATCTGCTCCTCTTCGCCCTCAAGCTTCATCGCAATCTTGCCATTGCGGTTGACCTGAACGAAGTCGGACAGCTTGTTGCGGCGAACCGTTCCCGACTTGGTGGCGAACATCACATTGAGGTCCGCCCAGGTCGCTTCATCCTCCGGCAGGGCCATGATCGAGGTAATCGTCTCGCCCTGGTCCAGCGGCAGTAGATTGACCAGCGCCTTGCCCTTCGTGTTGGGCGCGCCCTGCGGCAGGCGCCAGGTCTTGGTCTTGTAGACCATGCCATTGTTCGAGAAGAACAGCAGCGGCGCGTGGGTCGAGGCGACGAAGAGCGTGGAGATGAAATCCTCGTCCTTGGTTGCCATGCCGGAGCGGCCCTTGCCGCCACGACGCTGGGCCCGGTAATCCGAAAGCGCGGTCCGCTTGACGTAGCCGCCATGGGTAACGGTGACGACCATTTCCTCGCGCGGGATCAGGTCCTCGTCCTCGAAGTCCAGTTCGCCATTGATGAATTCGGAGCGGCGCGGCGTTGCGAAATTCTCGCGGACCTCTTCCATCTCGGTGCGGATGATCTCCAGCACGCGCGGGCGCGAGCGCAGGATATCCAGGAGATCGGCGATCTGGTCAGCAAGCGTCTTGGCTTCATTGCCGAGCTCTTCACGCCCCAGTCCGGTCAGGCGGTTCAGGCGCAACTCGAGGATGGCGCGGGCCTGTTCTTCGGTGAGGCGCAGCGTGCCGTTGGACGCCAGGATGGAGCGCGGATCCGCGACCAGCTCGACCAGCGGCGCGACATCGGCAGCCGGCCATTCGCGGGCCATCAATTGTTCGCGGGCCTCGGCCGGGTTCGGCGCCCGGCGGATCAGTGCGATGACCTCGTCGATATTGGCCACGGCGAGCGCCAGACCGATAATGACGTGGGCACGGTCGCGAGCCTTGTTCAGCTCGAACTTGGCGCGACGGGCGACGACCTGTTCGCGGAAGCGCAGGAAGACGCGGATAATCTCCTTCGCACCCAGCTGCTGCGGACGCCCATCGACCAGGGACAGCATGTTGGCGCCAAAGGAGGTCTGCATCGGCGACCAGCGATAAAGCTGGTTGAGGATGACGTCGGCATTGGCGTCGCGCTTCAGCTCGACGACGACGCGGATACCGGAACGATCTGATTCATCGCGCAGATCGGCAATGCCCTCGATCTTCTTGTCACGAACCAGCTCCGCGATCTTCTCGATCATGGAGGCCTTGTTCACCTGGTAGGGGATCTCGTGGACGATAATCGCGAAACGGTCCTTGCGGATTTCCTCGATCGTTGTCCGGGACCGCATGACGATGGAGCCGCGACCGGTCTGGATCGCATTGCGCGCGCCGGCCCGGCCGAGAATGAGCGCCCCAGTCGGGAAGTCCGGCCCCGGCAGGATGTCGAGGAATTCCTCGTCGGACAGATCCGGGTTTTCCAGCATGGCCAGGGAGGCGTCGATCACCTCGCCCAGATTGTGCGGCGGAATATTGGTCGCCATACCGACGGCAATACCGTTGGCCCCGTTCACCAGCAGGTTCGGGAAGCGCGCCGGCAGCACGGTCGGCTCCTGGCGCTCGGCGGAATAGTTGTCGACGAAATCGACGGTTTCCTTGTCGATGTCGGCCAGAAGCGACTGGGCGACTTTCTGCATCCGGCTCTCGGTGTAACGATAGGCGGCCGGCGGGTCGCCATCGATGGAACCGAAATTGCCCTGGCCGTCGACCAGCGGCAGGCGCATGGACCAGGGCTGGGCGAGGCGAACGAGCGCGTCATAGACCGCCTGGTCACCGTGCGGGTGATATCGACCCATCACGTCACCGACTGCGGTGGCACATTTGCGGTAGGCCTTTTCGTGGGTCTGACCGTTCTCGTGCATGGTGTAGAGGATGCGCCGGTGGACCGGCTTGAGGCCGTCGCGCGCGTCAGGAATCGCGCGGCTGACGATGACGCTCATCGCATAATCGAGGTAGGAGCGTCGCATCTCCTCTTCGATGGCGATATTGCCGACGCCCTCGGGCAGGCTGGAATCACCACCGCCGGAAGGCGTATTCAGATCGTCGTCGTGATCGCTCAAGGCGGCCCTCTTTCTACAGGTCCGACAGCGCTAAACGCTTGTCTTGTTACGCAAATACCGCCCGATCCGGCGTCGCGCGCGCAGGCGCGTGAATCAGGCGGCGTGTCTGTCACCGAGTCTTAACAATTGGGGCGATTCCAAGCAAATGCGCGCTGCGGCTGGGCTCGAGCCAGAGGCGTCCCTCGGGGCGTCACATATCTTTGCTTTTCGAGCCCTGCCTCCCGGCGTTAGAAGGGGGGACATATCCCGGGGAATGAACATGACCACCACGCTTCTGCGCACGCTTTCGATGGGCCTCGTCGCCCTCACCCTCACCGCCTGCTCCACCCTGTCTCGCGACCTGGCGATGCCAGAGCCGGAGGACGATCCGATTGTCCTTCTGATCGGGCTCGACGGCCTGCGCTATGATGCGATTGACCGTCATGAGGCGCCGAACCTGCGCGCCCTGGCAGCGCGCGGCACGCGGCCGGAGCGGATGATCCCGGTGATGCCGTCCAAGACGTTTGTGAACTTCTACTCCATCGCGACCGGGCTCTATCCGGAACACCACGGCATGGTGTCGAACTCGCCCTGGGACCGTGAGGCAGACCTCACCTTCTCCAACGCCAATGGCGATGCCCAGAACCCGTTCTGGTGGCAGGGCGAGCCGGTGTGGATGGCGGCGGAAGCCCAGGGCCTGCGCGCCCATGTCATGTTCTGGCTGGGCTCTGAAGTGGAGGGCCAGCGCCCGGCGCTCTGGCATCCCTATCAGCACGAAATGCCCTATGAAGACCGGGTCGCCGAAGTCCTCTCCTGGTTTGACGCCCCGGAGGGTGAGCGCCCGGATTTCGCAGCGGTGTATTTCGACCATGTCGACAGCATCACCCACCGAGAAGGCATCTATGGTGAAGCCGAGGCCCAGGCTGTCGCCCGCGTCGACGCGCTGGTCGGCATGCTGGTCGACGGGCTGGAAGCACGCGGCCTGCTGGATCGGACCAATATCATGGTCGTGTCCGACCACGGCATGGTGAATGTCTCGACCGAGCGGACCATCGCGCTCGACACGCTGGCTGATCTGGACGGGCTGTTCATCAAGGAATTTGGCGGCCCCTACGGTGCGGGGCTCGAGCCCTTCGTCATGGTCTATGGCGAGGCGGATCGCATCGAGGCGGCCTATCAGACGCTCGCTCATGCGGATCCGCACCTGACCGCCTATCGCCGTCAGGACATGCCGGCGCATTACCATCTCGACCACCCGACGCGCGGCCCGGACCTGCTCCTGGTCGCCGAGCCGGGCTGGCAACTGACATTGAGCGATACCGACCTGTCCAACCCCTATCTCGCCTCCCTTTCCGCCACGCATGGCTATGACAATCACGCCGAGGAAATGGGGGCGACCTTTATCGGGGCCGGACCGATCTTCCCGGAAGGCACGCGGGGAGCGGGCTTCGAGAACGTCAATGTCTACGGGCTGATTGCCTGCGCGCTCGACATCGAACCGTCCGAGACGGACGGCGATGCCGGCGAGGTGGAACGCCTCACCGGCGGACGCTGTCCGGCGAACTAGTCGCGACCGGGCGGATCGCTCGGACCCAGGTGACGGGATCCATTCTCCCAGTGCCGGAGATATTCCTGACGGCTGACCCGGCCATCGCCATTGCCGTCGATATCCTCGAAGGCCGAGCGCACGCCCTGTGACGCGCCCTCTTCGGCCGTATGCAGGGTCCGGTCGATGAAGTCGGGATGCAGCACTGCGCTCTGGGCGAGCATGTCGAGATCGTCGATAGCGGTCTGCATGGCGGACAGGGCCTGCTCGCGCAGCCCGTCGCCCATCCGGCCATCCTCGGTCATGCCGGCAAACAGGTAGAGATCGGACAGGGTGAAATAGCCGTCACGATCCGTATCGATCTCGGCAAAACTGGCCTCGGGATCGTCCCGGTCGGCGGTGGCGGCGGTGGGCAGGATAGCGCTCGTGCCCAGGGCCGCGGACAGGAGAAGAACGGTTGAAAGTTGCATGGCTGACTCCGGTAGCTTGATGTCTGACACGGACCAGCGCCTGCGCCGGGCTGCCGGATAGGTCTCCACGAAATCGCGCACCACCTCGCTGGCGGTCAGCCCCTTCTCCCGGCAGGCCTCCATGAAGGCTTCCTTGGCAGAATATCCGAGGCGAACCTCGAGACTCTCGGACTGTTTTTCGCGACGCTTCGACATGATCCCCTGTCTGGCAAACTCTGGCTTTCAGGCAACTGGCCCGGAGATGACAATCCGGTCAGCCTCCCCCGAAGAAAACAAAACCCCCGTCCCGACGCACGCAAAAACGTGTCCGGACACGGTGTTTTACAGGGAATCTGGTGACGCTGCCCCTCATCCGGTCCTTCGGACCACCTTCTCCCATAAAGGGAGAAGGACGCCGCCGCGTCTCCCCCTCTCCCTTTACGGGAGAGGACGGCGCAAAGCGCCCGGTGAGGGACCACTCACTCCGCCCCCATCACCACAGGCACAAAGGCGCGGGCGATGTCTTCGTAGAGGGCGCCGAAATCCCAGAACGGGTCGGTCTTCTGGTTGATCGTGAAGGCGATGACCATGTTGTAGTCCGGCAAAATCATGAGCCAGCATTGCGAGCCGCGCGAGACGCCGCCGTGATTGGCGTTGCGCATCGGGCCGACGCCCTCGATCTCCCACTCGCGCCAGCGCCAGCCGAGCGCGTAGTCCTGCTCATTGACCTCACCGGAATTCAGATGCTGCGGCGTCCAGAACGCCTCGCGGGTGTCGCGGGATATGAAGTCCTCATCCAGCATCAGTGACCCGATCTGCACGAGCTCCGCCGGTGTGGATGCCCAGCCACCTCCGGGCAGGCGATGACTGAGGTCGACCGGCCGCCAGCGCCGGAAACGGTCGCCCTCGCGATAATAGAAACCGACCATCGGGTCGCCCGCCTCACGGGGTGCGACACGCGTTACGGTCGCCCCGGCGGGGCGCAGGACTTCATTGCGGATGATCTCGCGATAGCTCAACCCGGTCACCTCGCTCATCGCCGCACCGAGCAGCACCGTCCCAAGCGAGGAATAGTCAAAATCGCTGCCGGGCTCGAAGAGAAGCTCGCTTTCGTCAAACAGGGTCACAGCCTCGCGGACATCGTCGATATGAGCCCGCAGCGTGATCATGGAATACAGTCCGCCAAGCTCCGTATTGCCGTCATAGTGCGGCACGCCCGACATGTGAGAGGCGAGCTGGCGCGGCGTGATGTCCGCCCAGTCCGGATTGGGCAAGTGATCAAAAATCTCGGAAATCGGCTGGTCGAGATCGAAGGCGCCGCGGTCCACGAGTCGCGCCAGCGCGATGGCCGTGACGGCCTTCGAGGAAGAGCCGATCCGGTAGAGCCGGTCCGTCGAGATGGGAGTCTCGGCTTCAATGTCCGCCCAGCCGACCGCGCCTTCCCAGACCAGCTCGCCGTCAATGGCGACCGCCGCGGACAGCGACGGGGCGCCCAGCGTCTCGCGGAAGACCGCCATCCGGGCCAGCGCATCGTCGGACGCCGCCTGGTAGCGCGGGTCGTGCACGGTCTGCACCTGCGGTGCCGGTCCGTCGGGCAGGCGCGACCAGCCGAAGGGGGAAAAGGGCAGGTCGCCGTTGTGGGCAAAGAAGCTGTAGACCGGCGCCAGCAACCACCAGAGCAGAGCCACCAGAACCGCACCACCGACGGGCAGCCCGATTTTCCAAACACGCGCAGACATGACGATCCCCTCTCGAAACGGCGGACACGTCTAGACTGCGCCCGATGAATGACGCGTGAGTGACAGGCCCGTCCGGACGCCCGACTCGCTAGAAATCCGGCTTGGCAATCATCAGCCAGAAGATGGCGATCAGCGCTGTAAACGCCGGCCAGCCCAGGAGGAACCAGACGCGAATCAGGCGGCGAACACGGCTTGAGACAAGACCCGCACCGGCGAGGTCCTTGCGCACCTGGATCTGGATCCAGACCACCGGTAGCCAGCAGGCTCCGATGAAGAGGTAGAGCCCATAGGCCGCGAGGAGCCAGGGCGTATCCAGCGGCAGTCCGGTCAGGTGCGCCAGCGCGAGGCCCGAGGCCGGCTGGATGATCACCGCGCTGCTGGTGAACAGCCAGTCCGCCAGAACCGTAAACCGGGCCGCGAAGTAGAAATCGCCAACACTCCCGGAGCGCCAGCCCATCAGCATGAAAAAGGCGATCGCAGCGCCCGATCCGAACAGCACGCCAGAGGACAGGATGTGGATCGTCCGGGCGAGGACATAGGCGTCGATCATCGCTCATCCTCCGTCGCAGCCATCAGCAGGGCGAGCGCCATGCCCGGGAAGGTTTTCACGGCCGGGCCGAGCGGGTCGGCCCAGAGCGCCGGCGCCGTCGCGGTCAGGGTCGCCAGATAGGCCAGCGTCGTCGCGATCATCAATCCAGCCACCGCCCTCACCCGGTATTTGAGCAGCATGGCGAGGCCCAGCGCGATGTCCAGTACGGCGGTGGACAGGAGGACGAGTTCGGCGAAGACCGGAGCAAACCCTGCCGCGAGCAGATGGTCACGCGCCGCGTCATGTCCGACGCCCAACGCGATCAATCCACTGACCAGCCAGAACAGTCCCAGCACCACGCGGGCCACGGGTCGCGCAAAGCCAAGCCGCGCGTGCCAGCGGTCCGCAAGCCCGGCCGGGGCTGCGTCGAGCGCCTCGCGCAGGCCTCGCGGCGGCCGCGCAGTCCAGGCGAGCCATTCGGTCGGGTCACCGGCCACGTCGTATTCGAGTTGCTTCAGGGAGTTGGTCCGCATTGATGTGCGCACGCCGAGCCAGCCGAGGAGATCACCAAACCAGAAAGCCGGGCGCGCCATCCAGGTCGGCACGGACCAGATGCGTGTGCCGCCAAAGCCCAGCCAGCGCCGGTATTCGGTCACGACGTCGCCCATCGTCATCGCGTCTGCGCCGCCGATATCCCAGCTCACGCCGGAGGGGGCACCGGGCGCCAGAAGGTCCGCCACCGTCTGGCACACATCCTCCATCATCACCGGTCGGAAGCGCTGGTCGGCGCCGACAACGGGGGTGAGGACGGGGAGCCCGGCCAGCGACCGGATCAGGGCTGTTCCGCCATAGGTATTGCGGGCCATCACGAGCGAGGGCCGCAGGACAGCCCAGTCGAGGTCGCGGGCTTTCAACGCCGCCTCCCCCGCCAGCTTGTCGCGCGAATAGCTCGACCCCGCAGCGTCATCCGCGCCGGCGGCAGAGATATGGATCACCCGGCGGACCCCGGCGCGCTCGCAGGCGGCGAACAGGGCATCAGCGCCTTCCACATGGACCTGGCGGGAGTTCTCACCCAGCCCGTCCTGCAGCACGCCAACGCAATTGACCAGGGCGTCGATCCCGTCGAGCCGGTCCAGCCAGTCCTCCACGCGGTCACGACGGAAATCGCAGGCAATCCAGTCGAGTTGGGGCAGACGCCTGCGTGCGTCGGCGAGAGTTCGCGTCGCGCCGGTCACGTCATGGCCGGCGGCGCGCAGATGGACAGCGATATGGGAGCCGATGAAGCCGGAGGCACCGGCGATGAGGATTTTCATGCCTCAGCGCCCCCGGACCGCTTACTCGCTCTGGGCGGCCAGAGCCTGGCGGACAATGTCCGCATTGGCCTGGATATTGGTGGTGACAGAGTCACGGATGGCCGGCCAGTTGGTCTCGAGCTTGAGCCATTCCGGCCCGGAGATCGGGTCTCCATTGAGCGCTGCATAGTAGGCGCTGTTGCCAAAGGAACAGGCCCACCAGGGCGAGGCCTGGCCGGTAAAGGCCTCACCGCTCATGGCGATCTGCTCGAGCAGGGCCGGAACCTCCGCCATGCGCTCGGACATCAGCTGGACCACTTCCGGCCCGGCATATTCGGTCGCAACATTCACCACGCCGGCCGCCGTACTGTCGAGACAGCGCGAGGCGTCGTAGATACTGCGGACACGACCCAGGAAATAGGCTTCCAGAGCCCGCTCCGGATTGGAGTCCACTGACCGGCGAGCAACCTCGAAGAGGAAAATGGGCGGGTTGTCATTGCGGCCGGCCCAGAGTTCCTCGGCGATGGCGTCGTTGTACTCCGCCTCGCCCTCGCGCAGCGCGCCGAGCGTGGCGACGACATCGCCCCAGGCGGCATCGCCGACCACGAAGTGCACCTCGACGCCCTCCTGCTCGACCACATAAATCCCCGGCGTGCGGAGATTGGGGTCGTCCTGGGCTGCCGCCGTGGCGGCCACACTGATTGTCGATACGAGGCCAACCGCCAGACCGGCCAGAAGTTTTCGCTTACCCTGAATACGCATCATGCACCTGTTACATTCCAGAACAGACCGTCACGCTCGCGCCCCAAGGCGGCGATTTGATGGCCTAGAACGGGATTTCATCATCCAGATCGGCGCTGCGGAAGTCCTCTTTTGGCGCTTCCATGGCGCGCGAGCCGCCC
>Ga0070726_10001712_pt1 | contig 21349 bp, 20 predicted proteins | sample tdAd471_FD_67275 | JGI IMG/M metagenome (GOLD analysis project Ga0070726, IMG submission 67275) | Marine sediment microbial communities from the Atlantic coast under amendment with organic carbon and nitrate - tdAd47.1 | ecosystem: Environmental > Aquatic > Marine > Coastal > Sediment | place... | reverse complement strand
GAAGATGAAAAAAAGAAATACAATGGTTTTTTGAATGCCTACATCCACTATACCAACACTTTATTGAGTGCGGCGGTAAATGTTTTCATTTCGTCCATGGTACCCATGCTGACACGGCACCAGTTTTGATCCATAAACTGAAAAGCACGAACTCCCACTTTTAACTCTGTCATTTGCTCTAAAAATGCGCGTCCCTCCATTTCAATAGGAAAAATGATAAAACTTGTTGAAGAGGGGACATAAGATGTAATGCCCATTTTCTCTAGGCTCTTATATACGTATTCTCGACACTCGGCATTGAGGTTACGGGATTTTTCAAGGAACGCATCATCATCCATGGCGGCCATAGCTGCATACACGGACGGTAAAGAGATTCCCATACCTCCCCTTGTAATTTTTTGTATTCTCCCCAATGTTTCTTCTTGGGCGACAGCGTATCCAACACGCAGTCCCGCCATACCGTGTATTTTGGAGAAGGTTCTGGCAATGATTACGTCCTTACCTTCGTTTACCAAGGAAACCATGCTCTTTTTGGCTCCTTCGTCTAAGAACCATAGGTAGGCTTCATCCACAAATACAGGAACTTTTTCGGATACTCTAGAACAGAAATCAACCAACTCTTCGTGGTCCGTCATGGAACCCGTTGGATTGTTTGGGTTACAGATGTAAACCAATTTGGTTTCGTCATCTATTGCCTCCTCCATGGCCTTAAGGTCGTGCGACCAGTCATCTTTCAATGGAACAGGCTTCCACGATGCACCAACAGATTCAGCCACTCGAATAAGAGACATATAAGCTGGGTCTGCAGAAACTACGTTGCCTCCGTTCATAAAAAAAACCATGGCTGTTTTTTCCAATAAATCGGAAGAGCCGGGACCCATCATAACATTTTTGCTTTCAACACCTTCAAAATCGGCAATTTTGTCCACTAGCTGGAATAATTCTTTCCATGCATATCGGTTTCCTCCAGAAGCTGAATTTTTAAAGGCTTCCAAGGCCATTGGTGATGGTCCGTAGGGATTCTCATTGGCGTTCAATTTGGCTGTCAGTTCTGGAAAGGCTGCTTCAGGTTTTGGTAAGTATTCTTTAAAGAATGGACTATAGATTGCATTGCCCTCGGCATCCAAAGTTAATGGAGCTTTTGGTGTTTCAGCTAGTCCTATATAAGGTAAGGCCATTGCACCTCCTGCGGTGAGCACACTTTTTCTTATCCAATCGCGTCTGTTGATGTTAGTTGTAGTTCCCATTGGTTTTTAGTTTTTATGAAGAAATTAAAACTACGCGATCATTTGGCTAAAAACAATCATAAAAGCATAAAAATCAACTGTTTATATGTTTATTTGTTAAAATTAGAAGGGTTTTTTTGAAAGATTGTTAAGAAAGACTTCTATTAAAGTGGGCTTTTTTGAAGATGTTCCAATGTGAGGATGCCTCGTAGATTGTTGATTATGATGTGGTCTAGTAATTCGTGAAGGCTATATTCATTGAACAAATTGGCCTTGGAATAAACGATTTCTTCCATTCGTGCCAAAAAAAGGGAGCAAACCAATTCCACTTTAACATTTTTGCGGACTTGTTGTAGTGCCTGTGCTTTTTTTAAAAGCGGACACACAATATCCCAAATAATGTCCTTTTTTAATTTGGAATAAATTTGATAGGCCTTTGGATAATATTTGCTTAGCCCATATAAAAAAGAAGGGTTGAGTTCTTGAAAGGAAATCAACCCTCGTTTATAAATATAAATTATAGTGATGAGTGGTTGCTCATTATTGGGATTTTGAAGCATGTACTCGTTTATATCCCTACGCACGTTATCCAAATAAAACTGAAAGCTATCCTGGACCAGTTTTTCCTTGCTGTTAAAATGTTTGTATAGGGTTTTTTTGGAAATACCAAGGTTGGTGGCCAATTCGTCCATGGAGAACCTTTTGCTGCCGAACTTGGTAAAGTTCTCGATAGCGTAACCCAATATGTCGTTTTTGTGCCCCAACCTTAACTTTTATTTCCAGCCTCCTCCCAGAGCTCGATACAATTCTACGACGGCACTTAATTGTGAGTACTTTGTATCTACATAGTTGAGCTCGGAGTTCAATGCATTTTGACGGGCGGTCAATACTTCCAAATAATTGGCCAATCCGTTGTTCAACAATTCCTCGGAATAATCTTCGGCTAGGGAATACGCTTCAAGTTCTTTGGCACGGGCTTCCAATTTTTGGGTTTCAGCCTCATAGGTATATAGTGCATCGCTAACTTCTCTGCCAGCGTTGAGCAAGGTTTGTTTATAATTCAACAAGGCTTGTTCTTGTTGTGCTTTAGCCACTTCCATTTGTGTGCGTAGCTGTCTTCCGTTAATAAGAGGTTGTGTTAAGGAGCCTACCAAGGTAGAAAACAGTGAACTTGCATCCAACCAATTATCAAACTCTAAACTCTGAAAACCTCCCGACGCGGATAAGCTCAAAGAAGGATACAAACTGCTCTTGGCAACATTGGTAAGTTCAAAAGCGTTGATAAGCCCATATTCTGCTTGCATCACATCTGGGCGATTGGCTAGAAGCAAATAGGGGACTCCTGTATGTAACTCGGTATCTATGGTTTGGTTGTCCAAACTGCCCCGCTGAATTTCTTGTGGAGCCTCACCCAATAGTATGCTGAAAGCATTTTCCAGAAGTTTTATGTTGTTCTCAAGGTCGATCACAATGATTTCTGTGGTGTGTACCTGTGCTTCGGCCCCTTTTACGGCAACTTCGGTTACCTGTCCCGCTTCCTTTTGGGCCATAATGGTTTCCAAACTGTGTTTTCTGGATTCCAAAGTTCTTTTGGAAACTTCCAATTGTTTGTCCAACGCCATCAACTGATAGTAGGTTGTGGCAATGTTTGCTATTAGATTTGTTTTTACGGCTTGATGGGCAGAAACATTTTGTAAATAAGAAGCTACAAAAGCTCTTTTATTACTTCTGATCTTGCCCCAGATGTCGGCTTCCCAAGAAAGTGTACCGGACAATTCATATTGTTCCAAAGGTTCGGTGAAAAAACTACCAAATTGACTGTTTGCAGAGTTTTTCGTTCTCGTGAAACTAGCCGTGCCCGAAAGAGTTGGGTAGTAACCGGCCTTACCTTGTTTTACATAAGCTTCAGCGGCCACAACATTTTGTAGCGCAATTCTAATATCAATGTTGTTTTCGAGCCCTTCTTCTATATATGATTCTAACTGTTCATCGTTGAACAGGTCCCTCCATGATACTTCTGCCATGGAAACACTGTCCTGCGGTAAATTATCCGTTCGGTATAGCTTCTCGGTTTCTACTTCAGGTCGGGCGTAGTTTTTTGCCACAAAACAAGATTGAAGCAATAGGGGTACCGTGAGCAACAGCGTGAATTTATATGTGGATTTTATCTTCATGTTTTTTTAAGCTTTGTAATTAAGCATTGTTTGCTTCAAAGGATTCTGGTTTTCCCGATATGCGTTCTTGCAGGGCTTGGAACACCACAAACAGCACGGGTACTGCAAAAACCCCCAAAATGGTTCCAACGAGCATTCCTCCAACAGCACTAATACCAATGGATTGGTTTCCTATGGCTCCGATACCGGACGAAAGAGCCAATGGCAACAGTCCAAATATGAAAGCGAAGGAAGTCATCAAAATAGGACGAAGCCTGGCACGTGCTCCATCCGCAGCGGCATCAAAAAGTGATAGACCGCCCCGTCTGCGTTGTAAGGCAAACTCGACGATTAAAATGGCATTTTTAGCCAGTAGACCAATCAACATGATCAGTGCAATCTGGAAGTAAATATTGTTTTGCAGACCGGCTACATTGATAAAAAGAATTGCCCCTGCAATACCAAAGGGAAGCGACAACAATATAGAAAGTGGTAGAATATAACTTTCATATTGGGCACTCAACAAGAAATACACAAACACCAAGCTCAGGATAAATATGAGGATGGTCTGAGAACCAGCATTACTTTCTTCACGTGTCAGCCCTGAGTAATCGTAGGTGTAAGAATTTGGCAATACCTGAGCTGATACCTCCTCTATGGCCGTAATTGCATCACCTGTACTGTAACCGGCATTTGGGACCCCCGTTATTTTCACGGAGCTCAACAGGTTGAATCGTTGCACCACTTCGGGGCCATAGATCTTATTTAGGCTTACAAACTGACTTACGGCAACAGATTCCCCATTGTTGTTCCTTACAAAAATTTGGTTCAGTGATTTTTCATTTGCACGATCTTCTGGTTTGGCCTGGATCATAACTCGATACTGCTTACCAAACTTGTTGAAGTCCGTGGTGTAAATACCACCAAAATAACCTTGTAATGAATTGAAGATATCGGTTGCCGTGAATCCGGCCATTTTTACTTTCTCCATATCAATATCCAAATCATACTGTGGAAATCCTGGGTCGAACTGGGAAATGGCGTACTGTATTTCCGGTCGGGCGTTGAGCGCTCCCAAAAATTGATTCTTTACGTCGTTAATCGAGTTCCAGTCTTCACCTGTTTTGCTTTGCAGTTGCACCTCAAAACCAGAACTTGTACCAAACCCTTGAATACTGGGAGGGGTAAAGTAAATGATTTCAGCGTCATTGAAACCTGCTGTAATACCGTATAGCTTTTGCATGGTCGCATTTACCGATAAGGAATCTGCATCCCTTTCGCTCCAATCTTGCAACTTCATAATGGAGAAGGCATAGGATCCCGCACTAACTCGGCTCAACAAACTATAACCGGCAACGCTCATTCTGGCATCAATCACATCCATAGATTCATAAATGGAATCCAACTTCATAATGGTTTCTTCTGTTTTTTCGATGGTGGTACCAGGGGGCATGCTTACGTTGACAAATATCATCCCTCTGTCTTCATCGGGTACAAACCCTGATGGTGTTGATTTAAACAAGAATACGGCCAGCCCACTAAAGCCTACTAATAAGGCAAGCGTTATCCACTTTCTTTTAACCAAGGTGCCAATGGTATTGGTGTATTTATTGGTCATTGCAGTAAAGCCAACATTGAAAGCCTTGAAGAAACGTGCCATTACATTGGATTTTTTGCCTTTTTCATGGTTGTGCGGCTTTAAGAACAAGGCAGCCAAAGCAGGACTCAAGGTCAAAGCGTTAACGGCCGATATCAAAATTGCAACTGCCAATGTGATACCAAATTGTTGGTAGAAAACTCCTGAAGAACCCTGTATAAAGGAAACGGGAATAAATACGGCCGACATCACCAAGGTTATGGAGATGATGGCACCCGAGATCTCGCTCATAGCACTTTTGGTCGCAGTTTTAGCCGATTCGGCTCCTTCTTCCAGCTTTGCATGGACTGCCTCAACCACCACAATAGCATCATCCACTACAATACCAATGGCCAAGATCATGGCGAAAAGGGTTAGCATGTTGATGGAGTACCCAAACAACTGTAGGAAGAAAAAAGTACCTACAATGGCCACGGGTACGGCAATGGCCGGAATAAGGGTAGACCTAAAATCCTGTAGAAAGAGGAATACCACAATGAATACTAGGATAAATGCCTCTATTAATGTCTGAACCACATGATCGATGGAAGCATCCAAGAAATCCTTGGAGTTAAAAGGGATGACATAATCAAGTCCTTTTGGGAAATCTGCTTTTGATTCTTCCAAAATAGTTTCGATTTCGTCAATGATTTCCTTTGCGTTGGAACCGGATGTTTGATACACCCCGACCGCAACACCCGGATTGCCCATCCCGGAATTTTTTCGAACATAGCTCAGTGCCCCCAACTCAATTTCGGCAACATCTTTTAAGCGAAGAAAACCTCCGTCATCCGTAGTTTTTAGAATAATGTTTTCGTATTCCTTTACTTCGGAGAGACGACCTTTGTATTTCATCACGTATTCAAAAATCCCGTCGGCATTCTCACCAATTTTACCTGTTGCGGCTTCGGTATTCTGCTCCCTCAATGCCGCTTGAATATCAGCAGGAACCAAATTATAGGCAGCCATTTTATCAGGAGAAATCCAGATGCGCATCGAGTAGTCCTTGGATCCAAATACGTTTACATTACCAACCCCTTTAACCCGTTGTAGTTGTGGTACAAGGTTTATTTTGGCGTAATTCTCCACAAAGGTGGCATCGTAATCCTCATTTTCAGAAAAAATAGAGAAAAACAGCAATGCACTGTTTTGTGCTTTTTGAGTGGTAACACCTGTATTTATAACCTCTTGAGGTAATAAACTATTGGCTCTGGCCACACGGTTCTGCACGTTTACCGCGGCAATATCGGGGTCAACCCCAAGTTCAAAAAACACGCTAATGTTTGCCGCACCATCGTTACTGGCGGATGAGGTCATATACGTCATGCCCTCCACCCCATTAATTTGTTCCTCGAGTGGAATCACCACACTTTTAAGTACAGTTTCGGCATTGGCACCCGTATAATTGGCGGTAACTTGAACTGTTGGTGGCGCAATCTCGGGATATTGTTCTACGGGCAATGTACTTAGGCCTAGAATACCCAGTATCACAATGATCACGGATATTACTGTGGAAAGTACAGGACGATCTATAAATTTTTGGAACATATATAAATTGTTCTATAAATGGTTGATGCGATTATTGTTTTACGGGATTGATGGTTTGACCATCTTTTAGTTTGGATACTCCTTCGGTTACGATGGTACTTCCTGCCTCTAATCCATCCTTAACGATGAACTCCTTATCTGTTTGCGCAACAATGGTCAATGGTTTTGTGGTCACAGTATTGTCATCGTTCAGTACATATATCATTTTAGTGCCTTGTAGGTCAACAGTAACAAATTGTGAGATAACAAAAACATCTTGATAAGTTGATGGCACTTTTATGGTTCCAGTGCTACCGGAGCTCAATATTTGGTTGGGATTATCAAAATCCGCCCTTAGGGTTACACTTCCCGTGGCTGGATTGATAATGTTGTTGATCATGGCTATTTTACCTTTTTGGGGATAAGTCTCACCATTGATCATCACAAGTTCTACTTCGGGACTGTTTGCCGAAGCTATGGCACCTCCCTCATTCGCCATTTGCATTTTTATTTGTAGCAACTCTTTCTCGTTCATGGAAAAATAGGCCCTAATGCTGCTGATGTCCGAAACCACCGTAAGTGGTTCGCCCATATTACTGCTTACCAAAGCGCCTATCTTATAAGGAATCCCACCAATGTAACCATTTACAGGGCTCACTATATTGGAGTAGCCAATGTTGGCAGTAATACTGTTATAGTTGCTTTTTGCCTGTTCCAATTGTGCTTTGGCGGTTTCTAATTGGACTTTGCCAATAATATTTTTTTCTACCAGTGGAATCAGCTTGTTCACTTCCACTTGAGCTACATTAACGGCTGCTTTTGCCGCTTCGGCATCTTGGGAAAGGGTCTGGGTCTCTAGCTTGAACAAGAGCTGCCCTTTTTTTACTTGTTGCCCCTCTTCCACATAAATATTTTGGATAAAACCAGAAACTTTGGGCCATATCTCTACCTGCTGTACTCCTTCAATATTGGTGGAATAGGAATTGTATAGGGTAATATCCTGCTTTTTAAGCATACTTACTTTTAGCGATGGGGTTTGAGGTGCAGCAGCTTGCTGCTGGTCTTTACCGCCACAGGATATAATCAAAAGTGCACTCGTTGATACTAAGATTGATTTTATTGTTTTCATATACGAACTTACTTTGTAAGGTTTGTGGTTGTTGGAGTGATTACTCATCTAAAATGGATTCCAGCTTATTGATTGATTTTTTCAAGATTTTTTCGTTCTCGTTAGTGTAGTCCAGATACACTTCGGTTCTTTCCTGGCCCTCCTTATATTTTTTAGGAGCATATTTTTTATGATAGTTTAAAACCAAAGTGATGATGTTTTTTTCATTTTCAACCCGATTCAGGTTTTCTTGAAGCTTTGAAAGAAAGAAGTTTTTTTTCTTGGCAGTGGTAAAATACCTTCTTCGATCGCCCGGTTTTGTAAAGTAGGTGATCAGGCCCATGTTCTGTAAAAGATTTAAAGAGGTTGATGTGGAACTCTTGCTTGCACCTCTTTTTTCCAAGCAGTCCTCAAAGGTGATTCCATCCTCATCCGTCAATATAAGTATTGCATAGATTCGGGCGGCCAAGGGCGGTAGATTGTATTCTTTTTCCAAATGCAACCCTAAAGTTTCTATGATTTCTTCCTTCGTCTTTTCCATAAGATGGATTTTGACAGCAAAAATAATGTTGGTTCGGAACAAACCGAACCAACAGGAGCTAAATTTTTGTTAAAAGAAAGCTTCCTTTTACAAAATATCCATCAACCCTTAGTAAGAACTCCTTCCCTATCCAGCACGGGCACTTTGGTAAGGTTGTTTTCAGAAATAGTGTGTTTGGGAAAGAGGAATTTTTTTTCAAACAGTTTGTTCTCGGCAAAAAAGGTAACAAAGAATTCATTGTTGAGCGCCAGGACATCTTCTTGTATCCATTCAATTTTCTTGAAGGACTTTGGTTCGAGTGCCCCGATACCGTGTCGCATGGTCGAGGTTTTTTTATCTTGATCAAAACCTTTGGAAACCACAATAGTCATTTCAATGGTATCCGTTCTGTTATTGATGAGGTAAGCATTCCAATCTTTGGATAAAAATTCATCGTTCCATTCACGTATTATGGCAATATGCACATCCTTGGCTACGGGAATTTCAATGTCTTTTTTCATAAAATGTGCTACAATGCGCTTTTGAACTGTTCCAGGAAACGAATATCATTTTCGCTAAGCAGTCTAATATCAGAAATCTGATGTAACAAAAGAGCAATACGATCAATTCCCATTCCAAAGGCAAAGCCTGAGTAGACGTCCGGGTCAATACCACAATTTTTAAGTACATTGGGATCGACCATTCCACATCCCATAATCTCCAACCACCCGGTTCCCTTCGTCATTCGGTAATCGGTTTCGGTCTCAAGGCCCCAGTATACATCTACTTCTGCACTGGGTTCCGTAAATGGGAAATAAGAAGGACGCAACCTGATTTTTGACTTGCCAAACATTTCCGAGGTGAAATATTGCAAGGTTTGCTTCAAATCGGCAAAAGATACGTTTTTGTCCACATACAAACCCTCTACTTGATGGAAAAAGCAATGAGAACGCGCCGAAATAGCTTCGTTCCTGTATACTCTTCCAGGGGAGATGGTTCTTATGGGCGGCTTATTGCTTTCCATATATCTTACCTGTACCGATGAGGTATGGGTGCGCAACAGGATATCCGGATCCGTTTGAATGAAAAAAGTATCCTGCATATCTCTTGCAGGATGATATTCGGGAAGGTTCAATGCGGTAAAGTTGTGCCAGTCGTCCTCAACTTCGGGCCCCTCGGAAACATTGAACCCAATCCTTGAAAAAATATCGATGATTTGGTTTTTCACGATGCTGATAGGGTGCCGAGACCCAATTTCAATGGGTTCCCCAGGCCGGGTAAGATCACCATATTTTCCCGTCACCTCAGTTTGGTTCTCCAAGGCTTCTTTGAGGGCGTTGACCTTATCGGTCGCCGTAGTCTTTAATTGATTGACGACCTTGCCAAAATCTTTTTTCTGCTCGTTGGGCACATTTTTAAATTCGGCAAAGAAACTGTTCAAAAGACCTTTTTTTCCCAAATATTTAATTCGGAAGGCTTCAATTTCTTCTATTGAGGTCGAAGTGAATTTTTCTACTTCGGCGATGTGTTCCTTAATGGTATCAATCATGATTGCTTGCGCTATTGGCGGACAAATTTAGCAAATTGTCCTTGAATATGTAGACAATAAGAAAATGTACTGCGATTCCACCCAAAAGATGCCATAACCAGTGTGTTCCCATAGGGAAGACATTTTGATGAAGATCAATACTTCTAAAGAAAATGGCCGCACCAAATATGATGAAAGCGACGATGACATATGTTACATTTTTACCTCGGGTCTTGACCAAATACCAAACCAAAGGTATAAGTATGGTAGCTGCCGTAATTACATACCCAAGGGAAATTCGCAGTCCCGATGGCAGGGGAAGTATCCGAAGCAAAAAGGAAGCCCCGAACAATAGAGTAACAAACAAGAGACGTTGCCACCATGCTCGGACCAGCTTGAAAACAAAATAGACTACGACGGCAGCACATAGAAAAGTTATGGGCATCCAATCCAAACGCAACCAAAACTCGTGGCTGCGGGTGGCATGATATATGGTTCCCCCGATATAGCTAATTCCAATGATAGGAAGCACCCAAGCTAAAAATAGATGCCTTCCATGGCTTTTATAGACTTTGAACCCCCAATATAGAATCAACACCAAAAAAATAAGATTGCTGAACGTATTAAAGGGCTCTACTGGAAACCTACCCTCCATGGTTTCCAAATAAATGGGGCCAGAATCATTTGGGAATTTTATTGCTAGCATGGTTCTTTAGAATAGCTTGGCAGTAAAATAAATCATTGTGGCAAGGACCGCAAAATATACACCCGTAAAAAACAAAAAAGCCGATGGAACACCACCGGCCTTTTGCATCAAAATTGTTTATTTTGGTTTAGATAAAGGTAACTTTACCATCCGAGATGTCGTACATGGCACCTACTATGGCAATTTCGCCTTTTTCTTCCATTTCTTTTAAAATCACACTTTGGTTTCTGATGTTTTCCAAAGCCATTTCTACATTTTTCATGGAAACGGCGTCCACAAATTCTAAGTTTTGTGAATTTCTGAGTGCCTCATCCGCGGGTTCTTTTACTGCATATACGGCAGGTTCAATTTTATTGATCAATGCAGTCAGGTTGCCCATACGTGCATGATCGCAAGCCCCTTTTACTGCTCCACAACTGGTATGCCCAAGAACCACAATGGCTTTTGTGCCTGCCAATTTGCAACCAAACTCCATACTTCCCAGAATGTCTTGGTTAATAAAATTTCCTGCAATCCTTACGCTGAAAATATCACCAAGACCCTGATCAAAGACCAACTCAGCTGAAACTCTGGAATCAATACAGCTCAGAATGGTGGCAAATGGGAACTGACCGTCCTTTGTATCATTGACCTGTTCCAACAGGTTTCTGTTTGCTTTTAAGTTTTGTTGAAAACGCTCGTTGCCTTCTTTTAAAAATTGGATGGCCTTTTCTGGCGACATGGTCGCTTGCGTTTCTTTTGTGTGTGCTTTCATATCTATGATTTTATGCCGTTTTTTTCGGCCTAAGATTAAAGAATTCAATGTAACTATCAGGATTTTCTACTTCACCTTTTTCGGAGATTATTTTTATGTCGATGTTCCTGTTTTTTGCTTTACTGGAAAAATCTTCCAGAATTTCCACGATATCATTGTCGAGATAACGGGTTTTTCTAACATCCAATGTCAGATAAGCATTTTCTGGAAGACTATCCAATTCTTTTAGAATGGCACCTTTGTTAAAAAAGGTAACTTCTTCCGCCAATGTCATTTTTATATTGTGTGCTCCATCACTTTTATCCTCAATATGTAAAAAGTGAGAGTTTTGATAGCTTTTTATCAGTACTACTACGATCCCTACCAAAAGGCCCAAACTTATACCGACCAATAAATCGGTAAATACGATTCCGACCACGGTAACCACAAATGGAACAAATTGTTTCCAACCTGCTTTGTACATAGTTTTGAACAAGCTTGGCTTGGCCAATTTGTACCCTACGATAAATAGTATAGCAGCCAATACGGACAATGGAATCATATTGAGCAGTGTAGGTATCAATATTACAGAGCCTAACAAAAAGAATCCGTGAATAATTGCGGAAGCTTTTGTTTTACCACCAGATTGTATGTTCGCGGAACTACGAACGATTACCTGGGTTACGGGCAAGCCTCCAACAAGACCGGAAAGCATGTTTCCTACTCCTTGTGCCCTAAGCTCACGGTTGGTGGGCGTTGTTCTTTTTTCCGGGTCCAATTTATCCGTTGCTTCCACGCAGAGCAATGTTTCCAAACTGGCCACCAAGGCAATGGTGAAACCTGTTACCCAAATATCTGGATTGGTGATGGCAGAGAAGTTTGGAAAACTAAAAAAGCCCAAGAAAGATTGAATACTATCGGGTACGGGAACCTTTACCAAATGTTCTGCTGAAATACCCCAGGTGTCGTTACCCTGAGTTACGGTAAAATAAATTATTCCAACGACCACTGCCACCAATGGACCTTGAATCAATTCAAATATTTTAGCTTTTTTGGTAAGTACTGCACTCCACAAAATAAGTATGGCGAAGCCAATAACCGCAATCAAGGTTGCCCCAGGGCTTATGTAATTGATGGAATTAATAATTTCGCTAAAAGTGTTTTCGCCATCCACCTGGAAAAACGCCCAGTCTCCTTCGGGGTCGGCATCGTAACCAAAAAAGTGGGGAATCTGTTTTAAAATGATAATGATACCAATACCGGTAAGCATCCCTTTAATAACCGAGGATGGAAAATAATAAGCTATGATACCAGCTTTTAAAAATCCAAAAATAAGCTGGATAACACCGCCCAAGACTACTGCCACCAGAAAGTTTTGATAACCTCCGAGCGTACCGATTGCGGTAAGTACAATAGCTGCCAGTCCTGCAGCAGGCCCACTTACCCCGATTTGGGAACCACTGAGCGCCCCTACGACGATTCCTCCGACAATACCTGCAATGAGTCCCGAAAATAAGGGAGCGCCGCTGGCCAAGGCAATACCCAAACAAAGGGGCAATGCCACGAAAAAGACCACAATACTGGCAGGTAAATCGTTTTTAATATGCTTGAACATAATGATATATAAAATTAGTCTTCTATTTATAGGTTAGGATTATCATAGAAGAAGGTTGAATAAAAATTGATTGAATAAAATTTAGGTGCTAACTGAACTTTCTGGGGGGAGGATCAAGAATTTCGAGGGTGAATTCCAATACAGTGAATGTATATCCTGATGCATTGTTATTTTTATCCTGATTTAGGAAGAGCCCTGTAGAAAAAAAACTTTTTGACATAAAGTATTTAGAGTCGAAAGCATTGCTGCTGAGTGTATCGTGGTTATTGCTTTCTTCTTCAGAGGAACCTAGAATAATGGCAGTACTGTATTCCTGCCCCAAAAGGGGAATAAAAGATGCTGTCAATAAGATTGACACCATCAAGATGGAAATAAAAGGTATGGCCAGTTTTCGCATTAGTATATAATAATAGCAAAATTAAGATACGATCCAAACATATTTGTTAAATAATACCTAAAAATCTTTTAAGGCCTTAATATCGCGCCCCAACAACCAACCTGTTTGGCCATCTGCAATGCGGATTCTTTTCCATTCGTCAAGTTCGTCCAAGACGTTCACTTTGGTTCCCTCATGGATGGTAAATACTGTATTGCTGTTTATATTGGGTTCGGAGGTTACGTTCACTTCTTTACCAAAAACGATGGCAGGGTCATTGTTTTTGTACTGTTCAAAATTAAGATAGGCCATCAAAATACAAACAACACATAAAGCAAGCGACAACATACTGGAAATAAAGGCGGCTCGCTTTTGGTTGGCGGGCCTAAGAAAATAATAGGCCATATAGGCCAGAACAAACAAAAACACCAAGGCAATGGCCAAGTACGCCCATCCATCATAGGAGAACAAGCCCACAGCGGATTTGTAAATTTTAGATATTTCGGTGGTTGGAACTTCCTCGATTGCATCCAGCCTCATATTTTGAGCGAACCTTAAGTTGTTTTTTATTTCCTCGTTGTTGGGATTTAAAAGCAATGCCTTTTCATAATAATAGATGCTGGGTCCAATAGCGTTCAGTTTATAATAGGAGTTTCCCAAATTAAAGTATAGCGAGGCCGAATGTTCGCCATTATTCAGAATTTCCTTGTAATTCTCTATGGCCGCGGAATATTCCCCGTTGTTGTAAAGCTCTGTAGCCTCATTGAAAAGCTTTTCATTTTGGGCAAACCCAAAAGAGAGCGAAAGGAGACAAATTAAAAGGACGGTCTTTCTCATGCTCATAAGTGCTTATCCAAATTAGAAATCACTTCACTTGCTTTTTCATAATCCTGTTGCATCTGCACATTGGAAAATGGACTGTATCGAGCCATTTCGCAACTGGTCAGTAAGCTAATAAACCCATCAATATCTTCTTTTTCCACCTTTTTATCGGAGAGGATACTTGTTATTTTATCCTTGCTAAACTCCGATGTTTCTATGTGCAATTTTGCTTTTAAATAATTGTGCAAACCTTTTTCCAGGGCAACGTAAAAAGCTTCTTTGTTTCCAAGTTCCTTTTTTGCAGTAGACAAATACTTTCGGGCCAGTTTGTTGGCTCTTTTAATTTTGTTGCCAACAACATCACTTGCGATGGCCTCTCTTTTCTTGAAAGCGAAAATGGCTATCGGAATCAACAATAATGGAGCTAGCAATAAGACAAAAAACAGTTTCGACCCAAAAAAGCGCTCAACACCAATGGCACTCAAGTTGGGCTTTATGTTGATAAAGTGAAATTGCTCGCCTGTTGGCACCACCATTTGTTTGTTCGCGGAAGGACTTACCCCGCTGGCTGCTCCACTCGTAGGCCCTTCAATAACCTCAATATTGATTTCTTCTGAATTTAAAGTTACATATTTCTCCGTATTGGGGTTAAAGTAGCTGAAGGAAATACTTGGAATGGGATATTTTCCCCGAAAGGATGGTACAATGGTATAATTGTTCGATACTTTTCCTTCCATCCCTGAACTGTAAGTCTTGATGCCTTCTTCATACTCGGGGTCGTACACCTCCAACGAGCTTGGTAGTTCGGGTTCTGGTAGCTGGAACAGTTTTAAATTTCCTTTACCGGAAACTTCTACTACGGCCTGTAATGATTCAGATGCATTCAATTCTGTTTTGCTCGTGGTCACGGAAAAATCAAATTCCCCTACTGCTCCGCTAAAGTTTGCCGGTTTTCCTGCTTCAGGCAAGGGTTTTACATTGATTGTTCTGCTACCTGCAGAAACGGTCTTACTCGTTGAGGTATAAATCCGCCCTCCAAAAAAGTCTCTTCGATTAGTGGGAACATCAACAAATATTTCCAAAGAAAGTGGTTCAATATCCAATCTCCCTGCTTTTTGAGGATAGAGGACCACGCGCTTTAACACCACGTATCGATAAGGCTTGCCTTGGTAGGTCCCATTTTGTGCAGTATGTTTGGTAACTGGAATGTCTTGGCTCCAAAAGTTATTGTAAGTAGGGTTGTCCAAAGGACGGTAGTTGGTAACACTTATATTTGGACTTACGTACAATTTGTAGACTACCGTTACAGCTTCGTTCAAATAAGGATTTCCCTTGGAAACTTCTGCGACCAAATGTAGGTTTTCATCCGCTACATCGTCCACGGTTTTTTCGGAATTGGGTTTGTCGACCGCTGCGGTAACCTCCACCTTTTTTGGTGTGGTTTTATAGGTCTGACCATCAATCTCAATGGTAGCTTGGTTTATAGTGAAACTGCCTCTGGCCGTGGGCTTAAGAACATACGAGTACGTTTTGGAAAAGCTACGTTTACCATTGATCCAAGAAGAACTTATGGATTGTGAAGGCCCCATCACCACGTTAAAGCCATTGAACTGTGGCGGCTTAAAGTTATCGCCATCTTTGTTCATGGTAAAATCCACACGAAGACGTTCGTTTAGACCTAGTTCCTCTTTGCTCAGGTTCATGGTAAAAGTAATCTCTTCAGCATCATCTTGGGCATGGGAATGCAGCCCCGTAAAGAGTAACATTACCATCATAAACAATATGTTGCCCTTTAACACTTTCATTACCAGTCCTTCTCGTTTTTAATTTTCTTGCCGCGAACTTTTCGGGCCTCCATTTTTTCCTGCACTTTTTTCTCTTCGTTCTGCATGGCCTCTAGCAAATTCTGAATCTGTTGTTCAGACAATTGATTGGGTCTAGGCTGTTGTTTTTTATCTTCAGGCTGGTCACCTTCATTCGGCTTTTTCTCTTGCTCTTTCTTCTTGTCACCATCGCCTTCTTGGTTTTCCTTGGGCTTGTCTTCTCCGTTGTCTCCCTGATTGCCTTTATCTTTGTTTTCGTCTTCGTTCTGTTCGCCCTCGTCCTTCTTCTCGTTATCGCCTCCTTCGTTGTTTTGATCTTGGTTTTTGTCCTTGTCTTCGTTTTCTTGGTCTTTCTTGTCTTGATCGTCCTGATTCTGGTCGTTCTTTTGCTCGTCTTGTTGTTTTTCCAGCATTTTTTTGGCCAAGGCAAGGTTGTAACGGGTCTCGTCGTCATTAGGATTGCTACGTAACGCTTGTTTATAGGCTTCTACCGCTTTTTCGTATTCTTTGTTCTTCATGAAGACGTTGCCCATATTGTGAAAGGCTTTGTGCTTATCTCCCTTCTCTTCGGCGGCTTCTCCGGCTTCTTTATAGCGTCCAAATGCTTCCCCAAAACTTTCCCTGTTGTAATAGGCGTTACCTAGGTTAAATCTCGCAGTGGCATTTTTATTGCTCTTGGATATGGCCCTTCTGTAATCGGCCTCGGCGGTAACAAAATCGTTGGAGGTAAGTTTATCGTTCGCCTCATAAGTAATATTTGTAGAGGCTTGTAGTGCTTTCTCCGCTTCCTTGTTTGCTTGTTCGGTAATGTCGTCCTGTGCTTGGACTGCGCCAAAACATAGCAATAGTCCAAATAGCAACTTAATCTTGGTCATCGTCATACTCATTAAAAAGATTCAGTTTTTTCAACCATTGTGTTTTCCTGTCCAAAATAAAAATGTCCAAAAATAAAAATAAAAAGCCAGCGGCGAGGAACCACTGAAATTGGTCCTTATATTCCGCAAATTGTTTGGCTTCAAATTCTGTTTTGTCCATTCGGTTCAGCTCTTCTTTGATGAATTCCACGGCATTTTCCGTGTTGGAACCATCAATATATTCGCCATTGCCCCTATTGGCTATTTCTGTTAAAATGCTTTCGTTCAGCTTGGTGATTACCACCTCGCCCTGGTTGTCCTTCTTCAAACTTTCTACAATTCCATTTCGTTTGATTGGAATTGGAGCCCCTTTTGCTTTGCCAATACCTATGGTGTACAAACGGATTCCGTTTTGCGTGGCTTTCTCAACTGCGTTTATGGTTGAACTCTCGGAGTGGTCTTCTCCATCAGAAACAATAAAAAGGACTCTATTGGTCTGCTGGGAGTCATCGTAATAGGTGCTAGCCAGATCTATGGCAGCGTTAATGGCGGTTCCTTGGGATGAGAGCATATCTGTATTCATACTCTGCAGGAACATTTTGGCAGCTCCATAATCTGTGGTAATAGGCAATTGTGGATATGCCTGCCCAGCGTAGGCAATTATTCCGATACGATCACTGGCCAATTGATTGATTATTTCCGAAACGATACGTTTGGATTTTTCCAAACGGTTCGGAGCAATGTCTTCTGCGAGCATACTCTTGGAAACATCGATAGCGAATACAATATCCACACCTTCACGTTTTACGGTTTCCAGTTTTGTACCTATTTTAGGATTGACCAACCCCAACACCAAAAAAGCAAGGCCTGCTAATAAAAAAACCAATTTTACTGTGGATTTAAAACTGGATCTATTGGGTGCTAAACGCCTCAACAGATTTGAATCTGCAAAACGTTTTTGGGTTTTTCGCTTCCAGAGTTGAAGAAAAAAGAACGCCAGGGCCATTATCGGAATTATGGCCAAGAGGTAGAAATATATTTTTTCGTCAAACTGAATCATTCGCTAAATAAAACTTTTAAATATGGAATTTCGCAATCCCCATTCCAACAACAATAAAATTCCTGCCAAGAAAATCAATGGTCTAAATTTTTCCTCGTACTTGTAATATTTAAATTCTTCTATTTCTGTTTTTTCCAATTTGTTGATTTCATCATAAATGTCCTCCAGGGATTCATTGTCGGTGGCACGGAAATATTTTCCCCCGGTCACTTCCGCAATTTCCTTTAGCAATTCCTCATCAATCTCAACTTGTCGCATACCATATCTATAGGAACCATCCCTGTTGTACGCGATGGGAGACAATGCATTTCCGTTGGTTCCTAGACCAATAGTGTATGTTTTGATCCCGAACTCTACGGCAAGGTCGGCAGCGGTTCTAGGTTCAATAAAGCCAGAATTATTGACACCGTCCGTTAAAAGAATGATAACTTTACTGATGGCCTTGCTTTCTTTTAGGCGGTTTACCGAAGTGGCCAGTCCCATTCCTATGGCGGTACCGTCTTCCAATAGGCCATATGTGATTTCCTCCAAAGCGTTCAATACAATTGCTTTGTCGCTGGTAATCGGGGTTTTGGTGTAGCTTTCGGCCGCATAGCTTACCAAACCGATACGGTCGTTGGGTCGTCCATCGATAAAATCCGCTGCCACCTCTTTTAGGGCAGTCAATCGGTTGGGCTTTAAATCGCGGGCCAACATACTGGATGATACATCGATGGCCATTACAATGTCGATACCTTTCGTGGTTTTTGTCCGAGTTGAAATATCTTCCGTTTGAGGTCGTGCCAGTGCCGTTATGATAGCTGCTAAAGCCAACAATCGGATTCCGAACAGTACGGGTTTTAATTTTGAAGCCCAACTTGTTACCGTAAACCCTTTGATGCTAGAAATACGCAGGGAAGCCATTTCATTTTTACGTTTGAAAACATACCATAGCAAAGCCAATGGCAGCAAAAGGAGCAGCCAGAAAAATTCAGGATTTGCAAATTCTATATTCTCAAACATTTACACTTGTGTTTTTACGTCCAGACTTCCTAAAATCCGATTAACGATCTGTTCTGCATATTCATCGTCCTCTTCCCAAGTGATTACCACTTGTTGGACAAAACCTTTACCACCAAAAGTGAGAATGTTGTACTTGGCTCTTTTGGAATCTCCATTAGGTCTTTCCAGAGTTCCCGTGCCAAAGGTTTTCATGCCTTTTACACCGGATTGGGTCACAAATTCTTCTTGTTTGGTGATGATATTTTTTAGTCCCAATTGTTCAAAATTGGTCAGCGTGGACCCGATTACCGCCTCAAATTGAGGTTCTTCTTTTTGCTCTTTGAACGTGATGGAACTTGTGCTCACCGAAAAGATGCCCACATAGCTACCGTATGAGAACGCCTGAAGTTCCTTGATCAGCTCCTCGGTTTCTTTGGGTAGCTCCAATTCCTGCCGCACCAGAACCTCGGGAGTTTCAATTTGAATGGGAGGAAAACCGTAGGAACTGGCTACCCATTCACTCTCCAATAGGTCTTTGGTGGGGTAACCAAAAACGGTGTCACTAACCTTTTTGGTCCCAAAATAAATGGTTGAACCAATACCGCCCAAAACAATAATCCCCGCAAAAATGGCTGCAGCCCAGTATATTCTTTTACGTCGTTTTTTCTTGGCCAGTTCTTCCAAATATTCTTCATCCAACAATAGATCTTCTTCGGTCGGTTCTGGAAGTCCTTCGTGGGTTTTGGTCACAATTTCTTCGACCAACTTCCTGTCTTGTTCTGCAATGGATGTGGCTGGTTTGTTTTTGGCAAATTTTACCAAATCGGCCGTCTGTAATATTTTTCGAAATTGTTTAATGGTGTCATCTTCCAATTTAAGCTCTCCAGCATCCCGTAACATTTCCAGTTTGGTAATGAGCTCGGAAGTGGTACTCTCCATTGCGGTAACGTGTACATCTTCTTCCAAATAGGACCGTACAATATCGGTAAGTTCGGAGTAGTATTGCTTGTACTCGTCTTGGATAAGGTATTTGGAGTTCTCCAGCTTTTTAAGTTCTATAATGGCTCGGTCATAAGGAGGAAGCAGCGCAACTTTTTCCTCTTCGGTCAGGGGTTTTTTACGTAAAAAGAACCAATAGACCAATCCGCCGGCTACAATCAACCCCAAAAGAATCCAAAGTGCTGTGAGCCACATATCGGCGGTACTTCGCTCTACTTCAATTAGAGGTTTAATGTCGTACATTTTTTGTTTCGTGGTATCTACGACCACATCCGCCACTTTCACCTGAAAAGAGTCCGTAAAGAACGGTTGCTCGTTAATGGCAATGCGCTGCGGTGGAATGGTGTACGCGCCACTATCAAATTGGGTAAGCGAATATATTTTTTGAAGAATGACCTTGTTGTCGTTTTTTAGGGTGTCGGCCATAATGGCCTCTACAGTTTCCAGCGGGGAAAAAGTTTGGCCTTCCGGAAAGAAAACCACATCGGTGGAATCTGTTTCAACGGTAATTTTGTATTGGATCTGTTCTCCTATTTTGATGTCCAGGGTATCCACTTTGGCACTTACCTTGGGTCCTGTTTGCGAAAAACCGGATGTGGACATCAACAATAGAAAGAGTAGCCACATCCATGCACTTTGGAGCTTTCTTTTACCTTGTATTATATGTAGACCATCCATTCGCATTATCCCCTTCGTTTAAAATACCCCAATAGTTTCTTTACATAACTTTCGTCTGCTCGACAATTGATTACGCCACATCCTGACTTATTGAAGGAATTACTGAAGTAGGCGACCTTGTCTTTGTAATGTTGCCCGTAAGCAGACCTCACCTGTTTGGATTGGGTGTTCACCAACTGAACCTCACCCGTTTCGGCATCTTGCATTTGTACCATTCCCAAGTTTGGGATGGCCTCCTCGCGTTCGTCGTATACCCTTATTCCCGTTACATCGTGTTTGTTGCCAACGATACGGAGCGTGTTCTCGTAGTCGTCTGCGATAAAATCGGAAAGCACAAAAACAATGGCCTTCTTCTTCATCACGTTGGTCAGGAACTTCAATGCCTCTGCAAGATTGGTTTCACTACTTTTTGGATGGAACTCCAATAATTCCCTAATAATTCTAAGTACGTGGCTTTTTCCTTTTTTAGGCGGGATATAAAGCTCTACTTTATCGGAAAATAGGATCAAACCTACTTTATCGTTGTTCTGAAGCGCAGAAAATGCGAGCGTGGCTGAAATCTCTGTGATGATTTCTTTTTTGAACTGATTGGACGTACCGAAAAGTTCTGACCCACTCACGTCGACCATCAACATCATCGTGAGTTCGCGCTCTTCTTCAAAAACCTTTACATAAGGCTCATTGTAGCGCGCGGTAACGTTCCAATCAATACTCCGTACATCATCTCCAAACTGATACTGGCGTACTTCGCTGAACGTCATCCCCCGACCTTTGAACGTAGAGTGGTATTCCCCACCAAAAATATGGTCGGAAAGACGTCGGGTCTTAATTTCAATTTTGCGTACTTTCTTTAGTAGTTCCTTTGTATCCATTTGGTTCAAAAAAAATAGGTTTTCGGGTTGGTTAAAAGTATTGCTACTTATATTCCGATAAACATTGAACCGCTAAGGCACCTCTACCTCGTTTACAATCTTGTTGATGATTTCTTCGGAAGTAATATTTTC